>Ga0315914_1010062_pt1 | contig 11887 bp, 4 predicted proteins | sample MpolenodulesMG_FD_203920 | JGI IMG/M metagenome (GOLD analysis project Ga0315914, IMG submission 203920) | Medicago polymorpha root nodule microbial communities from Los Angeles, California, United States - elongated nodules | ecosystem: Host-associated > Plants > Roots > Nodule | place: USA... | reverse complement strand
TTGGATACTACATTTTAGCCCAAAATCTCAAGGCATATAAGATATATAAGTCGTTCACTTATATATTATTCAACATTCACTTTTTTATATAATGTGAAATTCTTACTCACACTTGATACCAACCATCTCTACCTCAAGTGTGAGTCCATTCATTCTTATGGTTATGCTCCCCCTCAAAATAAAGTTTTAAATAAAGATATGATGTTCAATTTCACTTGTGTAAGTTACTCTTAATCCACTCTGATGATCCTCTGAACTCTCCTCGTAACCCATAAAACACAACACGAATTCCAATCACAACAATATCAGATCAAAAATAAGAAAACAGATTGAGAAGAGAGTTCATAACACACTAATGACAAAGAAAAGGAATAACTAATGTGAGAAAGGAAAACACTTTCTCACCAATACTTAGGATAGTTAGCTCCTTTAAAGACAAGAGATCACCAATGTGGTTGGAATAGATTAGGACAATACAATTTTTATTTTTAGGGAAGCACAATAGTCTATAATTATTTCTTGTCCAAACAAAAATACACTATTCAGTAACAGAAAATTTCGAAGAAATTTAAATATTTCTCTGTAGATACATTAATGAATGATAGCAGAGGTATTTTTATGTAAGAAAAAAAACACTGAGGTATTATTAATGGCAATTTTAACGTGTAGTACCACACAATGATCCTCAACCCCTTTCTTCATTTCTGCTAAACTACAAAACTGTACTCTTATCATAAAATAAATAAATAAATTTCAAAACCATTCCCTCACTGGGAATCCATAACTTTAGTTAGTACTCCCTTTCAAAGTCCTTGAAATAACGAGAGAATAAACAACTCACTAAATTACCCCTTTGTGTTAAATTAGGGTTTCATGCGTGCATATAAATGGTAGGTGACCCCATCAATAAGCTCTAATACCGTGATGAAATTGATGTCTAATTCATCCTTACAAAACCAACTTGTAAAGTGAGGAGTGTCTTCTCTTTATAAACTGTTATTAAGGTTTTATGTATTATATATCCGATGACTTGTAAAGTGAAGAATGTCTCATTTTTATAAACTCTTACCGAAAATTCTATCTATCCGATGTGAACTTGAATTTTTCTCATCCGATGTGAGACTCCTTAACACACCCCTCATGCCCATGACTGACATCTGAAGCGTGGATATAAATGGTGGTTGACCCGATAGCGGAAACCTGATAGCATGTGGCCCGAAGGATTTTGGAGAAAGCTTTGATACCATGTTGAAATTTAAGGTCTAATTCAACCTTACAAAACCAACTTGTAAGGTGAATAATGTCTCCTCTTTATAAACTCTCATTAAAAGTCCTATTTATTTGATGTGAGACTTTGGATTTTTCCAATAGATATAAAAGAAAAAGTAAGATTAAAATTTCATTGATCTTGTAGAACGACTTAAACAATTATTTTTTCTTAAAATGACTTAAAATTTAAGACACAGGAAGCAGAGGCGAAGCCCTTCATAGACTGGAGTGGGCCACGGCCCACCTAAAAAAATTAAAATATTAATGACTATATGTCTATTTTGCGATATTTTAAACAATTTTGCTGCGGTTTTAGTATTAGACATATCTAAATCCCCACTAATTCTTGTAGTGTCCCACCTAGAAAATTAACAAATTAAAAATCATAGGTCTATTTTACGAGTTTTTAAACAATTTTTCAATGGTTTGTGTTTTCGGCGGTTCTAAAAGTGACATATGTGATTTTTGTCATGCCTATCTTTGGTTGGGTAGTGGAGGTTTACAGACCTTCTAATTTTTTGGGGTTTCAAATCTCTTTTATACTGTTTTGTCAACTGAAAATTTCTCCGATCAACAGTTGCATTATATAAAAAAAAAAAAAAAAGATTCGTAATTTATAGCAGTAGTAAACTATGTAATTTATTTTTAAAAGTACCCAAGCTTTTTAGTAAAATTTTTAATGGTCCATCCAAACTATTTTTTCTGGCTCCGCTATCGATAAAAAGTAATAATTTTTTGCATATTAACCCAATAACAACATTTATACATACTATCAATTTCCTAGTAATAGCAAGATAGCATTACTATCACTACACAAACACCCTCTCCCTCTCTCTCTCTCTCAACATGTTTCTCTAAATTTGAAGTTTTGAAAACCAATTTGGTGTCTGTCACTCTGCTTTACTGCTCTGCCTTCTTCTGCTATGCTATCTTGGAATCTTCCTTCCTTTCTTTCCATTTAAAAAACTACATTTTCAGTGAAGTACAACACTGAAACTATCATAAATCCTCCATCATTTTCCCTTTAAAGTTTTTCTCAAGTACAAAATGGAAACTCAAAAGCTTCCAATAGATCATGACACCTTGTTATTATCAGATATATTCAATGAAACTGAGTTTGGTTCAGAAGATCTCTTTTCCATTTTGGAAAACTTCAATAATTTTCCTCCCATTATCAATGACCAAAACTCAAAAACAACATCTTCAAGTGCTGCACAAGATTGTGAAACTGAAAATGCTGAAACATCACAAAAATGCAAGAGACAGAAGATTGTGACAACAATTATAGAGGAACAAAACAACGATGGACAACACCGTATGTCGCATATCACGGTCGAACGCAATCGAAGAAAGCAAATGAATGAGCAGTTATCTATCTTGAAGTCACTTATGCCTTGCTTTTATGTTAAAAGAGTAAGTACATATTAACTTACTTGTCACAAATTCAAATTCTAAATATATTTTTTCATTCTTTTAAATTAAATTATGGTTGTGGTTGCAGTGTGATTATGTCATAATCTTTATTACCATAAACAATTGTGGGCAAATGCGGTTAGGGGTGTGCATGATTCATAAACCAAACAAAATTTATGGTCTGGTTCAGGTCTTTTGCACACCCCTAACTACGGCTGATGCAATAACAATTACAATTGTCGTGCACGCAAAATTCATTGAAACTTTTTAATTGTTGATGCAATTTAATTAAAATTAAATTTTTTGTTTTGTCTTCTATAATTTGTCACCTTACTTTGTATGGCTAATTTTCTTTAACATGTAAATCAATTGAACTACCAAAATGGATGGTACATAGAGTTTAATTAGCATACATAATCAGTGTAAAACATTTAGATTCCATGAAAAAAAACACCATTTTTTCATGTCATACTATCAATTTTAAAATATCTTTAAAAAAGTTGAGTGACATGATAAAATAGTATACTTTTTTTAGATGTCAATGTAAAATTATTTTACACCAACAACATGCTCTTTAAATCCTAATACATATAAAAAAAAAGTTTCTCAATGCTTTTTTTTATATTTAAATTGTGATTTTAATTATGTGGTAGTAGCTCATTAGGAAGTGAGAGTTTTGGTGCAATATTAGATTGCTTTTAAGAGCAATTTATGTTTATCTTTTCTTTAAAAAAAAATTGTATAAAAAAATGCAATTAATTACTCTCCTATATGGTTTAGGGAGATCAAGCATCAATAGTTGAAGGAGTAATTGATTACATAAACGAGTTACATCAACTACTACAATGCCTAGAGTCCAAGAAACAAAGAAAAGTTTACAATGAAGTATCAAGTCCAAGACTAATAGTTTCAAGTCCAAGACCTTTACCACTAAGTCCTAGAATAATCTTACCAATTAGTCCAAGAACTCCATACCAATGGCTGCAACAATGTGGTGGTTATCTTTCATCTGAGCCATCTCCAACTTCTTCAGCTTCTTCCATCAATGATAACATCAACGAGCTTGTCGCGAATTCAACGTCTTCGGTTGCTGATGTTGAGGTTAAGTTTTGTGGTTCACATGTGCTTTTGAAAACCATTTCATCGCGAATTCCGGGGCAGGCTCTTCGAATAATGTCTGTTCTTGAAGATCTAAACCTTGAGATTGTTCATGTTAGAGTTAATACTGCTGATGAAACCATGCTATACTTGTTCACTATTAAGGTAACTTAATCTTTTGATTATGTTCAGTTAATTACTATAATTTACAACTACACTGGTGATCCTTTTGGAGCCTCTAGTAGCTGTCATTTTTTGTTATTGTAAAAAATAAAAATTGGTAACTTTGATGAGAATGAATATTGAATACTATGGTAATAATGGTAAATTCTTTGCTAAAAGCCTACAGTAGTGAAGTACATTACTACTGTATAGTATAATCGTTAATCAATGACATGCAGTACACAAAGCATCTTTTCATTACTGATCATTTCTGAGACACCAGGGATGTATATCATAACATCATTCTGGCATTATATGTATTTGGTGAAAAAATCAATGTATGGTCCAATATTGTTTATTTAATTCATAGCAGCTAATGATTGAGTATGCATGTATGATGTGTGTTAATGTTATTTATGTTTTCAATTTTGGTCCATTAATAATTAATTATATTTTCTTAAAATTTCTCTTATGTAGATTGGAATTGAGTGCCAACTCAGTGCTGAAGAACTTGCTCAACAAATCCAGCAAACATTTTGTTAAGAAAGGTTGTTTTGTTACCATCAAGAGACAAGATCAAGAATCAGTGAATATCTTTTTTCTTTTTATGTCTCACAGTTTTTGTATGTTGCTGCACAATAGGGGGGACCAATAGCATTTTTAATTTATTTTGTTTCTTAAATCAATTGACTATAGTAAGTACTGCAAGTGTAATTGATCATGATGTGACTTAGTTTGGAATTTAGTGTGATTCTATTGTAACAAAACATTGTCAAATACAAGCTCAAGATGAGTTTTTGTTTATCTTTTTGTTGGATAGAGGCTGCAACATTTGATTAATGAACAAGATGATGAACAATGCATGTAAAACTAAAGCATGTGTTTCCATATTAACTTTTAAGTTTGATTCGTCCTCACCAAAGTACATATTGGGTGTAAATGGTATGAAGAGTGAATCCCCTTGAGGATACTTTAGATGTCTTAACGTGATTTGCACAAGCACCCTAAGCGTATCTTTCGATACTAGTTTAAAGAAGAATGTTTTCTATAGTTCACTCATGCATTAGAGAAGAGGAGGATAATAACTAGTAAGAAAAATGGGAGAGAATAAGACTATGAAACTTACCAAATTTGTGTGCATTATGATGGTTACAGACGATGTATTTATAACACCAGTAATGTAATAACAATGAAACAATGTATTCCAATCAAATTTATGAAGAGTTACGATCATTAGAACCCAAAAACATGAGAAAAACACACAAAACATAGGTTTCTGGCAGTCCAGAATCGCACCCGACGCTCGTACGGACGCTTTGCGCCCGAAACAAAACTTTTAGGGGCACCCATCGCCCAACCACAGAGAGCCAACGTTTTGGTTGCTTTTCCAAACGCTTGTTCCGACTATTTTCCTTATATTTTGCATCATGTAGTTGCCTTGGGTCTTCCAACAAGTTGAAGATGATTTCATTATTTTAGAAATCACACACATGAGTTACGCCTAACATTCATCAATTTAATATTAAGATCAAAAATTTAATGTATCATTGATGGGCTCAGGCCCCGTTCATTCAAAAAAAATGTATAATTGATCAAAGAGTGTTGCTTTTCTCACATTCAAAATGTCCTAGGAACACAAGTAAAAGACCAAAAAATCCGACGGCAGTTAGCTGCCGCTGGATTTCTAGTTATAACCCAACGGTAGTTAACTGCCGTTGGAGGTATTTTAGTAATTTACTTGTGTTGTTAAGAACTTCTGAATGTCACAAAAGCAATTGTCTTGATCAAACTCCTTTCTGTGTCTTAGATTTGAGGATAAAACAGCTAACGATGTGTGTGTGTCCCTCGCAAGTTTTGATGTTAATTAGTTTTGTTATGTTGTGCTAGTGCCACAACAATATTTGAGTGTAGAATATAGTGTGATGTACTATTCAGCTACTTTAAACAAAAGTTTATTGAGTTGTTGTTATGTCTAAGTTTTCATCTCATTAATAATTACCCTTTGTGATATTTGAGTGTGATTCAGTCACTATGATTTTAGGTATATTTTCTAATGGCTCTAATCCAAATAATGTGTCAATTACTTGAAACTACCATATAACCTCTTGGTTTACACTTAAAATAATAAACTCTATCAATTTTTACTAAGCTAGTACTTGAATGAAATTGATCAATCTAGCACAAATAGATTAAATAAACAGACAAATGTTGAGCACAACATAAATTACTAAACCAAGAAATCAATTACAAATTCAACATATCCTAGTTTAAGAGAAGTGGCTTATAATGAGCTTAAAGCAAACCATAAAAACAAAAATGAAGTTTAGTTAAGTGCCATTACAACTTAAATAAGATAAACAGAACAAAAAATCCAAAAGACAAACCAGTAACATCAACCCATTGATTTTTGTCAAGCACTAAATCATGTCAATTCTAGTGTTGCAACTCTGGAAATGGTTAGTGAAACAAAGGAAGATGTGTTCTTTCTAAGATAATGTATTTTATATCATCCTGTGTACTTAGTATTATTAAAAAGTACATATAAATTAGAAGGTTAAATAATTACAATTAGTACCAATTTTTTTTTTATCACTTAATATTTTACAGAAGCAACAACTATTTTTTTATGGAGGAAAAATTAAATAAAAATTATTAGACCTCCGATTGGTTGAACTTACAATTTGTTTGGAAATAATTTATTGGGTATAGTCTCTTAACATATCTGTCTGGATGTATACTTTTAGACCAAAGGCGAAATGGGAAAGGTAATAAAAGGGAGTATAGTAGAAAAAAACAAGGTGCAGAAATTGCTGTTCTTAAATATTCCAGCCCAGTTTATGTAAAAATTAGCCCTTCAATTTTTTTAAAAATTGCCTTTCACACTTCACACAAAGCTAAGAAACACCATTAAATAACAAATTTAATCTTAAATTTCATCGGTAGTTAACTACCGTCGGTTAAAATTCATCAAAAGTTAATTGTCGATGAGGTTATATTGATAATTTCGTGGTATTTCCTAACAACCTTTCATGTGGGAACAATTTTATTTTTTAGGGAAATTAGCCCTTCCCTTTTTAAAGATGCACAAATACAACATATGAAATTAGACAGTCACACTGCTACTGCTACTCTACTATTCACACTCCTATGTTTACACACACATCACAGTTCTTTCAATTTTTTTCTTGGAAAAAAATTACATAACTTCTTTTTGACAGGAAATAAGCTTCATGCATTGAAATAAAATTATATAAGTTGTCATTGTGTGCATAACTTAATTGACAAAGACATTATATTATATATGCATGAGTTGGAGTTCAAATCTTAGATTTCTCACTTATTCACCTTTAAAACGGTGAAATTCTAGTCAACATGCTACTTAACCAAAAAAATAACAAATTATCAAACTTAATGTATCCAAACTATAACCATTGTATTTACACGTTTAGATTAGAAGATATTAAAGAGACGTATTAATAATCAAATATATAATTATCATTAAGCGTAAGTTACTATAAGTCGTGCCCAATAAATAATAACGAAAAATGTTCTCGTAAGCATAGCTCAATTGCTAGGGACAGTGCATGTAATATATAGGGACCAGAGTTTGAATCTCAAATTCTCCACTTATTCACCTTATGCGATGAGTATCTAGCCACTAAACTATTTAACCAAAAAATAAATCATAACGGTCACTCATTTTCTCATTTGTGTTTCTAATCCGCCGGCTATATAGTTTTCATAATTAGGTGATGAGTGACTAACCACTCGCATGAATTTACACAATCTCCCTTAAGTTTGGGTCTCCAACATCACTAAGCTAAATGAATTAAACATAAGAAAGTGTATTTATATACTCAATGTCTTAAAGTTTTTGATAAAGATGTGATGTTAAGTCTCTTCGTGATTATTATCATTAACTCATTGTTATTTTCGACGTTACTTTCGACTCTCTAATAAATGGTATGAAAGTCTGATTCAATGAGATATTATATCATAAATATGTTTTGTGGTTATAACATTGTATGATATCCCTAAAAAAAAAACATTGTATGATCATCCACGTCAAAAAAGAGGGGTGACATAATAAAAGTTTTGTTATATAAATATTATCTTTAGGAAACACTTAATACTTGAGATTATCCAATATGACTGACCATTATTTCTCAGGTACTTTACTAATTTACAATTTGAATGTGGGAAAAAATGCTGACCCTTTTAAAACTTTTTTTTCTTCCTTTTTAGTTCGTATTTGGTTAAAGAATGAACTTTCATTAAATTCATTTTAACAAACAATATTTTTTTATCAAACCATTTTTTTTAAGAAGCAAAAATGTATATATTAACAAAATCACATGTGCCTTCTCAGAACAAGGTGTATTAAGACCCGTCAAACGTTACAATCTGTCAAACAATATAATACAAAAGCAAAGGTCAGCCGATACCCAAGCAATACAACGGGTCCGACCACCATCTCTAACTACCAAACACAAAAGTTGCATTATTAGCCTTCAGCCACCAATAGGAATGAAACTTAACTTTATCCATCATCTCACGAATAGAGGTATGAGACTTATTAAAAAACCTGTTATTTCTTTCATTCCAAATTAACCAGACACACACAAGCCAACGAAGTTGGAGGAATGATCGTCGAGCCTTCAAACCACCTAAATAATAAGTAAACTGAATGAAGTGATCACGAAGACTGTGAGGATCCACACCTGTAACCCCTAACCAATACCAAACTAGCTGCCACAGCGAACCAAAAGTGGCGCAATGTAAGAACAGATGAGTTGTTGTTTCGGTCTGGCCACACACCGTCGTACATAAGGCAGCCTCAGACGCAATGATACCACGGTGCACCAGGTTAAATTTAGTTGGTAACCTATCACGTAGCAATCACCAAGCAAGGATAGTCACCTTCTGTGGAACCTGAGCATGCCAAATAAGATCATATGGGGTACCCGCATGAATGATTTCCTGAGAAGTGAGAATCTGATAGCCTGTATGCACTGTGTAACCCCCTTCAGTATCAGGGAGCCACTGCCACTTATCCAGAACATTAGGCTGCAAAACAAAAGTGGAAAGTGAAATTCTACACTCTGCAAGCAACTCCTCCTCCCACACCCACAAGCTCCTCCGCCAGCTCCACGCCTCTCTCCCCTCCTCCCAACCAAGTCATACATAGTAGCGACCGAGCACAACTTATTGACCGATAAGCCAAATAAGCGCCTAAACAGCGTACATAAAGGAATCTCCCCTAACCACCTACCATACCAAAAATATGTTTGAAATTTAAGCAAATATAGAATTCAAATCATAAAGAACTAAGTCAAATCAAATAAAGAGAGTATTGAAAGAGAGAAATGACACAATATTTTATAATAGTTCACAACCCACTGATAGCTAGTCTAGTTCACATCTGACAAAGTAAATTTATCTTCCCCTCGAGAAGGACTTAGAGCCTGTTTTTTATAGTTTTTTTTTTTTGGTGTCTGGGGTTCGAACCTCAAACCTTGCATATATTATGCACTGTCCTTACCAACTGAGTTAAGCTTACGGGGACAATTTTGTATAGTTTTTTTTAAGAAAAATTATCTTTTTTTTAGAGTAATGCATCCATTGGTTATAGATTTTTTTTTAAAAAAAAAGGTAATGCATCCGTTAGTTATAGATTTTTTTTAACAAAAACAAAATCTAAAAAAAAAATCTAAAAATGACATCAAGTAAGAATTTGTTTGGAGTAGACAAAATAATTTTCAAAGAATTGAGGTTGTAACATAAAATATCTTTTATATAGTTGTTTTGAAACAAACGAAATTATTTTTAAAAAAAATTATTATTATAAATAAACGCAAAATAGATTTTGTTTTTTGTTTTTTATAAATTCTCTAGAAAATAATCTCTAAATTATACAATGTTAAAATCACTTTTATTTTAATTGGTAAAAAAATATCCTTAATCTACTATAGCCTATCTATTAGAATGATTACAATGCCTCTTGTCCCATGACTACCAAAATTTCAACCAAAAATATCTAACTCAACCAAGTATTTTGCACTCAACAATCATGGTTTCAACAAATCTATTGAATCAAAAAAGTCTGAGCTTAAAATCTAATTGTCTTCGAGAGGATATTATGATACAATCCTATTCCTTAACTGTTTCATGACAACTTGGTTGATTTACATGTGATCTATTGACACTCATCTGAGTGGATTTACAATTACGCTCGAGATTCATGTTCATGACTTTTATAGAATTTGATTTTTATTAAACTTCACTTTTATTTTCATGTCTCTTCTTTCTTTTCTTTTGTAGCATTTCCAGATGATATGAATGATTGGCCTAAGTTATTTTCATTTTTCTTGAATATGTCTTGCACTTACCTTGACACTCTTGGTCATGATCTTTTTAATCAATGACTGGTCTTCTTTAGTTTGAATAGGTTCAATTTTTTTTTTATGGTGGTCGGGGTTCGAGTCTCAGACCTTGCATATATTTTATGCATTATCCTTACGAACTGTGCTAAGCTTACGAGGATGAAATAGTTTCAATTCTATATCATTGAGAAACTACTCGTTTATGTTGGACATAAGAATGTATTTGGTATATTATTTTGTTGACTTGAAAAATATCTTAGGTTTTTCTTAAAACAACAAAATCTTAGATATTCTTCACCCAAAAACAAGTATCTTAGGATCTTTTAGTCCAAATCCATGTTAAGTTATTGCCAAATTAAATTCAACTGCCCCCATTGATATATACTACTTTTGTTTCCCGACATGATCGATCAAAATTTTGAGCACGTTAATACTTTCTGTCCAAAGAGTTGGTAAAGAAGGAACCAATTGAAAATCGATATGGAGATTAAGTTACGTGTTCATGAACATTCATATTGCATGTCAAGATTCATTTAATTTGTATCTAAAATATAATACTACCATATCCGAATGAGAAAGGAGAAAATGCTACCCTCAATCATAAACAAGACCATTTATATGCATTAATTTACGAAGATTCGTATGCTTTAGATATTTTAATACCTAAAATATTATGGCATTTAATCGTAGAGCTAGTCTAGTAAGTTTACACTCATAAAGTTTCATATATTTTTTTCGTCAAAAAAGAGTTTCATGTATTTTGGTATATAAAATAATATTAAATTGTCTGTGGATTTATTTTAATTAATTTGTCTTGGCTAATGGTAATGGCTCTATCCATATCCAAAAAATAAAAATTAAAAACTGTGTTGGTTCACAGAACTTTTAATATTTATTTTTAAAATGTACTAGAGCTAAAGTGATATATAAAAGAAAACATACAACAAGTATGATAAATCTATCATTCTCTATTTAAAATTTATTTATATAATTAAATTATTTGTATACTTTTATCACAATATAATCATTTCATGTTTCCACCACTCATCAAAGATTATCACTTTTTTCGGCATCTCCTTTTATATAAGCCCTAACTTGCAATGACCTTCTATGTTGCAAGTTTTCCAGGATGTAGAGCCATCTAAATGTGTGTACCATTGAGTTTTATTATATAAGTTAGTTGAATATCAATTATTTCTTTTGTCTTAACCCTTGATAAGGTCATGGAAAAGGGTCTTGACTCTTGAAGGTTTAATTAGAAAGAAAGTAAAGTTGAACAAATAGTTATTCTATAGTCATAATTTTAACTCGGGTTCTTTCAAACCTTAACTATTCTTATTAATCACTTGAAGTCAACCACTAATTTATTCAATATATCGATCATGCAGACATTTTATATGCAGTTAAAGAAAAAATTGGCATTGGTATAAGTTACGCATTCAATAAGATTCATGCACAACATTCAAATGTAACATACATTTTTACGCAAAAAGATGAATATCGATAATAATTAGGAAAATTTTGGTTTAATACCGATATTCCAAAGGCTGACTTAATTAAAA
>Ga0315914_1010058_pt1 | contig 11891 bp, 4 predicted proteins | sample MpolenodulesMG_FD_203920 | JGI IMG/M metagenome (GOLD analysis project Ga0315914, IMG submission 203920) | Medicago polymorpha root nodule microbial communities from Los Angeles, California, United States - elongated nodules | ecosystem: Host-associated > Plants > Roots > Nodule | place: USA... | reverse complement strand
TCCAAAACCAGTTTATAATACAAAACAAAACAAAAACCTTCAATATCATTTTTAATTACATGCTAGCGGAAAAAAGAGGAAAAAGAAGGCAACTGAGATGAGAAACGACATCGTTGGGAGGGTGTCGTGTTCTCACGGTGGAAGCAACGATGATGGTAGCGAAATATGCAGCAATGATGGTGATTCTTCAATGAAAAATGCCCTTTATGTTGAAAATGACCACTCGATAACCCTTGAATTTTTTTTGTAAAGTATATTAAATGGTATTCCCACCCGAAAACCCTGAATATCTCTTTATGTTGAAAAATGCCCTTTGTGAGTTATCTACCGAAAGTGTTAAACGGTTTTAGTTTTTTTTTAGAGAGGGGTGGGGGGCATTGAGGGCAAGAAAAGCAATCCTCATACAAAAAGGATTCTTCTCCCAACACAAAACACTCGCGCCCAACTGAATTTCCAGATATACCCATGCGCGAGTTAAGTCGCGTTGTGTGACTTAACTAACACACCTTATATCTCAGCGTGACTTAAGTCACGCACCACTGGCTTGTGCACAAGTTAACTCACGCATGTTGACCGGTGATCTGATCTCAAGAACACACGTTTTTTGACGGTGGTCAGCTTTTCAACCTTCATTCTACACGTTTTTTTTACATGTTTTATACGTTTTTTTTGTCTACATTTATTGTAGTTATAACCTATGTTACCATTCCAACCTATAAATACCTCTCCAAACTTCCTCATTTCCTCACACCATCTCTCATTCTCACTCTCTCCCCTTATTATTTTCCATCTTTCCTTCTTTTTTTTGTCTTTATTTTGGTGTAAAAAGACGCCAATCGAGGGGTAAAAATAGGCCAATAGAGGAGTAAGAATAGGCCGATCGACATGGGGTAAAAAGAGGTCAACCGTTGGGAACCTAAATCTGCTTCTTTTTACCCCTAAAACTTTTACCGTGGGTAAAAAGAATTTTCTTGGGGTATAAAAAGAACCTGATTTAGACTTACCCCAAGGGTTGATGTCTTTTTACCCCAATCATATCGGTCTCTTCCTAGCCCAAGGTTGGTCTCTTTTTACCCCAAGGTTAGTCTCTTTTTACTTCAAAGAAGTAGATTTAGTAAATTCGAATAAAATGTACCAGTTATTGTAATTGTATAAATCATATTAATAAAATGAGATGTTTTACGTATTATTTTTGTTCCATTCTTTTTATTTATATTCGCATTTATTTTATGATTATTTTTGTTTAATTTTTTTTTCTTGTTATTTATGTATTATTTTTGTTCCATTCTTTTTATTTATATAGAATAAAAAAATTCAAATAAAGACTAATTAATTTGGGCGTGAATTCTAATAAAAATTGCGTATTAAATAAATTCGAATAAAGACTAATTAAACTCAGCGTGAATTCGAATAAAAATTGCGTATTAAAAAAATTCGAATAAAGACTAATTAAACTCAGCGTGTACACTTATAAAATTGCGTATTAAATAAATTCGAATAAAGACTAATTAAACTCAACGTGAATTCGAATAAAAATTGCGTATTAAATTTTTTTAAAATAAAGGCTAATTAAAATCAGCATGAATTCGAATAAAAATTGCATATTAAATAAATTCGAATAAAGACTAATTAAACTCAACGTGGATTCGGAAAAAAATTGCGTATTAAATAAATTCGAATAAAGACTAATTAAACTCAGCGTGAATTCGAATAAAAGTTACATTATGTTACATAAAGTTCCTAAATATGTCTTATCATTACATTACATTCAGGTAGAGCCTTCCAACTACAACAATTGTCCTACCTCTTGAGAATATCTTCAGTTGATCTCAGTAACGTTACCCGCATATCGATCCACTGGAACATGATGTGCTCCCAAAACATGCTCCTAACGCTACCGTCGTTCGTTAATTCCACCCAACTGAATGATATTCTCCCATCGTCGAGCATTGGACGTTTATACATAACGTATTCCACCCTCAGGGGTTGAATTCACTCAGTTGATCCTTGATACATAACGAATTCCACCATCCGGACGTTTATACATAACGTGACACCAATGTACCGAACCTTCAACCTCTGAGGTTCTCCACCGTTGAATTGTGCTTGAACGTCGAACATATCGTCATTGTTTCAAATCTACACACTAAGAAATTAAAAACAATCCATCAAACACTTGGAGTGCAAATTATACATAAACCCTAAAACTCATAACTACAACATAAGCATGCAAACATCTAAACATTTATGCAGCACAAGTCATTTTCATGTAAACATTGTATGATTTCTTGCCAAAAAACCAAAATTTAAACAAACGCTAAATCTAAAAAATTTCTAATCTAAGAGAAAAAATCTAACATATAAACATAAAAGCTTAATGGTGTTTGATTATGAAAACTTACTTGTTAATGGAGTATTGTTTGAATTTGAACTTGAAGGAATTTTGGATTTTGGTGATTTGAGAGAGATTTTGGAGATTTTAGATGAGGAAATGAGATTCTGCTTGTCTTTAAAACAACACGCAGCGTGAGTTAAGTTGTGCAGCGCATGCTAAGATGCGCATATTTTAACACCTGTGCGTGAGTTAACTCACGCAGGGGTATTTTTGGTATTTCGATTGGGCGCGAGCACAATGTGTTGGAAGACGAGCAGTATTCATACAAAATTTGATAATTTGTTTGAAAAAGGCTAGTACAAGGCCAATCTCCTACAACAAAAATAGAGGGAAATAAAGGAATGGATAATTTTTTGCACCTGCTAAATTACTTTGGATGTACACATTAATTACTCATTTTTTGTGGCATTCAAAAGTGCAAATAATTAAAGTAAACGTCTAAAACATATTTGATTTTTATAGAATTATTAAACATTAAAAATTGTTCAGAAAGAAGAACTGTGGCTAATGTCTTAAGCCCGATTACCACCTAATCCATTTTTTTTCTTTTTTTTCTTTTAAATTGCAGAAAAGTTCATTAGATTAAAGCACAAGGACAACGAGTGCCACTAAACAAGTTAACAATACAACAGAATTCACCAAAGCTGTTCTAATACAACCACGACTATGTTCTTAAATAATTCCAACCAAATACAAAAATTCTTCATTATCCTCCAACTTGTATTAATTTACATTTTGTAAATAAAAGGGGCTAAGCCCCAATCCTAAAACTTGCATTAAAACAAAGACATTATGAAAATAAATAACAAGACAAAGATGAAATCAGCAACGAAGAAATTAGAACGTATGAATGTGGAAGTGAGCTGGCTACTACTGAATGTATTATGCAGCATGCATGTATATGGATATACTAAATAATGCTATACGTAATTGACTTTGCCTCAAGTAAATAATACTTATATGATTTTTGTTCTCGTGATGGCTGATCTTATTTCTTGGTATGGACCCTTAATAATATTTTTTTTTAATTCAAACTAAAACAAGATAAGCAAGTAAGCAACTTGTTTGATTAAATAATTAACGCCACAAGCCAAAGAACATTGCTTCTTTGACCTCTCTCCCTATTATGTTCCAAAGGATATATGCTAGTTTTGACTTGTTTCCGGTAAGAACTCTCTGCACATATTGCATTACCATAATTTGGAATGTTTTAATTAATGAAAAACTTACTCTTAGTGATTAGAATAATCTATAATGTATGTCACGCATAATTTATGAATTATTAAAAAGGTTAAACTTTAATTATAATTACTTATAAAATTACACATATAATTAGTTGTAATTTATTGACGAAATAATTTTTTTATGCTGACAATATATCATAGTTAAACTCCTAAAATAATTCTGTTTTACACCCATTTACTTAATAGAAAAATACTCATAGCTTGACAATTACTTACACCCCTTCACTTAATAGAAAAATACTCATAGCTTGACAATTACACCCATTTAGCTAATGATATCTATTTTGTAAAGTAAATAAAATTTTGGCTTGTTGGTCTTCTTATAAGGAAGGGATTTGGCATAACTAATTCTAGCGATGGTTATGGTCGTTTGCACTTTTTTTTTTTTTTTTGCACTTTGTGATGCATGAATAGGGATTTGTTGTAGATATGGTTGCATGGTTTTACAGCACTTTGCACGATGCAAAGGATCCAAACACAAATATATCTATAATTAAGTGGTAATCCTAGAAAATCCCCTCAAATATTATCTGGATTGATGAATAATTCTACTTTTGTTAGGGATGAGTTCTTGGCTAATAGGTGGAATATTCATAATTTTCGCTTTCGTGTACACTTTTGCTATGTAGGGTTGATTTATGCCCCCCCCACCACACACACATACACTTTCTATTCAATTATTTACTATTTTTTTAATGTATGTGCTATAAATGATATTGATAGTATCTTTAGAGCCAACTAATTGAGATCATCACTATCTTTATAAGACAAAAAAAAGGTTTAACACCCCTAAGTTTTATACACTTATTCAACATATTATTCTCTCTTTATATATCTTTTTAAATCACATCAATAACATATTACATTACTCTTTTTTATCTTTTTATCTCTCAAAATGTCAAATAATTTTGGACGTTTATCAATCTTTTTTCTACAAAGCAATGTCTTTGCATGCCCTCTTTGTTTAAAAAGAAAATAGAACCCAAAAGACTTTTAACAAGTCAGTATATTTGAATAAAAAATAGAAAATTGGATGGTTTAATTGGTTTGAGGTAAGTTATAAAAGTTCTGTAAGTTATGAGTTCAAACTCGATCATATGAGAAAAATTAATTTAACAACTAATTACTAACATTTTTATTAAAAGAAATTGAAAAAATAAAGTTAATTAATTTCATCTTGACTATACCATTAAACTCAATGATTAAGCAGGCGTATAACTATAGTATGCCATTTCCTCCTTTCCTGTAGTCAAACATAGGTTTTTTAATCATTGTGGCAAAATATCGACAAGAGAATAAAACAGATTTGTCTAAGGCAACTCGCATATAAATACGTGACACATTTCAAGGCCTTAACCACACACAAGCACTAATTATAAATCTCTCATTTCCCTTCATCTTCTTATAAATAATTCTTTCTTGAAGTATAAATTGCATTTGCATTTGCATTTGCCACTATGAACCTTCCAATGACCAAAGTTCATATTTTTGTACTCTTTTGCCTTATTGGCACAATTTCAGCTCAATTGTCCTCTAATTTTTACTTCAGAACGTGTCCTCTTGTGCTTTCAACCATTAGAAAGGAAGTAATTTCTGCTTTGATCAATGAGCGTCGCATGGGGGCATCAATACTTCGTCTTCATTTCCATGATTGTTTTGTTCAAGCAAGTCCTTTCACTTTTTCTCTTCTTTTCTCTTTATGTGCCACGAATAATTTATTTTAGGACATTTTAATTTTAAGACATGATCTTACACATTTGCATACTCGTTCACTTATTAAATTGTTAGATATGATACATTTTCATTATAAGCACTAAAATTAATTTTTAAACATGCATAATGATGTAAAGTAGTGCTCAAATATTTTGGAGGCATTTTCTGTGAAGTATGATGAAACTCAAAAGTGGAATAGTTATAATTGATAGACAGTTTAAACAATTTTTAGACTGTCGATATATATGAATTAAACAATGATTCAATAAGTATATATAAAAGTATATATCAATAATTTTCTAAAACTAAAAAATTAATATGATATAAAAAATTATCTAATTAGTTTAAAACAAGACAACACACATAGCCCTACACATTATTTTAACTAAAATATTTTGATAAAAAATTCAATTTTAGCACTTAATAATAATGGCTAAAACTAAAAGTGGACTTTTCCAACAAAAAACAAAACATTTGTTTGAAAATTGTCAGCAATCTGTTAAATAAGACCAACTGGTTGATTTATTTATTATTTGATTGAACAAAACTCGACAAACAATCATGCTTAGTTAACTTCTTTAGTAACAAGTGATGAAAACAAAAAATTTCTTAAAAAAGAAGTGCTGAAAATGACAAATAATTAATTAAAATGAATTCCTTAGAAATTATTATCTCCATTAATTTTGTCCATGTATATTGTGTTTTATTTTTAGGGATGTGATGCATCAGTACTATTGGATGATACATCAAGTTTCAGAGGTGAAAAAACAGCAGGTCCAAACGCTAATTCACTGAGAGGCTTTGATGTAATTGACAAAATAAAATCTGAAGTAGAAAAGTTATGCCCTAATACTGTCTCTTGTGCTGATATTCTTGCTGTGGCAGCAAGAGATTCCGTGGTTGCTGTAAGTATACATTCTTCAAGTCAAACTTTTTTTTTAATTCATCGGTTGAATGTGTAAAATACGTAATTTATATAAACGGAAAAAAAAAACTCTAATGTTGGTCATAATTAGAGACAAATTTCATGTTTTCTTTTCTCGTACGTTATATGGCTAATTAATCCAAATTTTTAGTAGATTTATATACTATAGAGAAGGTCTTATATGGTCACAAGGTTTATATTTAGGCACACATCTAAAAAAAGGTAAAATAAGAATATAAAAAAAACATAAAATATAGGCTTAATTGTAGTTTTAGCTCCCTAACTTTCCTAAAATTGCGATTTTGACCCCCTAAGAAAAAACACTACAAAACAACCCCTTAAGTTTTGCAACTGTAGTAGTTTTAGCCCCCCAAGGCAAAAAAAAATTAAAAAAAATAACATGTGGCACCTCACTTAGAGTGCCACGTCAGCGTAGACCGATTCAATATCAGCTTTGAGGGCCAAAACTGCCACATGTGCAAAACTTAGAGAGCTGTTTTGTTGTTTTATTTTTTAGGGGGTCAAAATCGCAACTTTGAGAAAGTTAAGGGGCTAAAACTAAGCCTAAAATATACAGTGTTCCGAAATAATTTGTATATTGAACACATTTCAGCTTGGTGGACTTAGTTGGACTGTTCAATTGGGAAGAAGGGATTCAACCACAGCAAGTTTTAGTTCAGCTAACTCAGATTTACCTGGTCCTGGTTCTGATCTAAGTGGTCTTATCAATGCTTTTAACAATAAAGGTTTCACATCCAGAGAAATGGTTGCTTTATCAGGTAACTATAGTTACTACCTCATCTGATTTAAGTGACCTTACTACTGCTTTCTCCTACAAAAATTTCACATTTAAAGAATTGTTTGCTCTTTCAAGTAGAAAGCTAAATATATAGATGCATATTAGTATAATTTTACGGGTTTAATTTTAAGAAGTTGAAAATAGTGAATTCGTATTGGAATTTAACTTGTATTTTTTATATTAAATATATAACTTTTTTAATAAATAATTATTGTTTTTCAATAAAAAAAAAATTACTACTTTTAGTTCAGACAAACCCTAATTTTATTATACTAGGGTTTAGGCACTCTCGTGTCCGTCTATCCAATTTTCATTCCATCCTATAAATATGTCTCATTATCAATTGTATAACTAACTTTATTGTATTATAGGATCACACACGATTGGTGAAGCCAGTTGTAGATTCTTCAGAACAAGGATTTACAACGAGAACAACATAGATGCATCTTTTGCAAATTCATTACAATCAAGTTGTCCCAGAATAGGTGGTGATTTAAATTTGTCCCCACTTGACACCACCACTCCAGAGACATTTGACAATGCTTATTTCAGGAACTTGCAAAATCAAAAGGGTCTCTTTCACTCGGATCAAGTGCTTTTCGATGAAGTATCCACAAAATCACAAGTTAATTCTTACGCTAGGAACCCTTTAAGCTTCAGAGTTGATTTTGCTAATGCAATGTTCAAAATGGCGAACCTTAGCCCACTTACTGGGTCTAGTGGTCAAGTTAGAAAAAATTGTAGGAGTGTCAACTAAAATTGTTGGCCTTGTATTGTATAAGTTCAATACAAGGTTATAAGCTTCTTATTGTAATCATAAATCGCATCAAACTCAATCTCAAATTGTCAATCGGTATCAATAATAACATTGTGGTATATAGTTATTTTTTTATCTTTTGGTTCATTTGATTTGAACTATCGAGCCAAACTGAGTTGTTCAAATCAAACGGATAACTCTTTGTACCCTAAGTAGAATTTTGATTATCCCTAATGACTTTTTTGAGTGGATTATCTCTAATGACTTGATTGTTAAAGTGATCCCCTCTTCCTTGATTAATTAGGATGATTTCAATATATCCTAAGTACTTTCTTTTGGAGATGTCAAGGCCTCTTAATAGGGATGATGTTCACTTGGTTGAGCTAAGCTTTTAAAACCTGACAAATAAGAAAATATTAACATACTTTGATTGGATGTGCTAAAATGTGAGAGATTGACAAAAGTTTGGGAATGCTATATGCGCCCTCCAGAGTGTTGGTTATTCGTGGCAATTAATGTTACACTGTCTCCCTCTTGTTGCATCATTGATTCGGAAGTGTAAAGGATTGAAGAGTGTACTTTGATTTCGCATAAAACTCTTTGCTAACTTGGAAGGTGAGGAATGATAACCAAAGTTAGCACAAAGATCCAAAATTTGGGGAGGTAGTTGAGGACATTAAGCAAGTATCTTGGACGTTGTTTTTAGGTTGGACCATTACTTTGTATGGAATGGTGATATTGTTGGTAGAAGCATTACTTCAAATTTTGGAAATTTGTTTAGGTGCACTTAATTTCTTGTGGGGATTTAGTGCCTCTTTAAAACACCAAATAAAGAATCAGAAACCTAGAAAATTATGTGACAAAACTCATACACAAAATAGGATTAAGTCGCCAAAATTGAAGGTTAAAAACTAAATTTGAAATTTTCACTTTCAACCACCAAAATGATAAACGTTTAGCTTTGTGGAACAAATGAATAATTGATTCCTCCTTACGGTGAAAAGTAAGACTATAACTTTCCTTCAAAAGAATTCAAACACAAATTATCCAAATCATATTTATTGAAGGCCGAATACTTTTAAAAATACCATCTAAATCACCAAATTATACAAGATGATCAGACAAATATACCGGACTCACTAAATGAATTTTGAACCATTGCATACCTAGACCCTAAATAATCCTAAAAAATTTACATAAAAATAGATGATCAATATTTTCTTCCTTCGGAGAACCGCTCACACAAAAATTAGCATTATTTTAAATCATTCAATGCTTAACCAAGTTATCATGTGTAGGAATTCGATTACGATAGCTTAATTAACTAGTAAGATACCCGTACATCCGCACAGGTACCCGTTGGTCGGGGTGGTTATGACCAGTTGTAACTTGATATTTATAATTTATCATTAGTATATATTCAAAGAATTTTATTTCAAAAAACGTAAACTTGGTATTTGATAGACTAAGTAAAATAATATATTTGAAAAAATGTTGAAATGTAATTGCATGAGTTAAGTGTTTATACAAAATAAATTTTGGAACATGCAATGAAATTGCGTTTAGCTTAGATTTAAATAATTTAGAATTTCATAAGTAATGATTTGGTAATACAAATAAAAATGTATTTTGTAAAAGATACAAAAAAGTAAAAAAATATTTATTGATTAATTAGCCGTATAACTATTATGTCACTTCCGCTAAAAAAGGAAAAAAAAAACTATATTATGCAACTTCCTCCTTTCCTTTAGTCAAACCTAGTTTTTTAATCCTTGTGGCAAAATACTAACAAGAGAATAAAACAAATTAGTCTAAGGCAACTCTCATAGTCTAAGGCAACTCTCATATATAAATACGTGACACATTTCAAGGCCTTAATAACCACACAAAGCACTAATTATAAATATCTCATTTCCCTTCATCTTCTTATATATAATGTTTTTTCCAAAGTTCACCAAAGTTCATTTTTTCGTACTCTTTTGCCTTATTGGCACAATTTCAGCTCAATTGTCCTCTAACTTTTATTCCAAAACGTGTCCTCTTGTGCTTTCAACTATTAAAACAGAAGTGATCTCTGCAGTGAATACTGAGGCTCGCATGGGAGCCTCTCTGCTCCGTCTTCATTTCCATGATTGTTTTGTTCAAGCAAGTCCTTTCACTTTTCATCTTCTTCTCTCTTTTTTTTTACAAAAATAAAACATATTCATTCATTCAAATTGATAGAGTACATCGATACAATACAAATCCAAATTCACTTAAAACAAAAAGGATGAATTTGTGAACAAACTCACATCATTCATGTTAATAGTATAGAACGGAAAAATACATATATCTACAAATATGACTAATATGACTATATTCAAGTCTTCGGAATACTTATGTCTTCTCTCTTTATGTACCATCAACAATTTAGTTTTAAGGCTTGATCTAACCCATTTGCATATTTGTTTACTATTGATTGTTAGACATTATACACTTCATTGTAATTAAACACTAAAATTAATTTTTAAACATGTATAATGAGTAATGACGTAAAGTACTAATGCTCAATTTTTTTCCTTAAAAAAAAAACTTATGCTAAAATTTTTGAGGCATTTTATTAAAAGTAAGGGAAATACTAATTTGTACCTTTAGGGCACATGTTAAGGAACTTAAAGTGAACATTTTGTCTAGCAAATTGTGTCAATTTATTTTTCTAAAAATTAAAAATTAATGTTTTGTAATAAGTATTTACAATTTATGGAATTATTAACTTGTGCCCTGATGGTACAAGTTAGCATGACTGTAAAATAATGCTCAAAATATATTGTAGGAGTATTAATTGATAATTGTTACAGTATCTTTTCATTTAATTGTAATTGTCTATTGCTGATTTATTGCTAATTTGTTTAATAGCATTGATGCACGTTCCCTATAAATGTATAGCCTTACCATTGTAAATCAATGCAAATTATGCTATCAGTTTAAGTTTCTATATATATCACAAATGCACTATCAGTGCGTATCATTTTTTTTTCTTTTTGACAAATATTTAATTACAATGAATTCCTTAGAAATTATTGTCTCCATTAATTTTGTTCAAGTATATTGTTTTTTATTTTCAGGGATGTGATGCATCGGTACTATTGGACGATACATCAAGTTTCACAGGTGAAAAAACAGCAGGTCCAAATGCTAATTCACTGAGAGGCTTTGATGTAATTGACAAAATAAAATCTGAAGTAGAAAAGTTATGCCCTAATACTGTCTCTTGTGCTGATATTCTTGCTGTGGCAGCAAGAGATTCCGTGGTTGCTGTAAGTATACATTCTTCAAGTCAAACCTTTTCCTTAAAGTTTAACCTAAAAGTTTAAAATTAATCTTTAATTTTAGTCATAATTAAAGACAAATTTCATTTTTTTCTTATCTGGCATTATATATTGCTAATTAATCCATCTTTTTTAGTCACTACCAAAAAAATATAAGGTCACTACCAAAAAAAAAGAATCCATCTTTTTTAGTAGAGTTATACACTAAAATAAAACATATGTGATCACAAGATTTAGACATAATATTTAGACACGTAAAAGAAAAAAATAGAAAGAAAAAAAAAATAATAATGTACCAAAATATTCGGACTTTGGGTGATTCATCACTTTAACATACCTTGTGCGGGGTGAATTACTACTCTTTTGAGCAATATATCCATTTTGATTTGTTAAAAAAAATAGTGTACCAAAATAATTTTTACTTGAATTATAGTCAAACAAATATTTCTCTATAAACTAATATATTGAACACATTTCAGCTTGGTGGACCTAGCTGGACTGTTCAATTAGGAAGACGGAATTCAACCACAGCAAGTTTTAGTTTAGCTAACTCAGACTTGCCAGGTCCTTTCTCTGATTTAAGGGGCCTTACTACTGCTTTCTCCAACAAAGGTTTCACAGTAAACCTTCATTGATAATAACTAAAAATATCATTCGTATCCTATTATTTCAAAATCCCGAATGGTCAGAAGATTTTAGGGATTGGAGGAGGGAAGTTCATATTAAATGCACCTATCAGGGCATTCCAGT
>Ga0315914_1010053_pt1 | contig 11894 bp, 6 predicted proteins | sample MpolenodulesMG_FD_203920 | JGI IMG/M metagenome (GOLD analysis project Ga0315914, IMG submission 203920) | Medicago polymorpha root nodule microbial communities from Los Angeles, California, United States - elongated nodules | ecosystem: Host-associated > Plants > Roots > Nodule | place: USA... | reverse complement strand
GGAGCATAACTCCTAAAATCAACGTGTGGAGCATCAACTCCTAAAAGAGCATAGGCTCTCAAATCAACGTGTTTGAATGATTAACATTCACAGGGCATCAAACCCCCAACTTTATATGAGTATGCATGGACTCAGCAACTTAATCAACAACAACGTACAACTTCAACGAGTTGACGACATCAACAACAATGACAACATCAACAATATAATCTCATAAACATACATCGTTCAATTGCAACGTCATAAAATCATCATATCACTTCAACATATACATTCCATATCATAGTAATTCATCAACATATATACATACCTTAATGTAATATTTCATCAACAAGTTATTCATATAATAATCATCAACAAGTTATTCATATAATAAACATCAACAAGTTATTCATATAAGAATCATCAACAAGTTATTCATATAATAAACCATCAATATGTACATTCATGTAGATATTCCTCAATCAAGGTTATTCATAAAATAATCATCAACATCTATACATACCTTCATGTAATATTTCATCAACAAGTTATTCATATAATAGACCATCAATATGTACATTCATGTAGCAATTCATCAATCAAGGTTATTCATAAAATAATTCATCGACATATATATATATTCATGAAATAGTTCATCAATCAAAGTTATTCATGACAAACAAAGTTAGACTCATCACAACATAGGCTAAATACTCTTAAACACTATAATTGAACTCATAGTACACAAGCTTCTAAGTTTGGAGACAATCCACAAGTTTTGGGTTGACTTAGAAATAGTTATGCGGAATTTTCATAAAATTTCATTAAGACCTCCTTGGAGTATTTTCATCATAACTCAAAACCCAAAAATCATTTTCACGTCAAACCAAATCCATTGGAAAGCTAACAAAATTATCTACAGCTTTCATGTTTACACCAAAGACCAATTCTGTACCTATCAATATCAGTTTTCATTCCAAATTCGGGAAAAGTTGTGCTGAAATTCATAAAGATTCATTGTGACCTACGTGCAGTAATTTGACCATAACTCAAGTTCTATAAATTATTTTGATGTCAAGCCAACGGCATTAGAAAGCTAACACAATTATCTACAACTTTCATGTTTACACCAAAACCCATTTCAAAGCAAAAACATATGAAAACGACGCAAAAACATGAAACAGAGAATGCTGTCAAAGGAAGCTCTCGGGAAAACTCCATTTTTTCACCCAAAAACCCAATTTTCATCAACCTTAATCCCAAATTTGATAGGAAACTCAACCTATGATCATTCTACAGTTTGAACATCAATTATCTATGAATTCTATGGACTTTCTACACTCTTAACATCCAATTCTACAAGTTCTACCATCAATTATCCGATTCTTAACCCTAATTCTCAAACTCTCATGAACAACAACAAGACTGCATGCTAAATTCAATTTCAGAATTATACCACTTAAGATTAGAGAATATTAGTCCCACCCTTACCTCACAACAACAACAACTACATGTTAAATTCAATTTCAGAATTATACAACCTAAGATTAGAGAATATTAGTCCCACTCTTACCTTAGATTAGAGGATTTGCAAGGTTCTACGAATTCTTCTCTTCTCTTGGTTCTCCTCTTCTCTAGGTTCTCCTCTTTTCTCCAAAACTTCTAAACCTAATTTGTGGCTGCTCTCTTCCTTTTATATCTCACACCCTCAACATATTTTTCAACCAAATATGCGTATTTTCTAACTAAGCCCACACATATTTTCTAACTACTTCCACATATATTTTCTAACTAAATCAACGTATTTTCTATCTAAATCCAAACCAGCCCCTCAAATATATTTATTCTAATAATCCAACATATTCTATCAAATAATAATATAAAGCCACTTAATAAAATATTAAAACATCACAACACGTCATAAATCAACATAAATCAATCATAAATCATATAAGTCATATAAAAGACTCTAAACTCAACCAAAAATAATTAAGTAATAAATTGGGGCGTTACATTTAATTTTTTTAAGAAATTTAGACTGCTAGTTCAAAAATGAAAGTGGTGAAGTAATTAGCAAGCTAAAAACAGATGGAGGAGGTGAATACACTTCTACTGAATTCATTGATTTTACTCATCAAATGGCATAAATCAGGAAGTTACTGCACCATATACACCTCAACAATGGTATCTCAGAAAGGAAGAATAGAACCTTGGTAAACATGATAAGAAGTATGTTAAAGCAGAAGCAGATGTCTCATTATTTGTGGGGTGAAGCAGCAACCATTGTAGCATACCTCATAAATAGAAGTCCTACAAAGAAGTTGTAGGATAAAACACCTGAAGAAACATGGTGTGGAGTAAAACCAAGTGTTCAACATCTGAAGGTATTTGGCTCATTGTGTTTTAAGCATGTGTCTGATCAATTGAGAAAGAAGTTAGATGATAAATCTCAAACTATGATCATGGTTGGATATCATGCAATTGGTGCCTACAAATTGTTTGATCTAAAGAAAAAAAGGATAATGTTTAGCAAAGATGTGAGATTTGATGAATCAAAAGGCTGGCATTGGAAGAACAAGGCATCAGATAAGAATGATCGCAAGTTTTATCTGTCAGATTCAGAATCAGAAGCAGATGAAACTGAAGCTGAAGAACAAATAGAAAATGTTGAGATTATAGATGAAGGAGGTACTAGGAGGCCAACAAGAAATATTCAACCACGTGCAAGGTTTAATGATTATGAGAGGTTTCCTGATTCAACAATTAATGATGAAGGTGATACTGTACAACTAGCTATGCTTGCAGAAGTTGAGCTAGTGTCTTTTGAGCAAACACTTAGATAAATACACTGGAAAGAAGCAATGATTAATGAATTAAAATCAATAGAGAAGAATGAAACCTAGAAACTAGTACAACTACCTACTATTAAGAAGTGTATTGATGTCAAGTGGGTTTTCAAGACTAAACTCAAGCCAGATGGTCAAGTTGCAAAGTTCAAAGCCAAGCTAGTAGCAAGGGATTTTCTATAGAAGTATGGTGAAGACTATTATGAAGTCTATGCACCAGTAGCAAGGATGGAAACAATCAGATTGATTGTTGCAGTAGCAGTCAAACACAACTGGTCAATGTACCAGTTGGATGTGAAATCTGCATTTCTCAATGGTGAGCTAGAAGAGGAAGTTTATGTGAGCCAACCACCAGGTTTTGAGATAAAGGGCAAGGAATATTATGTGTATAAGCTTGATAAAGCTTTATATGGTCTGAAGCAGGCTCCAAGAGCTTGGAATAAGAAGATAGACAGATTTCTTGTTCAACAAGGTTTTGCAAAATGTGTGAATGAACATGGGATCTACTGCAGAAACACCACTAATAAGCTAATTATATGCTTATATGTGGATGATATGATCACTATTGGAAGCAATGACGCAGAAATGGAAGATTTTAAGAAAAATATGATGAATCAGTTTGAAATGTCTTATTTAGGTAATCTCACTTACTTTCTGGGTATTGAATTTGAAATGAATTCACAAGGTGTGATAATTCATCAAAGGAAGTATGCTTTAGACATTTTGAAGAGGTTTAAGATGTTGAATTGCAAACCAATTTCAACTCTAGTTAATACAGGAGTAAAGCTTTCTCTGGTCAATGATAAGAAAGAAATTGATCCAACACTATTCAAGCATATTGTAGGCTCCTTAAGGTACTTATGTCACACCAGACCTGATATTGCTTATGGAGTAGGCTTGATTAGCAGATACATGGTAAAACCTATTAATTCACACTTAATTGCAGCTAAGAGGATATTAAGATATGTGAAGGGAATATGTAACTTAGGCATTCGGTACTATAGGAATCAGAAACCAGTTGATCAGATGATAGTTGGTTATTCTGATTTAGATTGGAGTGGTGACAAAGATGACAAAAAAAGCACTGTTGTCTATGGGTTTGTGATTGGAAATGCTCCATTTTCATGGAGTTCAAAGAAGGAATTAGTGATTGCATTATCTTCTTGTGAAGCTGAGTATATTGCAACTTCTATGACAGCTTGTCAAGCTCAATGGATTAATATGCTATTGATTGAAATGCAACAAATGGAGAATGAAAAGTTGGAACTAAGAGTTGATATCAAATCTGCCATTGACTTAGCTAAGCATACATGGAAGAAGTAAGCACATTGAAACACGTTTTCATTTCCTAAGGGATCAAGTAAACGAAGCAAAGCTGGAAGTTGTGCATTGCAAGACTGAAGAACAAGTTGCAGACTTTCTTACAGAGCCATTGAAGACTAGTAGCTTTGAATACTTGAAGAACAAGCTTGGAATGGGAATGATTCCTACTAAATGAATTAAGGAGGTGTATTGGAAGTGTAATTCATTTACTTAAGAGTTAGTTTTAGTATTTGTTTTTATAGTTTGTTAAATAGCTTGCAAAAAAAAGTAACAACTCTATGTTACTTGTATAGGAAGGAATAAGTTTGTTAGCATGTATGTTATGGTTTTGTTACAACACCTCGATGTATATATACTCCATATCAGTTGTAAATAATATAGATTCATTCATTCAATAAAACTCTCTAGAATTTTACACATTCAACTTCTCTCTCTCTCTCTCTCTCTCTCTCTCTCTCTCTCTCAAAATCTCCAAAACCCTAGAAACCCTATATCACGGACCGTTCAACACCAATGATCATTTTAAGTTAAAAGAGTAGTTTGTTTGTTTACTTAGAATCAAATTAACTATGTTGTAAGATTAAAATTCGAGATTAATAAGGCATGAAACTTGTTAGGATTAGAGTTTCTTGATCAAGCATTACACATAACCTAAAGATCATACATGAATTCTAGTTTTTCTTTGATATTACCACGTATCCCTCGTCAATATCATTCGTGTCCAAATAACATTGTGACTTCAATTGTACCGTTTAATCGTCAATGTCTTAAACTATTAAACGATTCAAAAGTCGTTCTTATCTTTTAATCGACGATTTCTCAACCTCTTAAATGATAAGAAAGCATTAAGTTTGGATACAAAGAGTGATTATCTAAACATCAATTCCATGTCTAGAATTTATGTTTGGATAGAGGATTATTTTAAACTTAGATTCAAAAGTATTTTTCAATCACGATTAAATCAAACATAAACAATAAAGTGCAAGAATAATCTCAAGATCAAATCAAATACTAGAATCATATATTTAAAGATCAAAAGATTACATGTTTAGCTAAGATCAAGTATCTCTAATCCCAACAAAGGAGATTTAGCTACTCATTGTCATGGAAGCTTTGCAAGAATGAATTGAAATGGAAGGATTCATAACAACTTAGTGATTTCTCAACAAATGAGGAAGAATCCACCATCTATCACTCTCACTCTATGAAGAACAAGCCCTATCTCTCTCTCTAAAGCTATTGCCAAATATTCTATCAGATTCTAAGATAACCTTTTGTGAAATGATCAAGGGCTATTTATAGAAATTCAAATCTGCATCAACTCGCCTCACGAGTTCCTTCACTCGCCATGGCGAGTTGAGGTTCCTTCACCAGTGGGTTTGTGCCACGTCATCTTTGAGGAGTTTAGCCGCCCTAGCTCGCCTCGCAAGTAAATGCACTCGCCATTGAGAGTTGATTCACTCGCCATGGCGAGGTGAGGGCGTGCAAAACTATGCTTCTGCCTCTGCTGGCTCTTTGATCACTCGTCATTGCGAGTTGGGGGTGAGTGAATATGCCTTCCTGCCTTTGCTTGCTTTTGCTAATCGCCATTGCGAGTTGGAGGCGAGTAACTCCATCTTTCTGCCTTTTTGTACTTTTTTCTTGTTTTTCTTCTTTGTTTAGTGTCTTGAGGTCAGTTCCTGCACAAAAGGGTAGAGTAAGATATATAAAGCGTAATAGGGTAACTATCACTTATATCTCAGCTTTTCCCTAAATAACTTGCAAAGCAAGTAACAAAAGTGCCCAAAATATATCATGAATTTAACACTTCCTAGCACTTATCACTTCTTCTGATCATCTAACTCATTGACTCAGTGCACAATGTATGTGAGTGTTGTAAATTTCAGCGCCTAAAAAACTTAAAAATGTATTTTGGTTATTTTGGAAGAAGCATATGGGCATAACAGTCATAGCACGATACACAAAAAGAAGCCAAACTGACCACAAATTTCCCGGGAAAATAAAATAGAAAAATTCACAGCTATCATCATCATTTATATAAAAAAAAAGAGAAAAACAAAATCAAAATTTCCTCTTCAAGCAAAATTACAAAAACAAAAACACTAAAGTTAAAAGATTATGTCAGATTCATGGGTGTTTGTTATCACTGAAAACCAAAAACCTCTTCTCTTCGAAAATCAAAGCAAAAATTTGAGCAATCTAAGAACCATATGCAGAACTCAAACAATGTTCTCCTTTATTAATTGCAGACACCAATTTCGATTTAGGGCTTCATTTTGGAACCCTAATTGCAAACCCTATTTACAATCGCGATGGTTATATTCTACATGGCTTGGTTCTTCGGGTAATTCAAGCAGACCCGTGCCTCAGTTTCGCCTCAATCAGAAGAGAACTGTGGTGAAAGCAATGAATTGGGATCCAAAAAAAAACCCTATATGGAACTCTTTGGAAAAGTTGGGCAAGATTAATCTAACAACTAAAAATTGGGCAAAATAATATTTTTAAGAGTATTGCATCCGTTTGTTACAATTTTCTAAAAAAATCAGAATTTAAAAAAAAATAATCTAAAAACAGCTTCAAATAAGGAGCTGTTAGGAGCAACTTCTCAAAAAAAAAAAAAATTTTATAGGAGAGTAGTATATTACATCATGGATGATACTATTTAATAATGGCAATTTATCTGACCTATTGAACAGTTTAAGATGTTCCATCCAACCAACCAACCTAGTAGCTTGCAAATTCCTGTTGGTTCAGTTTCTTGGAAACAACTAATCTTTACTGTCGAGCTTTGCATTAAAATCCTTCAAGAAATTCAACATAACCAATGTTAACAAAGAAACTTTGGCCACATAAAATCAACAAGAGGCTTAGGGACACTAAGAAAGCATTCAACATTAGATGTTTCATTAAGAAAGCATTCAACAATAAATAAAGCATATCTCTAATATATTATAACATAACAGATTTACGAAAAAAAAGAATTAGATGACATTTAATGGAAATAATAATAATAATAATAATAATAATAATAAAAAAAGTTGTTTCAAGAATAATATAACCTAATAATAATAAATGTTGTTATAAGGATAATATTGAGATTTTAAATTAATCTACGGATAACTTTGGCAGTGCAATAAAATTTGATCCCCTCCTCTTCCCTCCCTCCCCCTTCTAAAAATTGAACCAAACACTTTAAATTAAAAATCTTTCCTCCCTCCCCTTCTCTCCCCTCCAAAACTCTCGAATCAAACAGACTCAGTATCAGGAAGTTGAAATTTTGGCTCTAACAAAATAAAATACAATTCAGCCCCCTAAGTACTGTCTTTTTTGCAGTTTTGGCCCTCCGGGCCAATTTTGACCAAGTCAATGCTGATGCGGACGCCTCGTGTGTAATTTTTTTATTTATTTATTTATTTTTAATTATTAAAGAATTAGATGACATTTAATGGAAAATTGATTTTGAACAAAAGAGAATTAGATGACATTTAGGGATTTAAAATTTAGGGATTTGACATTCAATTTGGGGATATTGATTTTTGGTTTAGGGAGCAAAGTGACCATTTTCACTTTAGTCCTTGTGACACCTCATATGTCATGTCATCGTAAAACCTGTGCCACATCATCACTTAACAAAATTATTTAACACCAGAGACTAAAGTGATAACGGAAGTGCAGAGTTAAAAACTTTTTGTATTTAATAATGAGTCAGAGATTTTTCTGACAGCGAAACACATAGTCAGAGGTTAAAGTGACCATTTGATCCAAAAATAAAGCGTTGAAAAATAACTTTGCAACATCTTGTGGGACACAGACCGAATTAAACCTTTAATACGAATATTATGTACCATATACTCAAGTAAAATATCCAAGCACTAGATCGATTGGGTCAGTGTATAGTACAAATTGTGTATTAAACGTTTGATTGGGACAGTGCCAAATACTAGCCAGTCATATAAAGGTGAATAACAATCTTTAAAACTTGGTTTTTCCGTTTGTTGCTGTTGTTCTTATTCCTCCTCTTCGTGAACTCCTTTTTTTCTTTTTTTATTTATTTTTTCAATTTAATTTTAGTTCTTTTGGCTGAGAATTAACTGTTGTGAATGATTTTGACGTGGTATAGGAAGTTATGAATTATTTGTGTGAAACTGTTAAAGTGTCATGTAGTATCCATAATTTTTTTTTCTGAGTTGTTTGCATGTTGAGAGCTTGAAAACAAAGTGGTAAAAAATGTAGTGTGGAGAAACTATGATAAGATCTTAAATTTAATGGTTAAAATCTATTTTCCTATGGTGGGGAAATCTTTCCCTTCCCCGTCCTAAATGCCACCCATGCTTCAATATTGCTTTTCTTATATAATAGTTGAGGTTTAATTGGAATGGTGTTGTTTCTTTTGAAGATAAAACATGTAAAAAGAGCTTTGACACACTTTGGATGAAATAGTGACCCATTAAACGTTTAATACGAATTCGTTTTATACGATAGTATTCGATTGAACTTTCACTCCCTCACAGCAAAAAAGATTGAACCTGCCCCACCTCATTTTCATATTCTCCAATAAAATGTTTGACATTTTTTCAACTTGTGGATCTGAGGCTCATGAGGTTTGATTAATAATTCGACGACCAATATATGGAAAAGAACGATGAGCAACTGATGAACATCTATGAAGCACGAATATAAATACGGACATCAGACACATACTAACACCGATAATAATTTCAAAAATCACATAATTTTATGTAATTATTTGTGACCGTGTCGTGTTGGTGTAGAACACCTATATGCAGTGGCGGAGCCAGAAATTTTATAGAGCCTGGGCAAAAAATTTATCGCAAATTCATATGTGACATAATATATATAAATAGTCATAAGTCGAAATAAAAGAGGTTTGCCATTTTTTCAACAAAAGTACAATTTTAAATAAGAAAGATGAAATATAACCTGCCAATGGCGTGCTAAATAAAATTAGGAGGTAAATGCCATTTCCGCGACCTCTTTCGAGTGAATGTTCAAATAATACCAACATCATCAAACGACTTGAATATCTCCCGCTCGGTGAAAAATATCATCAAGTCATTCAACCACACATTGTTGATCTTGTTGTTGTAGAAAATGAGAAGAGTATATGCGCTGAAAAAATAGAAACAAAACACTAAATTCTGTCTCTTTTTTTTTTTAAGTAGGAAAAATGGCATTGGGCTGGGCTTTTACAAAGCAAGCAGCAGGGGAGCCTGGGCTACAGCCCAGCCTAGCTGGGTGGTGCCTGCGCCACTGCCTATATGTGTCTGACACCAGAATATGTCTAATCTAAGAAGTGTCCATGTTTAATAGATGAGCATTACTGAACCCGCCAATACGATTGCTAATGAGAAAGATTTTTCGACAACCTATCTACAAATTTATGTAAATAAATAAACTTTATGTTAATTTATAAGTTCTTGTTAACAAAATTTTATCTTTAACTATTTTTCCTAAACTACATTTACAAACTTATAAATAGTACATAAAAACTTATTTATTTGAATAAGTTGTTTTGAATAAGCTTAAAATAAGTCTAATCCAAACGTGCCCCAAGTCAACCTTATATGCTTGTCCATCTCACACATTTAGAAGTTTTGATTTCAAACTTCAATATCTTTTTAGATGATTTTTTTTTAAAAGTTCTTTCATATTTTATTTTAAAAAAAATAAATGATAGGTAAATATATAATTTTGTATTCTATTAACCAAAAATTGTAAAACCTTAAAATTGAATTGAGTATGATCATAAACTAAAGAGTTGAGTATATAGAACAAAATTCGCATGAAACGTTTTTTTTCGGGGTCGTATTAAACGTTTAATTGGGACATTGTTCCACAGAGTATAAAATTCGTACTATATCGATTGGGTCAGTGCCAGAAAGTAATTCTTAAAGTTATATGTTGATAAGATAAAAGCGAAATACAAAGCTGGTCATATAAAAGTGAATAAGATGTGGAAAAGGAAAAAGGATTATGCAGTTATTAACTTCCACACACGTATTCTTGTAAAAAAAAAACTTCCACTCATACTTTGTACAAACACTTATTTTATAGTAACAAAAATAAAACACTTATTTTATTGGCCTGAAAGTTTTTCCTTCAAAAAATAAACTCGAAAAATTAATTAACTCAAGTTATATTCTTTGGTTGATAGATTTAAGGCTATAAGTTTAGGACACAAGAAACGTGTGATAGAAGAAAATAAAATGTGTTAATTAATTAACATATGAACACTTATCATTGGGTGTTCGTTTGGTTTTACTGAAGTCTGTCCTATCATCGCTGCCTATTTATGCCCTTTCTTTTTTTTAAGGCTCCTTCAGGTATCATTTCCTCTATCGATTTTATTTTAAATTGTTTTTTTTTGGGGGAGTGACGACCACAGGAAAATTTCTTGGGTTGATTGGAACTCTGTTTGTAGTAGCAAGGAGGTTGGCGGTTTGGGGGTAAGGAGAATTAGGGAATTTAATGTTGCAGGGAAGTCGTGTTGGAGGTTGTTGGTGGAGAGGGAGAGTCTGTGGTTTAAGGTGTTGTCGGCGAGGTATGGTGAGGAGGGAGATCATTTGAGGGAAGGTGGGCGTACGACCTCTACGTGGTGGCGTGACATTGCCACGTTGCGTAGGGAGGAGTGGTTTAGGGACCATGTTAGGCGCTCTGTTGGAGATGGTAAAAATACTTTCTTTTGGTCCGAAGTGTGGCTTGGTAGTGTGTCACTCCGTCACAGGTTTAGTAGATTATATGAGCTGTCGGAGCATAAAGAGAAAATTGTGTTCGAAATGTGTCGGTTAGGTTGGGGGAGGGTGGGGAGGCGTGGAGTTGGCGGCGGAGGTTATTGGTGTGGGAGGAGGAGTTGGAGGAAGAACTCACGTTATTACTTCAAAATGTGATTTTGCAGGTTGACAGAGTTGACTGTTGGTTATGGCATCTAGAATCTTCTCACGTTTTTTCTGTCCGTAGTGTTTATAATTTCATGACTTTACAGCCACCTGTTGATCCTACAGTGGAGGTGTCATCTCTTTGGCACAAGGACGTCCCTTTAAAGGTAGTTCTCTGTGCATGGCGTCTGTCTCGCGATAGGCTGCCTACAAAAGATAATCTTCTTCGACGAGGAGTTATTGATAATGATTCTCGTTTGTGTGTCAGTGGGTGTGGATTTATGGAAATTTCATCTAATTTGTTTTTACATTGTTATCATTTTGGTTCCGTTTGGTGTCTTATTTATCGGTGGATTGGTGTGTCTATGGTTTCGCCTCTTCAAGTAGCGCACCATTTTCATCTTTTCAGCTTTCTTGCGGGTGCTTCTAAGGCGCGCCGTTCATTCATTCAGGTTATTTGGTTTGCAACGATGTGGGAGATTTGAAAAGAAAGAAACAACAGGTTATTCAATGGCAATGTTACATCAATTGTGCAGGTGGTAGAGAAGATTAAGTCCCTCTCTTTCATGTGGTTGAAGGCTAAAGTTGCATCACTTTCCCTCAATTATCATGGTTGGTGGCTTAGTCCATCTACTATTTTGGCCATTGGTTAATAATTTTTGTCTGTTTCTTGTGCTCTTTCCTGGTTCTTTTTTGTAAATTGTGTACAGACTTTTTGTGTCTTCCTGGGTACGCTTTGTACTAGGAAGGTCACTTGGTGTTGGTAATATATTTCATTTTAGTCTCTACAGAAAAAAAAGTGTAGAAGGTAAGTAATAAAGAATAAAAATAAAATAGTATTATTTAT
>Ga0315914_1010052_pt1 | contig 11894 bp, 14 predicted proteins | sample MpolenodulesMG_FD_203920 | JGI IMG/M metagenome (GOLD analysis project Ga0315914, IMG submission 203920) | Medicago polymorpha root nodule microbial communities from Los Angeles, California, United States - elongated nodules | ecosystem: Host-associated > Plants > Roots > Nodule | place: USA... | reverse complement strand
TCTAAGCATGATGCTGCTCTTCAAGAGTTTATTAACACAGGAATTGATAGAACCAAAGTTGCTTCTATGATTTATAGCATCAATCAGAACAACAAAAAGGGAAATATGAATAAAGGAAGCTAGATTGGAAGGATATGCAGAGATGGAGGATGTGGAAGATGACAGTGATTCAGATTATCATCCGATCAATGTTGATGTCCATCAAGGGGGTGACATGATTGAAGTGTTGGAAAGCATCAGTGACCTAAAGGTTTTTATGACACAAAGGTTCAATGCTCAAGATCATCAATTTCAGGAACTGCACCACATATTTGACACTCAAGAAACTCAATTCAATGAAATGGGGGATCAATTTCATAGGTGGAACACAAACCTTGCAGCCTCAGATGATGATTTCTTGCTTGAGAATGATGATACAACCTTTAACCTGTATGCTCCAGCTGCCTAGGAGTTTATCTCTTTTTATATTTTTTTGCGTTTTTAAATCTCTTAGCACTTTTGGCCTGTTGTGGCATGGTTGTACCAATACAATTTTTGTACCCATGCATTCTCCATTTTTGAGGTTGTCAAAGGGGGAGAAATATGTTGTTTATGTTTAAGTGGATATGTTGTTTATGGTGTGTTTATGATTGTTTATGGTATGTTGGTTGTGTTTATGTGCTTGTTTGTTATGTGTATGTGCTTATGTATGCTTGTGTTTATGAAAATTACCTAGTTGAATGCTTGTGTTGTTCATGCAATACTCCATATATACATATTCTTATCTTCCTATACTCTAAGGTTTTGGGGGAGCTAAATCAACATAATCAACAAGGCTTTTGACATCATCAAAAAGGGGGAAATTGAAGCCTTTGGCTATGTGTTTTGATGATGTTGTTCTAAGTCTTGACCAAATAGTATTTATTAGTTTAACATGTTGATTCCTTGTTATGGTTATCTTAGAATTTGTTAGAGCACTTTAGCACTCTATGCATCCTTGCACTAAAATAATTCTTTGTGTTCCACTTACTTGTGTCCCAAGAAAATTGCATTTCATATGTCAAAACTGTGTTTTCTTCTGTTTGAATTGATTAAGTTTCAACTGAATCTTATCAAACAAAGTTTCTGACTTTGTGTGAATCGTTTCAATAAATCTCTGAATCGATTCACATTGAATCGACTCAAAAAATATGTGAATCGTATCACAAAATGTTTTTGACTTGTTATGAATCGATTCGAACTATTTTGAATCGTATCAGCCTTCATTCTGGATACTTTGAATCGACTCAAATCTTTATGATACGTATCAATCTTCATGGCATTCTTCTTCTTTCTAGTTTAATCTTTTTAGCTGTTTGAATCGATTCAGACATTTAGTGAATCAATTCACATAGTTGATTTTGGACGAAAAAATTGCACTTGCCCTGTTTTTCTATATGTACTCACTTTCCCACAACACCAAATTTATTAAATCATTTGCATTTATTCTCTCTAGGTCTCAAAAACTCTTCAAAATTAAACACTTTTTCTTATAATCACTTTGTGCTTTGAGTCATATGATTTGCTAGGGTGCTAGTAGGGATTGTAAATTGGTTCTTTCAAGGAAATTGGTTGGGCTTAATCAAGGTTCCAAAGTGAAGTGGATAATCTCATTCCACCTCCAAAGGCCTTGGGGGTTCTTTCTAATTTTCTTAAAGTTCAAGGGGATCCATTTTCCGGACGTAGCATTGAAGAAGTTGAGTGAAGAGTTCGAAGGGGTGCACCGGTGATTGAGGGTTTGACGACATCAAAAAGCACCAAATTCAAAGGTTATTTGAAAATTTGGGGGAGTTCTTACATAGGGGTTGAAGAACTAGGATAGTTTCAAGGAACTTTTGTAATCACATTTGTATTCAACATTGTTACTATTAGTGGATGACCTTGGTGGAGGCGTTTTTCACCAAGAAGAGTTGACGTAGCCCGAAGCAAGGACGAAAGGGTGAACAACTATAAAAATATCGGCGTCGTTCTCTTTTACTTATCCTCTTTAATTTTTGTTAATTGTATATGTTAATTGATTAATTGATTATGTAGAAATTAACAAATTGATCTAAGTAGTTTTTTTATTAACATTGATCTAATTCCTTGAATTAGGTTTTTGAAATTTTGGCACGTTTGCTTTCAGATGCTCTATGCGATGTTCCAACACCAGACACAAAAGACGAATGTTGAGTATAATGTTTAGAACATCGTGCTAACAATAACAAACAAAATTACGAAACGTAAAAGACAAGAAAGTAAAAGGCACAGGAGAATTGTTAACCCAGTTCGATGACAAACACACCTACTCTGAGGGTACCAAGCCAGGAAGGAAATCCACTAGTGTAGTCCTTATTCTAAGTTCTCAGGAAACTCTCAGTTTACAACTTAAGACCTAGGACCTACCTGTATTGACTTAAACATAGGAAATCCTAGATCTGAGATCCCATCTCACTTCCACTCCATCAATCACAGCCCCTGTGATTATCAAATTACAACTGAATAAGATGAAGTTACCTTCAAACACAAACTACCTCCGTTCTTCACAGCTTTGGAGTAGTACACAACTTACAACTCAATAAAACGCAGTCCCTAACATGTATAAAGGTGATACATGAAAGGCTCACAAATAACAATGACTTAAAACCCTAAAAAGCTCTAATCTTCAATGACGACTTGAATGAATAATTAGGTCTTGTAGTCTTGTATATATACTGAAGCAATACGGACTAAATAGTCTTGTTGGGCTTCAGAACAAATCAGATCAAAGCGGTGACCCACAACACAAGAATCAGGTACAAATAAAGCTACTCCTAAAATGTCGGAACATCTTTAGGAACAATTCAAACACATCCAAAGTTTCCTAAAATGTTGACACAACTTTAGGAAATAATTAACCATATGATTATGTACAAAAAACACGCAACTTGGGAAAAGATAAATAAGGCGTGAATTCCTTAATAAGATAAAATGCGCGTATACCAAGGCATAAAAACAGGGCACACTGAACTATGCCAAGATGATGGAACATCATATCCAACATCATACATGAATACTTGTTTTAGCAATAATGAAGCCAATACATAAATATCCAACAATCTCCCCCTTTGGCAAATTTTTGGCTAAAACATTCTGAGACCACAAAAACATGGTAGAGAGATACCAAACATCCATTTCTTCAATCATCATGAGCACACATCTATGAAGAAACATGCAGAATATCAAAACGACTATCTAAAGAGATACCACATATACACTTCTTCAAATCATCATGGACACACAACCATGAAGAAAAGTATAACATTTTCAAAAACTACTTTCAGAACAATCTTTCAATGAAAAGTAGCAGAAAACAATATCACTTAAGAAAATCAGAGACATGCAACAGCGGAAACAAAGTAGAAAACACTATAAAGGAAAAAATAAATTCCCACAAAGACTTCAACACTTATCTAGATGTTCCAACATTCTTTACCACATAAGAATGGAAAAATAAAATCCCATCAGCAAGGGAAAAAAATAAATTTCCTATACAGGCAACTGTCATCTAGATGTTTCAACATCCTATACCACATCCTACCAAACAGCTTGAGCACATCCAAGCACACTTCATAGTATCACTCCCCCTCAATATAACAACCTAAGAGTGAATACTAATACAGATAAATACTACTCCCCCTGAGTACATGCATGCTTACAAATAAAGGAAGACTTCAAAAAGCATATTATAGGAGAACTTCATGAGCAGAAACAAAAAATAGACAGATGAGATGTTTCAACATCCAAAAGGAGAAATTGAAAATGAATCTGCTAAGGTTGTTAAGGCTTTAACTGGTAGATGCATATCTGATTCTGAATCTTATGATGAAGAATTAACCCATGAAGAGATGGCTGCCTCTTACAAAGATCTTTATACTAGAAGCACAAATGTATGCAATTTGCTGGAGAAGCAGAAGAAAACTATCAGTGAACTGCATGATGAAAGAAGTGAACATCTATCAAAGATCTCTGGTCTCAATGATGAGGTAATTCAACTAAACTCCCAGCTTGAGCACTTAAAGAAGCAGATTAAAATGATGACCACAGGAACTAATGTGCTAGAAGAAATCTTAGAAGTCCAAAATCTAGGAAAACCAAAAGGGATATTCTTTAATTATAAAGTACTAAACAAGAAACAACAAAACAGAAATTTGCCATATGCTTTAGTAGATTTTGGAATTATTAGCAAGAAAAAACCAGACAAAGATATAAAACTTGTAGCTGCTGAAGGAACTGATGATCCCATTGTGAATAAACAAATGTTGCAACATCCAGAGGAACATCAGAGTTCTAAAAGCAAAGGGATATACCACCCTTGGGTGTGTCATTATTGTGGTAGAAATGGACACATAAAACCATATTGTTTCAAATTGTATGGATATACCAATCATGTTCAGCAGAAAATACCTGACCCTAAAGTGATTATTGTCAAGAAGGAGTGGAAACCTAAACTGGATGTTGGGTTAATTGCTCACACATCGCTAAGAGCTTCATCTAGAGAAGACTGGTACTTTGATAGTGGATACTCTAGGCATATGACTGGAGTAAACAAGTTCCTTGAAGATATGAGATCTTACAAAAGCATCCATGTGACCTTTGGAGATGGAGCTAAAGGAGAAATCATGGGTATTGGTAAATTGATTAATGATGGACTGCCAGAACTTGATAATGTGCTATTGGTGAAAGGACTAACTGCCAACCTTATTAGCATAAGTCAGCTGTGTGATCTTGGGATGAATGTAAACTTTAGCAAGTCTGAATGTCTAGTAACTAACAGAAAAGATGAAGTGGTGATGAAAGGTGCTAGATCTAAAGATAATTTCTACTTATGGGTCCCTCCAGAAGAAGCTCACATGTCCATCTGTCTTGTGAGTAAAGAAGAAGAAGTTAAACTGTGGCACCGAAAACTTGGGCATTTAAACCTGAGAGTTATGAAGAAAGCCTTTTCTGTAGAAGCAATCAGAGGACTGCCCGAACTTAATATTGTTGAGGACAACATATGTGGAGAATGTAAGATTGGTAATCAAACTGGAATGTCTCATCCAAGGTTGGAAAATCAGGTGACTTCCAAGGTTCTTGAATTCCTACACATGGACATGATGGGGCCAATGCAAGTTGAAAGTATTGGTGGAAAGAGGTATGTTTTTGTTGTTGTTGATGATTTCTCCAGGTTTTCTTGGATTAATTTCATTAAGGAAAAATCAGATACCTTTGATGTGTTTAAAGATTTATGCACACAACTTCAAAGGGAAAAGGATAGTGCCATTGTTAGGATCGGGAGTGATATTGGGACAAAATTTGAAAATTCTAAATTCAATGAATTCTGCTCAACTGAAGGAATCAAACATGAATTTTCATCTCCTATAACACCTTAGCAAAATGGTGCTATGGAAAGGAAGAACAAAACTCTTCAAGAATCAGCTAGAGTTATGCTTCATGCAAAACATCTTCCCTATCACTTTTGGGCTGAAGCCATGAATACAACCTGTTATGTTTACAATAGAGTTACTCTAAGGGCTGGCACCACAACTACCATGTATGAGATATGGAAAGGAACAAAACCTACTGTCTAATATTTTCATGTTTTTGGATGCAGGTGCTACATTCTAGCAGATAAAGAACACAAAAGGAAAATGGATCCCAAGAGTGATGAGGGGATATTCCTTAGATACTCTACTAACAGTAGAGCATATAGAGTGTTTAAGTCCAAAACCAAGGCTGTTATGGAATCCATCAATGTTGTGATAAATGATGTTCCTGAAAACATTGTTCCTGATGTTGAACCAGATGTTGAAACATCTGTACAGGAAACAGTTACACCTATTAATGTGAATGAATTTGAGTCTGAGAATGGGAACAAGATCATGTGTCACCAAGTAAAGGTCCTTCTATCAGAGTTTAGAAGAATCATCCTGAAGAGCTTATTATTAGGAGTCTTGATCAAACAAACAGAAGATCCAATGGAGTGATTTCTAATTCTTGTTTTGTGTCCAAAATTGAACCCAAGAATATTAAAGAAGCTCTTACTAATGAATTCTGGATTGATGCTCTGCAAGAGAAATTGAATCAGTTCAAAAGGAGTGAGGTATGGGATTTGGTTCCAAGGCTAGAAGGTATAAATGTTATAGGGAAAAAATGGATACACAAAAACAAGTCAGATGAAAATGGAACTGTAACTAGAAACAAGGCAAGACTTGTTGCTCAGGGCTATACTCAAGTAGAAGGACTTGACTTTGATGAAACTGTTGCCCATGTTGCTAGATTGGAATCCATAAGGTTACTTTTGGGAGTGGCTTGTATTCTTAAATTCAAACTTTATCAGATGGATGTGAAGAGTGCCTTCCTAAATGGTTACTTACATGAAGAAGTTTATGTTGAACAACCAAAAGGGTTTATAAATCCTAAATTTCCTAATCATGTCTATAAGCTGAAGAAAGCTCTGTATGGATTAAAACAAGCACCTAGGGCATGGTATAAAAGACTCATTGAGTTTCAAGTAAATTAAGGTTACAGAAAAGGAGGATCAGACAAGACCTTGTTTATGAAGGATGATAATGGAAGACTAATCATAACACAGATTTATGTTGATGACATTGTGTTTGGTGGGATGCCGAATGAAATGGTTCAACATTTTGTTCAGCAGATGAAGTTAGAGTTTGTGGGTGAGCTGACCTACTTTCTTGGGCTTCAAGTAAAATAGATGGAAGACACAATTTTTATCTCTCAAAGTAAGTATGCCAAGAATATAGAGAAGAAGTTTGGTGTGGAAAATGCAAGCCATAAAAGAACACCAGCAACCACTCATTTGAAGTTGTCCAAAGATGAACAGGGTGTTGCTGTAGACCAAAGCATGTGGAGGAGCATGATTGGAAGCATGTTGTATCTTACTGAAACCAGACCAGACATAAAATTTGATGTGGGGGTGTGTGCCAGATACCAAGTTGAACCTAAAATGAGTCATCTTACTCAAGTAAAGAGGATACTGAAGTACATCAATAACACCTGTGACTATGGAATTATGTACTCTCAAGGTGAAAATTCTATGTTAATTGGATATTATGATGCTGACTAGGCAGATAGTGCAGATGATAGGAAAAGTACCTCTGGAGGATGTTTCTTTCTAGGAAGTAATTTGATCTCATGGTTTAGCAAGAAACAAAATTATGTCCCTATCTACTGCTGAAGATGAGTACATAGCAGCTGGTAGCAGTTGTTCCCAACTTGTGTGGATGAAGCAGATGTTGAAAGAGTATAATGTTGAACAATATGTTCTAACATTGTATTGTGACAATTTAAGTGCTATTAATATTTCCAAAAATCCTATTCAACATAGCAGAACTAAGCACATTGATATACGTCATCACTTTATCAGGGATCTTGTTGAAGAAAAGATAATAACTCTTGAACATGTTGCTACAGAGGAATAGTTGGCAGATATTTTCACAAAAGCCATAGATGCTAAGCAGTTTGAGAAGTTGAGGGGCAAGTTGGGAATTTGCCTGCATGAGGACATATAACTTTCTAATGTGTAAGGTTTTCTCTTCTTCATTCTTGCACGTCATTTTTGTGGGCTATGCCCTGGATAATTTGAGCACTTATGTGATTTGGTCTGTAATCCTTATGGTACTCTGCACTCTTTCTATGATCGGTATTCTGTTTTTTTTTTTGTGGTATTATCTTGCACAAAGATTTTCGTACTCTCTTTTGTTTTATGCATGAAGATTCTTATGACATATTTTGTGGCTAAAAATGGGGAGTAGATGTATATTTATGTTCTTCTGTGAATGCCTGAGAACTGTGAATGCCTGCGAAGTTTTCCCTAGAAGTAGGTGTTTGTATGTTAGTAGAAGTTCTGTTTTGATGCATGCTTAATGATGTGCCATATGATGTTGAAACATGTATTTATTCACAATGGGATCATCAGTTCCTTCGGCAGCTACCTGTTTTTATTTCTTTGTCTGGTTTTTGCTTGCTAATAATTCCAAAATCTACTAAAGCATGGGGCAAATTTCTGCTTTGTTGTTTCTTGTTCAGTACTTTACAATTAAAGCCTATCCCTTTTGGTTTTCCTAGATTTTGGCCTTCTAAGACTTCTTCTAGCACATTAGTTCATGTGGTCATCATTTTAATCTGCTTCTTTAAGTGCTCAAGTTGGGAGTTTAGTTGAATTACCTCATCATTGAGACCAGAGATCTTTGATAGATGTTCACTTCTTTCATCATGCAGTTCACTGTTAGTTTTCTTCTGCTTCTCCAGCAAATTGCATACATCTGTGCTTCTAGTATAAAGATCTTTGTAAGAGGCAGTCAGCTCTTCATAGGTTAATTCTTCATCACAAGATTCAGAATCAGATATGCATATACCAGTAAAAGCCTTAACACGCTTAACAGATTCATTTTCAACTTCTCTTTCTAAATCATCTTCATCTGACCAAGAAACAATTAAGCTTTTCTTCTGTCTCTTGAGAAATGTGGCACATTTTAATCTGATGTTGCCATATCCTTCGCATTCACGACACTGGACACCCTTGGATTGGTTGTTCTTTTCATCAGTTCTTGTGTTATTCAAATTGTTTTGTTGCTTACTGATGTCGAATCTGATGTTCTTACCATTTGACCTAGGTCTTCTGTTAACTTGTTTCAGAATCTTTTTAAACTGTCTTCCAAGTAACACCAGATCCCCTGACAAACTTTCGTCATCCTCAATGTCCTCTTGAAATTCTTCAGTATCAACATTTGAAGCAAATGCAATGCTTAATCCTTTCTTTTCAGTCCTGTTATTCACCACAATTTCAAAGTTCTGAAGTGACCCTATCAGCTCATCAACCTTCATGTTTGATATGCCTTGAGCTTCTTCAATAGCAGTCACCTTCATATCAAATCTCTTAGGAAGAGATCTAAGAATCTTTCTAACAAGCTTTTTATCAAACATCTTTTCTCCCAAAGAATGAAAAAAAGTAGCCATGTCAAGGATATTCATGTGGAAATCCTTCATATTCTCATCCTCCTTCATTTTAAGATTTTCAAATTGAGTAGTCAAAAGTTGAAGTCTTGAACTTTTCACATTGGATGTACCTTCATAAGCAGTTTTGAGAATCTCTCACGCATCCTTAACAACAGTGCATTGTTTGATCATTCTGAACATGTTCTTGTCAATCCCATTGAACAATGCATTCAATGCCTTGGAGTTTCCAAAAGCTAACTCATCTTCACCAGTGGTCCACTCTTCTTCTCGTTTTAGAACAACTTTCTTGTTTCCATCTTTATCAAGAGCCACAAGATGTTCCCAACCCTTCAGAACTGCTTTCCATGTCTTGCTATCTATGGATTTGAGGAAAGCACTCATGCGTGATTTCCAATAATCATAGTTGGAGCCATCCAACAAAGGTGGTCTGTTCACAAATCCTCATTCCTTGTCCATAACACCAGAAAATAACTTCCTTAGAGCTCACCCTAAAACAGGCAGGGTGCCTGCTCTAATGCCAATTGAAATTCTGGCACGTTAGCTTTCAGATGTTTTATGCAATGTGCCAACACCAGACATAAAAGACGAATGTTGATTATAATGTTTAGAACATTGTGCTAACAATAACAAACAAAATTACGAAAAGTAAAAGACAAGAAAGTAAAAGGCATAGGAGAATTGTTAACCCAGTTTGGTGACAAACACACCTACTTTGGGGGCTACCAAGCCAGGAATAAAATTCACTAGTGTAGTCCTTATTCTAAGTTCTTAGCAAACACTCAGTTTACAACTTAAGACCTAGGACTTACCCATATTAACTTCAACCTAGGAACTCCTAGATCTGAGATCCCATCTCACTTCCACTCAATCAATCACAGCCCTTGTGATTATCAAATTACAACTCAATAAGATGAAGTTACCTTCAAACAAAAACTACCTCCGTGCTTCACAGCTTTGGAGTAGTATACAACTTACAAATCAATAAAACACAATCCTTAACATGTATCTAGGTGATACAAGAAAGGCTCACAAATAACAATGACTAAAAACCCTAAAAACCTATAATCTTTAATGACGGCTTGAATGAATAATTAGGTCTTGCAGTCTTGTATATATACTGAAGCAATACAGGTTAAATAATCTTGTTGGGCTTCAGAACAAATCATATCAAAGCGGTGACCCGCTACACAAGAATCAGGTACAAATAAAGCAACTCCTAAAATGTTAGAACATCTTTAGGAACAATCCAAACACATCCAAAGTTTCCCAAAATGTTGACATAACTTTAGGAAATAATAAACCATCTGATTCTGTACAAAAAACAGGCAACTTGGCCAAAAAGAACTACGGCGTGGAGTCCTTAATAAGATAAAACGCGCGTATACCAAGGTACAAAAACAGGGCACATTGAACCGTGCCAATATGTTGGAAGATCATATCCAACATCGTACATTAATATTTGTTTTAGCAATAATGTATCCAGTACACAAATACTGTATCCAACAATTTTCACTATTATACTTGGATCAACTAGTTTCAATACCTATTCAATTCATCAATTGCATATACATTATGTTTTTTATTGATAACTTGTTATATTTTTTTGTAGGTTTGGATTTGAAATTGTCTAGTTTTGAAAATTGGTCAAGAATCGTTAATATTTGATTTTAATAAGATTAACATTGTGAAACTCTCAATTCTATTGTGAGTCTTATTGACACATAGCTTTAACTTTTTGTAATTGTTGTGATTGTTCAAGATAGTTTCCAATTAGTCAAAACATTTCAAATCGATTTTTCTAAAAGTCCGTAAAACTTTTAAAACTGCTATTCAACCCCCCCTATAGCGCGCCTGGAAAGCAAGCTATATCGAAGCTCAATGCCAAGCCTTCCATAAAATTTTAGTTGAGTCAGCCCTAGGAAGCACTAGGATCCGGATCTGTCTTATTGACCGGCTTTCGTCGAGCTACCGTGTCCCTTACCAAAACAAAATGTTCAGGCAAATTTTATGGAGTTCAAGGGATAAACTCGGACGAGGAGTTAGTCCTGGAACAGCGGTTTGATATCTCATCCGTAGGTAAATTTTGATGGTACTCTTCATGGCAAACACGAGACTACTTTCTTTCAGACTGCTTTACAAGGATGGAGTCCTTGCTTAGCCGAGCTGGAAGCTATACTCTAGGCGGAATGATATTTATAACTTCTTGCTTGTAAGGCTGTGGCAATAGGAGGTTGGAGCAATGCATGATGGCTTATTGAATATGATATTGCTTTAGTTATAGGTTTGTGTTTTGATGATGTCTAAATATCTAGGTTTAATTGATGATGTTCTTTTACGTTGATTAGCTTTAGCTTAGAAACTTGTTAAAGCACCTAGCAAACCATGTCTCTGAAGGAAAATCGAATGCGTTTTCAGAATAAGTAGCGGATAAAATTTTCGATTTTCTTTCCTTGGATCATTACGAATTAACACATGAATCAGTGATTCGATTGTTACCTCGAAGTGTGGAATCTGAAAGCTGGAAACTGGAATCTCGATCACAGCAAAGCAAGCAGCAAGCAGCAAGGCCTCTAGCAAGTCCACACGAACGGTGCTCCTCCAAAACTCGGTGCTAGCCAAGGAATCAGAGGTGTCAGAGAACTAGGGTTTCTTCAAGACGTCCAACCCAAAACTTCAGCACTAGGGTTCTATTTATAGAACTCCTAGTGTGCTCTGCAAGTCAGAAGTCACTATTGGGCTTCAGAAAGCCCAATAACAAGTTTAGTACTTCTGCTAACTAATTAGCGTTATTTACTAAACGCACCCCTTATATAAGTCATACTTATGTATTTCTCTTTTGACCGTTCTTTGTGTGTGACCCTATAGGTTCTAGTCACGTTGGCAATAATATTAAA
>Ga0315914_1010045_pt1 | contig 11899 bp, 7 predicted proteins | sample MpolenodulesMG_FD_203920 | JGI IMG/M metagenome (GOLD analysis project Ga0315914, IMG submission 203920) | Medicago polymorpha root nodule microbial communities from Los Angeles, California, United States - elongated nodules | ecosystem: Host-associated > Plants > Roots > Nodule | place: USA... | reverse complement strand
TAGTCTTGGTCTCTCTTTTCCTCTGTAACTATAAGTAACATGGGACTTTCTTAACATGTATCTTTTCAACCAACACCAATAATTTCCACCTTTATTAGAAATGATACATCTACTTTTATTGTCGCCACCGACAATCATGGTTCAAAAGAAATATCATACTCTACCTTGACTCTAAATCAGTGGTGATGTCAATTTAACCATTAATCACTTTGTTTCTTGTCTTGATTCCAACTAAACTTTGTATTCCCACGATATTTCACCTTTACTTTACAATCCTCATAATTCATTTCGCCCTCTTGATAACTTGCATTCAATTACACTAGACCTTTTAGCTATTTTCACAAGGTTCACTATAACCTCTTTAGTCCCCCAGAGTGATCATTTCCTTCCTCCAGAATATTTCTTTGCTCTCAATTGCTTCCCTCAAGATACTTGTTTCTGATCTTCAGCCGCAATTAAAACATAACACGCAAAATATCCATAGTTGTACTGATTTGGTGCAACAATATCTCTTTCTTTCTCTATCTCTTACCAAATAGCTAAGAATCACTATGGTTGTCTTCCTAGTTCCACTAGTGGAAGACTCGGTTTCCTCCACATCAACTTCCAAACGTGTACATCTGTTATGTCTTTCACCTAATAACCTACAAAACTCAATAAACTGCTCCTTTCAAGAGTTAAACGAGTATTCATATTACCTCCTCTCCTAATTGATTTTGAGCATTCTTAGCACCACCTCTCCATAATGATGTTTAGTATTTAACATTTCTCCAGACGACTACCCTCTTGCATGACGGCCAACTTGCATGTGTCATCGTTTCAATGGTGAGCTACTCCACCTTCTTTTTGTTCCCAGCATGACACCACTATAACACATGCATCCTCATAGTTCTCTAAGGCAATTGCAAATTGTATGGAGTCATCATTGTCCCTCCACTCAGGACAATCCTTCTTGAAGTGTTCAGTCTTGTGACACTTGTACTTCTACATGTCACCACCCTTTGAGTTAGCTTGATTTCCTCTACGCACACATATTCCTCTCGAGGTATTTAATCTTTCACGACTATTATCAATCTTCTAAGTCTTTGAACTTAATTCTCAGTGCCGCTTGAACCTCCTTGAAGTGCTCAAATGATCTATGCAATGCACACAATAAAAGTAAAGCATTGTCTACATCATCAATGTCCACTTCAATGTTCAACAAATCATCAATGATTTTGTTGAATTTCATCAATTGCTTCGTGATGGTTTTTAAATCCTAGTTTGTCTCACTCCTACCTATCTATTAAAATAAAAGAATCACTTTATATTTTTAGTCTTGGTCTCTCTTCCTATACGATTCAAAGCAACGTATGAGTTTTTTAACATGTTTTTTCAAACAACACCAACAAAAGCACGGCTTCGACTTCATGGGGTAAGGGAAAGATTTCTCGTGTTGGATCAAAGACGCATAAAGTGTCACACTTGAGGAAACAATGTTGTGATATGTCAAGTCGGAGTTAAAGTCTCACATTGGATGGAAGAGTTGAAATCGAACAACATATAAATGACAATATCCATAAAAACCCATTGCCTTAAGGTTTTGGACGAAGATGTGGTTTTCAATTAACTTATGTGGTGGCTATTAGCAGCCACGGATCTAGGTATAGTAGATTGGGGGCAACTTCCCCCACTATTCTTCTGGTTATATTTGTTAAGTCTTTGATATTTCAATAATTGTCCCCTCTTAAAATAATAGGTTACCCCCATTAAATGGAAATTTATACCAAAAAAATTAGTTTCGCTCATGAACTTCATAAAATCAAATGTGTAAATGCATTTGAGATGAAATTTTGAATAATTTCTACCATACTTTTTAATTATAAAGACACATAAAAAACAATTTTAATTTGTAGATATTGATGAGTTTTTCATTTTTCTAATATATAATATGATAATGTTTATAATGTCGAGTATTTTGTTCAATGATAATGTTGTTATTATTGTATCATTTTTGCAATGCTTAATATTTTTTTTTAAATATTTATCATATAAAATTTTGCCCCTACGAATCAACATGTATGAATCTGTCACGGACTATTAGCCCAATGTATGAATCCAACCCTATAAGACTCCCTTTATAGTCCAACATTGTTACACCCTCGATCATTTCATTGTGTAGCCGGGGATAATTATTGTGTAGACACAACCATAAATTCAAATAATTTAGGAGCACCACAAAAATAATACACATCATTAATTATTTTAATAATACACGTAATCACAAGACTAGTTTGGTCAAAAGATACTAAAAAAAGAAAGAAAAGAATGATAAACAAATGAAAGTTAGACTATACTTTTCCAAATATGTGTCCAAAATAAGAGGCAAATAAATAAATGTTATGGAACAGTAAACCCAATAGCTCAAAGATATATAGCACAGTCTAGAGAAAACAAAATTATTACTCATGCTAATTATGATGAACAATAAAAGGAGAGTGTACCTGACAAGAAATCTATGAAATTTTGATGAGGTTGCTAGATCTGAAGTGGCGTGAATATTGCAAAGTTCTTTTCTCATAAAGTTTTTGGATTATCCTTCAAACATTAACCTTAATTCTTTTCTCATGAAGGTGTCTGCTTGAAACATATAATGCATCTATGAGAGATGTCAAAATTATAGATGAATCAAAGTCAAGAAGTACTAGCTAGTTCTAACCCATTTGGGGTCTAGTGGTTGGCTTGAGATCTTGGAGTTTGCTCCTCCAAAGGTCTTAGGTTCGATTCCCTCTGGTGCCAATTTCGGTGGGCTAAGTCCATACAGAGCTTGCTCTGGCTTTAAACGGGCCCCCGCAAGTGGGCGGTGGGATTGGTCCCCTCGGATTAGTCGATCCTTGGATCGGATACCGAGTTTTCAAAAAAAAAAGAAGTACTAGTTCTACAACTATGGACGGTGGAGTTGCGGAACGTTCTGGCTTGGAATGGAAACCACATTCTAGTTTTACAGTGAACTCCGAAAAAGGAAATGCAAAGACATGTACCGGCAAGTTTGAGACAATTCAGAAACTGAGCTCAGAAACTCAACTGGATACCATGCCAAGGAAGAGAACTCGTGAACCTAGTTCTTTAGTGAATCCAGAGGAAGGTTATGATCCCTCTTGGATTTATAAGGATTCGGGTACTGAAAAATCATCTCGTTCCAAAAAGGATTGTGATAATGGCTATGTTCTTACACCATCTTATAACCCTACTTCCATAAAGGTTAAGAATCAGTCAAATTCTAAAACTGTAAGTGAAGCTCTAGTTTCTAAGGTGAAAAATGGGAAGATTGAAAAACATGCACAATCCATAAAAACCCGTGATAAAGGTAGTGATTTGCAATCCACTGAAAGTCCTGCATCTACCAAGGGTATTAAACCGCAAACTCTTGGAGATATGAGCAAAGCTCAAAAAGTTTTTTTTTTTTTACTCAAAAATGGAGAGATCCACTACTAAAAAAACAAAAATTAGTGAGGGATATTTAGTGAGGGAAAACGTGAAATCCCTCTCTAATTCCGTCACTAAATTTTGCGATTAAGAAATTTGTGAGGAATTTCATTTTTTCCGTCACTAATTTCCCTCGCTAATTTTGCTTTTTCTAGTAGTGAGAAGGAAAAAGAGTAGCATTAGTAATCATGATGATCATCCTAATTTTCTGTCGATATTAAAGGATGACATTTTGATTCATGTACCTAAGGCGACTTATTTGAAATCCCATGGTGCTAAGCCGAAAAGAAATCTAAAATAAGGAAGGATTCTGAAATGGAACATGAGGCACCCAGTAGAAAAATCAAATTATTATCTATAGAGATTGATGGGAAGATTCTCGTGTCAGGATGAGGGGAACACTAGTGGGGTATGGATATCGGGAGGAGAACATTAGGGTCAGGTCGTGTTTTATCCCAAAAAAGATGGAGACGAAAACTGCAAAATTCGGTTCAAAAATAAGAAATCATGAATATGCTCAAGAAGTCAAGAACCAACTGAACTCGGAAACCCCTTTCAAAAGAAAAAACAAAACAAGGAAACCATGCACAATCTTATTGTATTTACATTGTTCCTTATTGATAATATATTCGAACAAACACTCCTTTGAGGAATGTAGATCTTTACAAGTATCCACACTATTTTATATCTCTTGATTGCACATAGTAGCAAAATTCAACCTTTCAAAGTTAAAACAAAAAAAGTCTTAAGTTATCACATATCACAACAAAAATATTAAGAAATTTAGAACTTAATTTTTCAAATTAACAATTTGGAAACTAATGTTCTATCAAGGAACTTAATTTTTCTAATTAAAGATTTGATTACAACGAATCCATAGACCAATATATAGACGGAGAAAGAAAAAAGTGATAATTGAGGATTTCAAAAGGACAGTTGTATCTTCTTGGCAAGTATTACCTGAAAAATAAAGCTTAATACATCTCATGACGATTTTCTTAATAAATCATGCTAATGATTCAATCCTTTATCGTTTTTTTCCTTTCCGATTTGGCCCTTTATATTTTAAAATGTTAACACGGTCATCATTTTTTACACAAAAAAACACATATCTTTATTGAAAAACCTAGATCTTCATCCCAAAGACTTGTATCTTCATCGCAAATCCCATAAAACTCTTCTTGTTACACAACCACAACCCATCAAGCCTTCATATGTGATGAAAATGAGCAAAATAAAATAGAACTAGACATTTAAAAGAAAGAAAGGAAAATATCACAATTAAAAGGTTGTTTATTTTGGGAATAGATGGATATAGGAAGAATGTTTAACAATCTAAGAAAATCATTACAATACCCAATCGAATGACTTCACAATTAGAATGAAGAAACTTTTGCTAAAACCACCAAAGAATCAACCTCAATCTCCATGGAGCAATCTGATTAAGAGAATATTATAGGGATTAATGGGTGTGATGTTGCTTTCGAAAAGATGCAAGGGATTCAATATCATGGTGGAGAAATGAGATTGTGGATTAGTGTTTGTGATTTAGACAGATCTGGTTTTTTCTGTGATTTTGGATGAGTTTCTAGGTTTTTGTTGAATATGAAGATGAATATTATGGCTTTTTAAGGTTTTTTTATTGATTGTGTAACAAATAATGTAAAGAAGGATAAAAATGTTAGTAATTTATTACATAGAATATAAAATACTAAGTTGTTACCTAAAATTAAGTTAAGGGACCACATGAACAATTTTCCCACAAATCAATCATATAACGAGGTCTAAAATAAAGTTCAATGAATCTTGTTAGTCAAACCTTTATGTAGACGATCAACATTCTTAAAATTTGATATCATATACAATTATTTCAAATCATCAAAAACTCAAATACCATAACTAATGCAAGAGATTGGACAACTTACGACTCCATCAGCATATAAGCAACTAGATGAGATACTAGTGGGCATATGAACAATAACTAAACATAAGAATAACGATGAATTTTTTTTTGAGATGTACCTTCTTAGTTAAGCTCTCACTTGATCAACATCGATCCCCTTGACAAAATACTTAATGAGTACAAACCATCTTTCAATCAAGAAGATGGATTACAACTAGGGGTGGACAATGGGCGAGTTTGGGCGGGTTCGAGATCAAAAGCTCAACCCAACTGAACTCGCGAGTGAAGATACCATATCCAATTCTCCCCAATCTAACGACTCGATTTTTACGGGTTGGGTTTGAGCGGGTCATCGGGTCGGTTAATAAGGGATTTAATAAACACAAAATGCAGAAGCAAAAAACAAAATTCCATTTCTTCCTTCATTAAAAAATAAATTAAAATAATTTTGTATCTGTTAGTTTTTGTGTTTTAATGGAGATGAGGGAAGCAATCGATTTGTAAGTGAGATAAAATTTATAAGATGAGAGAACAAAAAATGCAGAAGCTGAAAAATGAAACTCCAGATCTTCACGAAAATCCATATCTGTAACTGAGATAAGATTTGAGAAAGGGAAGAAATCAATTTGAATTATGTTGAATGAGATCCACAATTGTGTAGTTTTCTTAATGAGATATGAAGGAAAGAGGAATCAGATGAAAGATTTGAAAGAAATTAAGGAAAAGGAATGATTGAAAGAGAATAGGACATTGAAAGAGGTGAGGGGAAGGAAGATAAACGGATGAAAACTTTTTAATAGAGAGAATGGAGTGACAAAAGTGATAGTATCTTTTTAGTTTATAAAAAAATATTGATAACTCAGACGGGATCGGTCACTGTCTGCCTGGATTTGTAAACTCGTACCCGCCCGTAACAACCCAAGACAAATCGAAATTCTAACATGTTCGCCCGCAACCCGATTGGAACCGCCCGTTTTCTGTGCGTTGGCTAGGGCCTCGGGTATTTGTATAGCCCTAACTACAACTATTGATGACCATGCTAGTCATATATGACACTAGATTTGAAACTTCCATAGATTTATGTGATTGATCTCCAATCGATGGGGGACTTGTCAAGACACCCACAGTTAAGCTTTAATTGAATAACTCTTCTCCAAGATCGTATTTATACAATATACACGAGTAGGGCCTAGTTTTTTTTTCTAGTGAGAGAAGTTTCATCTTTTCTCAAACATATGTTCTTCTTCATCCATAAGAAGCGATTTTGGATATCTTATGTCCCAGAGTTACCCGTTGCACTGTTTTTCTCTAATTTTTTCTAAGTAAGTGCATAGAAGTGATTTTTCTTGTGATTTCTCCGTCCAAGTGTGGCATTGTTTTATTCACCATTTTGGTGCAACGTCGTTTAATTTTCTTATTTTGGTCATTAACATTGAAGATCCAATAGCAATTGTAGTCCATTCACTTTAATTTGTCGTTTGTGTGAGGATTTTCTGACATTCCGTTCCCTTTTATTTTATCACTTGTGTAGTTCGTAACAAAGAAAATGATCAAATTGTAACATTTAATTTAACTAATAAATTTACGAAAACTATAACCATTAATCACTAGCAATTGTTTGTACGAGCATTCTTCGGTGTGCCCTCTGATGAGGAGCCCCATACGAGCATTGCTCGTCCTGTAATTGCAGCAAATAATTTCGAACTTAAACCCACTCTGCTGCAAATAGTACAACAGAACCTATTCTCCAGAAACCCGATGAAGGACCCGAACTTGCACCTTTATGTCTTTGTGCAGCTCGCTGATACACTTAAGAACGATGGCGTCAATCCCGAAGCCATGGGCTTGCGTTTGTTCCCGTTCTCCCTTAGGGATAGAGTCAGAGTGTGGCTGCAATCCCTACGGTTTAATTTCATTACGACATGGAATGAATTCAAGAAAGCGTTCCTCACTAGATACTTCTCATTGAGCAAAACGGCACAACTTAAGAACCAAATTACCTGCTACCAAATTACCTGCTTTAGGTCCTATCAAATCAGTGATTGGCTGCCCGATGTGGAAAACGGCTTCTCACAACTGCTTCATACCCGATGTGAAATGTTGCTGACATACAACATCACCTTTAGCTACATCAGTTGGGATCCGATGTGAAAATTCGTTTTCCACATATGTGAAATGTCATTCCTGTAGTTGTGGGATAACCACAAATTCAACATTACCGGTTATCAATTATTTATCGGCATAACTTAAGAACCAAATTACCTGCTACCAAATTACCTGCTTTGGGTCCTATCAAATCAGTGGTTGGTTGTCCGATGTGGAAAACGGCTTCTCACAACTGTTTCATTCCCAAGTGAAATGTTGCTAACATACAACATCACCTTTAGCTACATCAGTTGGGACCCGATGTGAAAATTCGTTTTCCACGGATGTGAAATGTCATTCCTGTAGTTGTGGGATAACCACAAATTTAACATTACCGGTTATCAATTATTTATTTTATATTCATTATATCTTTTTCGCAATTCCAATAATGTATTCCATACATTCACATAAGGAACGTCTCGAGTGGACCTTCAAAATTAGAGATAACTTTTGCCGATTGATAAGTTAGAGCAATCACCATCAGCTGCCAGAGCAATCACCAAGAGGTAATGAGAAGACATATTGTTGGTGACCCTTGAGAGGTGTTCCCATTCCCTAAGTGCGAGTTAATTTCCTCGCGAGGTGATGAGAGAATTACCCCCTCCGGCAGTTGAGTTTTCTGCCTGTGTTATGCTGGGAAATATGTCTTCTCATTCACAGAATATTCCTCCTGACACATAGAGTGTCATTTGGAAATTTAATGGTCTTCCTCCTTCTCTTTCTTGGGGGCGCGGACATAGCTGGTGGACTTCTTCTTTGGAAGAGAGGACTTTTCACGTTGTTTTTCATCCTTCTCTTAGTCATTTGTGTATTTTTGCAGGTGGCATATTTGAGCTGCATACACTCGTCGGATACATGGCTCGAGCATTTATGGAATTTGCAAGATTTGCTCCTATCAGACCCAAAGCGTTCACGAAATTTATTGGGATACTTGAGTCTTTCCTCTCTGAACTTATTGTTTGGGCATTCTTGTAAGATACACTATCATGAGGAATTGAGGGGTGTGTACTCTTGGTGTTTATGGCAATACTCTTGATCAGTAGCGTTGCCACGATCCTGGGTCAGGGGTTCAACCTTTTGGACTTTAATTAATAATTATAATATATATAAGGATCATAACAACTTTTAAAAGTTGTTGAGATTAAAAGTAGTAGTTTTTCAATGGAAACAACAAGTTTTAAACTCTTAAAAAGTGCCCTTAGAGCACTTTTCACTATATACCAACATAGTATTCATATTTTTATTCTTTAATCAAAGCTCTTAGAGCCAGTTTAGATGAGCTAGTTTAACTTCTAAAAAAATTAAAGCCCTAAGAACACTCTTTAACATCTTAAAGATAATATATATTTTAAAAATTATATATGAACTCTACAATTATCTTCTATGCGATTTCATGTTTTAAATCATATACGTCTAATTTTATAAATGGATAAGTTATATTATAGTATAATTTAAACATGCATGACAAATAAAATAAGGTGAATACTCTGATACCCCTAAAGTTTTGTTGGTTATGTACTCATAATCCAACCATTCAATGTTATATTATATTTTATATTTATTTATTTAAAAATAAATCCAAATTTTGGGTAAATTTTACCTGCGGAATACCGATAAACAACAAAATTTCAAATTATTTAAGAATTAACCTTAAATTAACTAAAAAAACTATTATACCTCCTCTAATCCTTATTACAAGCAGAAGAAAAAATAAACAAATATCAATGAAGCAATTAATTCAAATACTAGCGATTACTGCTCCACTTACGCTGGTATAATAATTGAGATGCATGGGATTAAGCTAGCCAGCAACTCATATGTTCTATTTCTCATACATTTTAATTCAAATACTAACAAACACTACTCCACTTGGAAATATAGACACATGTACAACATGTTAAAGCAGAAACAATTGCGGTGCAGCAAGTTTTGTAAGGCGAGTTTGACTAAACTTGGGTGCAAATGAAATAGTGAGGGGATTCAAAATCATAAAACTACGTACTTATTGGTTCAAATTTATAAAATTCAGGGGATGCAGTTGCAACCCCCTCAAATGTATGTGGCTCCGCCACTGCTCTTGATGTACCAAATTTGACCTCTACATAGTAAAGTCTGCTATAATTTTGGGACATTTCCATTCTAATGAGAAAGTGCCATAAAGTTTGACCCATTTACTATTGGGTTTTTTTTACTCATTTCTTATTATCTAACAATTAAAACATGGAATCATGAACCAAATCATATCTCCAACAACAGAAATATTCACAGATTTTAGAGATTTATATTTGGAAATGCTTGCTGAAGTTGCACTCATACTGATCCATTAAAAATTCAACAAGGATATAAATTAATCACTTGCTAATTAACTATGTAACACGGACACCTCAAATTGAATGCGAGTCTGATGTCCGACATCAAGACAATACTGACAAGTGACACATGTTTACGTTCAACTACTTCCATCTTTGAAAATTATTACCAATGTCGTATCTCATACGGTTTTTGTCTGTGTTTCATAGGATGAAAACTCGCATGGATAGAGAATTGAATTTTGCATTCTTAAGAGACTCCAATTTGGATTTTTTAAAGCTTTTTTCTACTCTGCACATTATGAAATACGTAATAATAGTATAAGGCTAATATGCATAAAATTAAGAACACCAATGTAGGAATCCTATAGTATAACATGGCATTTGTGTCCATTTTCAGACAAAGTATACTTACATAGCAGATGCCTCTGCAAGCTTCTGAAGTCCAAATCTTCTCCCTAGTAGATAGTATTAGTATTAGTATCAGTATGCATGAGGTATACATAATACATGTGTCTGTGTGTGTGTTTGTAAAACAATAATTTAATAAAAATCATAAGAGTTTAGTACGCACCTCATCTAGTGAAACATCAACAAGTTCCCAGCGTTGTTTCTTGAGATTTAACTGTTCCATCTCACCATCATCGTACAAAATCTATTGAATAGTGACAGGAAAAACTAACAAACATGCTTAACTGATTCAATACTTTATGCTTTTCAAGTTATAGCCTCTATCATTTCATGAATTTCAGTTTTTACTTTCATTTTAAATAATTGTGCATCTGCACGGTGCCAAAAAAATGAGATTTAACTTGTGCTTTCCTTTGACAAGATCATAATCATCGACAACACCTTCATAATATCTTAAGAAAATGATTATACAATGGCCACCAGACCTTGATCCTTTTACCAACCAATGAGTTACCAGGGTCTCGAGGTTCACATGCCTAAAAAATTATTAAAGCAAAATTAATTTGTTAAGAAAAATTAAAGGTCTATATTATAAAGAAGAATAATGATTGTGATTAGACATCAGGTTCTAATTAAAACTAGTTATACCTTCATAGCAGACGATTTGATGAAACCTTTATTAGAACGAGCAGTGTCTTCACAAAGAACCTCAGATTTAATAGGAGAAACTATTGATTTAGGAGGCACGAGAACTTTCCCATCAATCTTTATAAATAATTTGATTTCTCTAGGATTCCGAAACCCTATTTTCACAGGTTTGTCCCTTGCAAACTTGATTCTTTTCAATCTAGGTTAAGCACTTGATAACCTACGCTTCCGACTGCGTCAACCATGGGATTCAACCATGGGAGATCAACCGGTTACAAAGGCAGAATTTGACGGTTTAACTGCGACCATCAAAGTTCTGGCGGATCAGATGGCAGCGTTGACGGCTAAGGTCGACGACAGCATCAGCAACAGCGCCGCCAACCACAACAACAACAACCGCAACAACGAAGACAACAATAGAAACAATCGAATTATTGAGGATTCAAGTTCTTCAAAGGTGGAGAAAACTGATTTCGAAGAGAAAATGTCGAATCACCGGAAGAAACTGCATATTTTACGAGAACAGACCAAAAATGGTTATCGATCAAAAGCAATAGACTCGTTAACCCTTATCATGTTCATCCAACAATGTGGGGTCATTTATGATGTTTGCAAATAATAAACAATTGGTTAAAAAGTCACTCACTTCGCCAATCTCCAATCCTCTTCAAGTAGATAAATTTCAGGATGCAGTAGATGTCTTTGTGGACAGCCCTGTTATTGAATGTGAGCCAGAACTGGAAGTTTGTTACAAAGAAGATAGTTACCATGTTGTGAAGGATATTCGTGTTGATAAAGGAGTCTAAACTAAACATAAGTTTATATCCATGTTGATAACTTATGTTTAACATAGACTCCTTTATCAACATGAATATAAACTTATGTTTAGTTTAAACTCCTTTATCAACACGAATATCCTTCACAACATGGTAACTATCTTCTTTGTAACAAACTTCCAGTTCTGGCTCACATTCAATAACAGGGCTGTCCACAAAGACATCTACTGCATCCTGAAATA
>Ga0315914_1010041_pt1 | contig 11909 bp, 5 predicted proteins | sample MpolenodulesMG_FD_203920 | JGI IMG/M metagenome (GOLD analysis project Ga0315914, IMG submission 203920) | Medicago polymorpha root nodule microbial communities from Los Angeles, California, United States - elongated nodules | ecosystem: Host-associated > Plants > Roots > Nodule | place: USA... | reverse complement strand
TTTCCCCCTATTCTCTTACCAAGACAAACCCTAATTTTTGGTCTTAAGAATGAGGAATCTGATGGGTCAGAATTGGAACACGATGGAATGCCAAAACACAGTGTTTTATGCCACGTCACTCACTTAATAGACAGATCAGCAAAGCTGTAACGGAGGATGATTGAAAGGGTAACGGTGTCAGCTTTTAACAACTTAAAGGACCTATCTGAAACCTTAGAAACTTAAAGGACCTATCTGTTACAAACGTGAAACTTAAAGGACCTAGGGAGGTATTTGGCCTATAAAATATTAGTCCTTCAATTCACTCTTTTGGTCAAAATAATCCCTAATGAGAAGAAATGCTCCTATTTACAATCAAGAAATGTTTACATCTTTCATGTATACTCTTTGTTTTAACCGTATGTGAGTTAACCCACCACGCTTCAATCCTTTAAGAGCTCCAAGGACATGGTGTTAAAGGAAACGTTTTAACTGCACAAACCATTTTGACTAACTGAATGTACAATCAATGATTATTTTGTAATTTTATTACATTGGTGACTATTATAGCTACTCGTAAAACCATTTCTTGATAGCATAAATTATGAAAGAAAAAGCAGTCGACATCTCAGAAATGTGACATGATGATATGAGTACTAGTAAAACCATTTGCAATAAAATAAAACTATATAGAACGAATAGTCCGTTCACAAAATAGAATGCCAACAATTTAATTTTTTTTATTAAGATAATATTTATTTTTTGGTCCTAAATTTTTTAGGTGGGTTGCCTAGAGTCAGGTTAGCCTCAAAACTTAAAGAAGTATTTACAAATTACCTATTAAAAAGTCCTCACGTCGACAAAAGAAATAAAGAAATAAAGAAATTGAATAAAAAATGATGACAATAATTTAATTTGTTTTGACATAATGATAATAAATAAAATCCTTAAAAAAATTAATGCAGGGATGATGCTTCCATCTAAGAGACGAAAATTTCTTATCGCCAAAAATGAATCACCTTAATTTTTTTTTGGATAAGAACAAAATGATATTCATTCATTCAAATGATAGATTACATCAGATACAAACATCGCTAAAAACATAAAAGGCGAATCTGCGAACAAACTCACGGAACCCAAGTTAATAGCATAAAACGGCAAAATGCCTACAAATAATATGATAAAACCTAAGTCACCAAAATTCACATGCTTCCGGATCTTCAACGTTGACGCGCAAATCATTGGTTGAATTTGTAATTGACTGATGTCGATCTTTCAATAGGAAATAAACGAACACCGCGACAAAACACGATATCAAACGTCGCACAATACGACGAACAACACAACGTCGTACTTAGACCACAAAATAAAAAAAAACAAAAAAACAAAAAACTTGATATATGTGAAAACCACTTATTTAAATTGAAAGAAGAGGGAAAAAAGATGTAGAGGGGTGATTCTAGGTCAAAAAATGATCTAAAACCACCATTCCTCGATGAACGAAGGAAAAAGAAAGTTTAGAGAGAAGTTAGAGTTTCTCTCACTAAAAAACTAGAGCAGGTTAAAGAAAATGACCTATGAATCACCTTAATGAAGGGTGGAACTTATGGTCTCCCGTCAAATATACATAAACTTTTTTTGACATAAACTTGATTACTTAATGCAGTATAATATATATATAATTTTGACATAAACTTGATTAATTAATGCAGTAGAATATATATAAAATTGATGAAAAAAAGTCACTTTCTTTTTCTAGACGCAAAAACGTCACATTTTGGTTAGTAAGTAATAAGTCATCTAACATCTCTTTTCATATTAGCAAGATAACGATCGATGACTTTTTTTTATCTATAAAAAACGATTGGTGATTTTAAAATTTTCCATCTTACTCCACCGAAAACATAAAATACATTTTCGAAGCTATCATAAATTCATAGTGCATTTGATGTGGAAAGGTTATTTGGTATATTATTATATAAAGCTAATAAAATTAGTAATAATTGTAATAAAAAATAGTAATAATTTATTTCAAAAAAAAAAGAGTAGTAATTTGACTTTAATGTGTTATCAAGCGTTCACAATATTATCCGCACAAGATATTTTTTTTTTTTAGGGAATCCGCACAAGATATTTGGATATCAAATTTAGACATGTATTTTGTCAGGAAAAAAAAAGTTTAGACACGTATATTGCAAATTCTAAAAATAAGACGTAGATTTGCATCAAAAAAAGTTTAGATGTCTATGATACACACATTAGCCTAAGCTTTCTTTCTCATTCTCATGAATAACCAATATTAGCTTGGAGAAAAACATTATATCTTCAAAGCCGAGAGATTCATGATCGGACATTTCTCAATTACTACACTAAGTCTAGTTAAATATATCATATGGATTTTTTTTGCAGTAAATATAATATGGATCTAATTCAAGCAAACATGAATAACTCGAATTTTTATTAATTTAGAAGTTTTACAAGTTTGAAAGTCAATTCGAATACAGAGGAAGGAGGTTACCCATTTAATTTGATATCTACCATACAATTTATTTATTCATTTGTCGTGGTCTCGTGGACACTTCTTAACTTGTTAACACTATTCACATGATCATTAAAAACACACATGATATTCCCCACATTATTTGCTCATTGTCTTTGTGCTTATTGGTTGAGTGTGATTGGGTAGTTGGGTATGTACAAACATCCAACAAGGTCAGTTTTCAAGCTCCAACAGCAGTATATGCGCTTAGCAAAGCATCCAATTCGCTGTTTGTGCGCGATAGCTTTTGATCATAATCATCCACTCTACTTCCCCATATTTCAGGAATCACTTCTGCAAGTGTAACACTATTCACACATTCCACTACATAGTCCCCTACATTGTTTTTCACTGTCTCCCCAACCTAAACAAACCAATGTACATACCATCATTAGTTCATTTCATAATCACAAATATTAAATAAACAAATCTCAATTAAATTAGTGTTGTTTGGTATAATTACAATTTGTTTGCCCGAATCATGCTCTACAAAATCGCAGCGACTCAAAGTAATTCGGACAAATTCACTATGAAATCGAACTTGCAAGTAAATATTAACTTTGGTTAGTAAAATTACCAAAACAGTGTGGAGACCCGTTTCTTTACCAGCAATGATGTTTCGAACACTGTCATCCAGAAACAACTGCAAAACAAGAGATAAATTTTCACTCATGAGATTTAATTGTCATATATGGAACAAGCTCTCATTGATTAAATAATGGTATAAATTATGATGTTTTGTACCATTATTTAATGCAATTCCAAAGTTAGCTAACTGTTAACTATTTTTTAGACCAAATTTATCCTCAACAACTCAATTCTTTTTCCAACACAAATCCAAATCAACACCATAATTATAAAGAATTTGACAACTAATTATTTATTTTAGTTGAACTTTTTTAATTACAATTTTTTTCATTAAAAATCTAAACATTTGAATTAAATAAATATATATACAACGAAATACAATAAAAAAGAACGTTGGTGTCCGTCATTCACAAGTCGTTACGAATATTATAATTAGTTGACTCACCGTACGATGAGGATTCACGTTGGCAGCTTGGATCGCAATCTTGAAGGCATCCGGTGAAGGTTTCAACAGGACAGGGAATTCGTCGGGGCGGGTTGAATTAGGTAGATTCGGGTTTAAAGTCTCAAAACATATAATCTGTTCAAAACAGTCTGTTATCCCCAGCCTGTCCAACGCTCTAAGTGCATGAATTCTGTCCGAATTTGTAAATATCTAACAATAACAGAAACAATTTCAAAATTAGAAATATATACCAAAATTAATAATAATTTCAAGTTACCTAAATTAAGATTAGAAAATGGACATACAATCTTCCTTTGGTTGATGGAACGTAAGAGGTTCCGTAACTGAATGTCTGGTTTGATTAATTCGTAAGGTAGCCTTCCGTGCACGAAACTAAGAAGAACGAAAACTTAATTAGCATCATGCTACTTTGGAGTAAAATACAAAGCAGTTATGTTATGTTATGTTTAAATTAAATTAAGTGTATGTCAAAATCAGGATGATCCATTGTGATTATGCATAAGCTAAGTTACCCGTGGTATTCTTCGGCGGTGATATCATAGCCTAGTGCGCGTAAACCGGCGAGGGTGCTGCCGTGGGATTTAAAGAGTTCAACTCTGAGGGTGGAGGCTTTGGTTTGTGAGAAACCACATTTTTCCATGAGGAAGAGATCGATATTTTTCTTAACAGAAGCTCCGATTCCGGTGTTGGATGGGTACAAGGTATCATCCAAATCTGTTTGATCAATAAATGAATTAGAGAAAAATGATATTGAAGGAGTTTGTAAATTGGAGAAAGTAAGAGAAGATGATGAACGAACTTACCGAAGATAATGCAGTCGAAGGGAGAAGGTTTGTTACGAAATGCCATTGTTTTTATTTTGTTAAAAGAAGATGAGAATAATGAATGAATGAAATGAGAGCGAGTGAAAGAAAGTTATAATGAGATGAATATATAGAGAGAAATGAAGGTAACGTGGACAATGGAGATTGGATAGACACAACTATCGCTGAGTCAGCTTTTCACATTGTTGTAATAAGCCGAATTGAGGTGGGGTCCACAAAATGGGCGCGTTTCCTAACTACCGTACCCGCGGAAATTATCTTCATGGACGATTATGCCCTTGTGAACTCATCAAGGGTACATACAGGTCAATTCACGACAAAGGTTATCCTCATCACCATATTCCTATGTCATGATAAGTACTCAATCATTTTTTAAACGTGTTATCTTATATTGGTCTTTATAAATTAGTTGTTTTCTTTTTGTAAAAATCGATTAGTTTTTAAAATATATATAACATAATTTGATATTCATTCGTTGTCAAAATTTTAAGCTATCAAATAGGGGAACTTCTATTAATGCATCAATATTAAACTTAGGGTATTGGCTTTCTGTTACCAATCATGTCATAGCTTTGTGTTACAACTCAGATATGCATATAATTTGTTTATTATTTGACAATTATTCAATGAAAACAAAACTAAGCTGTCAATTAGTAAATGATACTATTTGTGTTCAACTTTAATTCAAGTTAGTAAATACAGTTAGGATTAATTGTTGACAGTTAGTTAGTAACTGTAGTTTGTTAATGTTTGTTAGCAAGCTATTTGGTTGAATTCTGTGTTGAAGAGTTGCACTTTTGAGTTATGCAAACCAATGGTGTTGTTTATAGTCAACAAATTTGCTATAGATTTAGCTGAAAATCCTATACTGCATGGGAGAAACAAGCATGTAGAGGAACATTTTAACTTTTTGAGAGATCAATTTAACAAGAATATGTTGAATATGTAGTACATTATCCAATAGAAGAACAACTTGAATTGAATTAAGGGAGGATGTTGAACTATAATTCAAATTAGTTAATATAGTTTCTCTAAAAAAAAGTTAGTTAGTATAATTAGAATTAGTTGTTGATAGATAGTTAATAACTTAATACCTACAGTTTGTTAATGCTTTGTTAGCAAGCTATCCAATGTGGGACCATAAATACTCTTGATCATTTAATAAGAGATATACACACACAATTCAATTCTTCCCTAACTCTTTGTAAAAAAAGAAATTCTTCTCTAACTCTGCTTCCACATTTTTTTTTAAAAATGTATCATTCAAAGCTACACCACATAATTTTGTTGAAAACAATACATTGTTAGTATACTCCTTCAGTCCCATATTATAAGCAAAAAAAAAACATCACGCTTATTAAGAAAACTAAAACATAGTAGTTTGTAACATAGTTTTTTGTATTATCTTTGAAATAAGTTTTATAAAAAGATGTAAAAATAATTTTTATTAGTAGTTGATTATAGAGAAAATGAAAAAGAGAACAAATTAAATGCACTTTGCAATTAATTTTCCTTTGGAAAAGATTATTTTTTGAAAAAACATAATTAAATACGATAAAAGTTGGTCTTTTTTCCTTATAATTTGAGACCGAGAGTAGTTCAAAAGACATTGGAGTACTACTAAAAAAAATTAGTGACCGTTTTGAATTATAATTAAGATTAAGTTCTGTCACCGTTCACACACAACAATTTAGGAAGCATTTATTTTGTTAAGTAAAGCAACTAATTAATAAAAAATTTCAAGATGCATTACTTGCTAGGTAACATGTTTCATATCCTTCTTCTAGATAAGAATATAAATTCTGTATTCTATTCCGCGTATTCCCATTCGATTTCTTCTTCACCAAATAAAGATATGTTGCTATTCACTGGTCAAGAAACCTAACCCCATATAACAAAGGACCACCGCACATTCTTTGTGTAGCTAATAATAATTAAAGACATGTGAAAAGTGTGACTTGGACATACATTATACATTAGCTGACCCACTTTCCACCCTGCTTCATAACCAAAAAGAGAGATATTAACTCAAATTATCAAACACCAACCATATCTCAAGCTTTAAAATAGACTCAGATATTTAAAGTTTAAGCAGATAAAGTTTTAGGCTAAGAAGAACCGCTCGATTCTAGGTTCTGCAGTTCCAATTGGTCTCCGGACATGTTTCATGTGTGATGAATAAATAAATTAAAATCCAACACTTGGCTCTTAGTGTCAATTTATGTCAGGAATTTTACTTTAGCTATCAAAACAAGCTGTACAATCAAGAATATCATTATTTAAATATAGTTTTTCATCATCTTGTCGAATTTAAGGGGCATATAGTTGATAACTCTTCACTCTTCAGGATAGGATGGGCAGCCAATCTTATCTATACAGCAAAGAAGACAGCACATTCCAATATTCAAACTAATCTCAACTATGGATCGAACACTTCACATTTGAACTTTTTTTAACTAAACGTATCCTAGGGAGTGTTGGCATGAAATTCTATCCAACCATCACAACAAATAAACCCGATGATCAAACTAAGATTTAAAATAAAGACATTTAATGAGTTCTTAGTTGACATATGCTATAAGATTATAAGTTTTAATAATCCACTTGGATTGACATGGTGATGTACATTTGAAACTTTAGAATGTCTTCGTCTCATATTTGATTATTTTTGGTATCAATTTCGATAGTTTGCTTTCTTAAAAAAAAAGATTACCTATTTTAGTTTATAGTGCAAGAAACGTGTAATGGTGAATAAACAAGAAAAAAATATATAAAAAAACAAGAGTAAAATGTGAACGAAAATGATATTATAGAAAATAAAGTTGGGTTATATGCATTGTTCGATCAACATATAAAAATGTTCTATTCTATGTAGATAAATGTGAAATCTAATAGGCTAATTTAGAGAATAGAAATAAACTCATTTGCACCAAGTTTGATTCTACTGTTTATAAAAAAAAAAAAAAAAAACTATTTATAGAGAAAGAAAGAAATTAACTTCTAAGATACATGGATGTCAAGTGTTTATAACAACAAAAAAAAGAAAAGGATGTCAAGTGTAGAAAGAGAGACTCCAAAAGTAAGTGTGATGAGTTACTTCAAATCATGACCCTTCATTTTAATAGTGATTAATGGATGTGATTAAATGATAATAATTGCTATGGTGAAGGTTTTGTACTCTTGCTCTCTCTCTCCCTCTCTTTCAATTTTCAATTTTAATATTTCATTTTTATTTTTTTAAAGATGGAGCATCGTTTCACAATTCTCAATTCACAAGATAATCATCCTCTTGTTGCTTTCAAGTAATTGGAAACAATATGTGGGTTTCCTCGTTTTTCATTTCAGTTTTCATATTCTTTTTATTATCTTACCTTTATTTTCAATTGATTAATGCAACCAACCTTGTTAATGGCAGACAACACCATATACGAGTATGAAAACAAATTTGCGTGTATTGCTATTGATAAAATATGTAGCCTCCTTAAAGAAAAAAAGGCTTAATAGCAGTTTTCGCCCCTAATTTTCACGAAATTGCGATTTTAGTCCTCTAAAAAAAAACTACAAAACCGCCTCTTAAGTTTTGCAACTGTAGCAGTTTTGGCTTCCCAAGGCCAATTTTTGGTAAAATAAAAAATAAAAAATAACACGTTGCACCACGCTTCGTGTGCCACGTCAGCCTAGACCGAGTCAAAATTGGCCTTGGGGGCCAAAACTCTCACATATGCAAAACTTAGGGGGCGGTTTTGTAGTTTTTTTCTTAAGAGGACAAAATCGCAACTTTGAGAAAGTTAGAGGACTAAAACTGCTATTAGGCCAAAAAAAATGATGGAGCGACATTTGTGTATTGCAGTGGAACATGAAAAAGGCACAAATTAAACCTCACTGTAACAATTAATATCATTTAATCACAACGATTAATTAATATTAAAATAAAGAGCCAGGATTTGAAGTAACTCTTTACCCTTACTCTTGGAGTCAATGAATCTCTTCTCATCTATATATATATTTAAGGGATTATATATAAACCAAAAAACTCTCAGTTCAATAATAATTGTCACACTTGTAGAGATTATATATCACAAAATAATTAGAATTTTTAAAGCAACATTAGATATATATTATTTATTTTCAACTATGAACTCTATAATATAATAATTTATTTGTGAATGCCAAATATTAGTAGTTAAATATTAGATGTTTTTAACTTTTTTTTTGTTGGTGGTCGGGGTTTGAAGTTTGAACCCTAGACCTTATGTATATTGTGCATTGTCCCTATCAACTGAGCTAATCTCAAGGACTATATCTTTAACTTCTTATTTCTTAACTCAAATCAATTGAGCTACTGAACCTTATGTGTATCACCCTCTAGATGTTGTTTTTAGTGGTAATTGTTTCATTAATCCATCATCCCTCCAATCAATCCATTAATTCATCCAATTCATCCACTCAATACAAATTAACTCATGAATTGGATCGAATCTATGAAGCCCGGATACGAGATACAATACTGCACCGATACGTTGATACAGAAAAATTTCAAAAATCAAGATACGATATGGCTGAGATACGTTAATAAAAAAAATTATATAATTAAATGTACAATATAATTATAACCATTTTTTTAATATGCAAATAAATTAACAAACAAAAGAAACCAGTCATAGGCTTGTAGCACATCAACATAAATATAAACAATATTGACGATTAAGAGAGTGATGTTTAGTCAATTACATACACAATATATCCCAAAAAGAGCACCATCGGTGCTATACTATATCTGTTAGTGATATACTTTATCGATCCAAAAAAGAAGCATTGTATCAACAAAAAAAAGAACACATCAGTACTCAAGAGTTAAGTTATTTTAGTTAACATTAATTGAGAAATATTGGGGCAGGTATCAGTGCATGATAATTATCGGATACTCTCCTGATACGTATCGGGAAATATCAGATAATTATTTTTTTAAAAATAAAATTTAATCTTCGGATACTCTCCTGATACGTATCGGAAAGTATCAGGTAGGTATCGGTGTAGGATACGCAAGGGATACGATACATCATCCATTTTAAAGTCACAAGGCTTCACAGGATTGAATCCACCTATTTCAACATATATATGGATCACGATTCATCCATTTAATTTTTTGAATCCAATAGATCATATCAAATGATAACACAATTTAATTGGATAATATTTAAATATTATAATCAAGGATAAAACAATTTATTTATTTATTTTTTAAAATGTTAAAACTAAAAAACAAATGTTAGACGGCAGCAGGAATTCATCATACCAATTAAATTATCATCGCGGGGGACCAGGGATTGTTGGACTGCCGTCGAGTGTCTTTTTAGAGATGTAAGAATCAAATCAATGACCCAATTAACATGAAAATCCAAGCCAATTAAATTGTTTTTCCTCCATGTTTGGGTTCAAAATAAACTAAACCAATCAAACTCAATCTCCATTGGTTTGGATATCAGAGTTGCGGAGCCATTGAATTTTGAGGGACGTTAAACACATAAAAATAAATAAACTTTTCAAATCAACAATAGAAATGTAAAAATATATTTAGAAAGTCTTTTTCATTTTCTTTTAGAAAGTCTTTTTCTTACAAATGAACATATGAAATTTGAACAAAACCCGTATAATTTATCATTATTATTATTATTATTATTTTATTTCACACTATATTAATGGTTTATCTTTAAAATTATGTTCTATTCATGTATTTTAAATCATTATATATTACTTTTTCTCATTTTTGCTTATATATCCATTTTAATAGTATAAATAAATATATACTATTTGAGGAAAAAATTCAAAACATTGTAAAATAAAATCTTTATTTTTTTTTAAAATGTCAACCCGATGAATCAAATCTAATAATATGATTTTCATGGGTTTGATTTGGTTCAAACTTCAGAATAAGATGTTACAAAAATTGAACCAAACTAATTATTTTTGATTGGTTTGGATTTTTTCTTCTTAAATCCAAGTCTTATTCTGCCTGCCAATTTTATTTACTTTATTCAGAAGTTTTAAATAAAAATCAAAAAGATTCTTGGGCCTGAAAAGGAAAAGATTAAATCTTTGGCCACTAAAGTGATTTCTCAACCCATAAAATTAAGAACAAAAATAGTATAAACTTTGTGTTTTATTTTAAAATAATTCATAAAATATTATTATTTTAAATATTTTTTCTATTTTAATTAGTTACTATACTTTTATAGATGTTGCCAATTTTATTTTTTTTTATATATAAATAAATTACTATGCTTTTATAGATGGATTTGATGGATATTTATCCATTAAAAATACTATAATGGATGGATTGAATGATTTTTATGTTTAGTAAATGAATTAGATTTGAATTTTTTTAAAGAACTTATAGTGTATTGTTGATAGATTAATTAATTGTTTTAGTTTATCCATCACTATGTGAGAGGAGTGAGAGCATTTTATCAACAAATATCAAACGTGAGCGACCAGCTGGAGATGGATGTGGAGGATAAGATTGTTATAGAGGAGCTTGTGAAGAGAGGTGATATTTTCTTTTTACAGTTAACTAGTGATTAAAATTTCACTTTTTAAAGGTGGATAAATGAGAAATCTGGGATTCAACTGAATTATGTCTCTACCAACTGAATTATATATATTTTGTCTTAAAAATATCCAAATAATAGAAGTTGTGTACATTAGGGAATGATTTTATCATCTAAATATCAGTTCGTGTGTATATTATATCACTAAAACGTGTGTTTTTTTTTTTATTTTTACTTTTTTATCTCAATATTCGTGGCTCCGTAGGTTAAACAACGATAAGTTTAATCTTAAAATGGGTTAAAGAGCTTTAAACTATTATCTAAACATCGGAGTAGAGATTAACCTCGTATCAGTTCAAAATAATTAAAACTTTTGAAGATAAGATGGAAACATTATTTTTATGAAGTTTAAGATGTCTACTTTCATCAATAAAAAAATTAGATCAGCTTCACATGATTTGTATCTAAATTGAATAAGTATTTCCTATAACATATCGTTTTTAAATAGTGATGGCATGAGAAAAGATTGTATCCATTGCTTTCGTGCTGTTTTTTTATATAGTACCCATCCCATTCATTCAAAATGAAATAAAAAACTGGATTGGTTACGTAACAACTAGGGTCCTCGACTCCTTGTCATGTTAAGAAATGATAAAATGGTAAAAAAAATTAAACAAATGATAAAATTGAAAGAAAAGAAAAAACTAAAGCAAGATGTAGGCTCTGTTTGATAAAAAATAGTGGATAGCTGATAGCTTATAGCTGATATCTGATGATTGATAGCTTATAGTAGTTGACTGGTGATTAATAGCTGATAAAATAATTAAAACTTTTGAAGATAAGATGGATACATTATTTTCATGAAGTTTAAGATGTCTACTTTCATCAATAAAAAAATTAGATCAGCTTCACATGATTTGTATCTAAATTGAATAAGTATTTCCTATAACATATCGTTTTTAAAT
>Ga0315914_1010038_pt1 | contig 11914 bp, 5 predicted proteins | sample MpolenodulesMG_FD_203920 | JGI IMG/M metagenome (GOLD analysis project Ga0315914, IMG submission 203920) | Medicago polymorpha root nodule microbial communities from Los Angeles, California, United States - elongated nodules | ecosystem: Host-associated > Plants > Roots > Nodule | place: USA... | reverse complement strand
AATATAAAAGAGAGCACATTAAATTGGAAAGATATTACTTTTTATTGCATTGAAATCAAAAGAGAGCACATTAAACTGGAAAGATAAACCATAAATTGCATTAAAATGTAAAGAAAATTCAAAAACATCAAAATGGATCTAAAAACATAAATCCTTAAAACTGCACTCCATCAATTGCACTGTAGACATCAAACTCTCACGACAGCTGAGCGCTTGACTTGGATCTAATGGAGCTGAAAAAGATCAAAGATTCAAAGAAATTAGTGCAAGTTGAAAAATATATATGGAAGAAAACATAAGAGATCAAGAAAGAAGATGAAATATGGTTAGATTTTGCGGTGTTATTTGTGCCCTTCAAGCAGTGCAAGGCTAAGAGAGTTTGTGCATCACTTTCCCTTGATAAGTCTAAACTGTTTTGACGTAAAAATGATGGCAGGAGAGGATAATGAGAATGCATTCATTAATATACATGGAAGGTTCTACGGCTGAGATGTAGGGGGTGGTTGACTCAAATCATGGAACATTAATACATGAAAGGTTATGAGATCTACGGCTAAGATGAAGGGAGTGGTTGCTTGAGTTGATTAGCATTAATTACGTATTAGAGAGGGAAAAAGAGGATGATTAGCACTGTTTTCAATTGTCATTATGACGTTTCTATATGAGAGATAAAGTGAGGAGTTTGAAAATAGAGTTTGAATCAACGGCTGTGATTAAGTGTGTGGTTGGGAGATTAGATTAGCAATAATTACATGCTTAGGAGAGAAAAATGCAAGGGATTGGGGCAAACATGTTAGCTCATCATGTCTACCTTTTATAATAAAGGATATCATTTGCAAGTACTAAACCTTCTTCAGTAACGTCATTCATATGAAACTTAATGATATTAGTTATAGCTTATAGGCGACACCAGTCGAATTTGAAAACACATGTAAAGACCTACAATTCGAATTTCAAATATTTATGGAACTTAATGATATGCAATTGTGAATAAAAGATAAATTAATATTATTATTGCAGAGGTCAAATTATTTCAATCAATAGATAGTTCAGTAGTAAACAAATGGCCACGCCAAATGTCAACTATTGGTATTTATGATTGACACTAACATCTTTTGGAATTGGAAACGTCATAATGCATTACAAAGCATTTGACAGTAATTGCTTTTATGGCTGCAATGAATATGAATTATTACTGCAAGAAGTGAGTGCTCATTCACATGTAATACTTTTTATATATTTCAATTTGTTGCTATTGTTGTTGTAGAAGGGAACATATTTTAAATTTTTTATAAAACTTCTATTAACTATATATGTTTACATTTTTGCGACTTGTTCGATTAACTTCTAAGCGGTAGGACCCGTGCGGTAGCACAGGTCAAGAGTCTAGTTAGATCAGTTGTGTAATTGACTCGATGAAATTATCGTTGATAATTTTCGTGTACTTTTGTTTTAAGAGTGAAGATCCATTTAGTCTTCACAAAAATATTGAAACTTAGTTTGGGTCATCGCAATAAAAAATATAAAAAATATAACTTTTAGTCTTTACAAAGATAAATCGGAACACTTTAGTCCTTAATTGAACCTCTATCAAAAAAAATTATATTTTTGTTAATACGTGATGTTTTCATCCAATGTGTAAGTTCACTTTGTCGTGATATTGCCTATGTGTTATGTGACTAAATTAAGAGACAGTTTGATCCCTCACAAATATTGAAAAGAGACAAGTTAGTCTATATACTTGATCCAAATCCATTTAAACCTCCATTTAAGCACCATCGTCACTTCAATATTGTTAGGGTATATGAATTTTGTTTTTTTATTGTGTTAACTATCTGGTTCCCAAGAAAAAGGGTCATAGTAAGTTGGAGTTCGGTTGAAAGGTAAATAAATTCTTACAATAATGGTTCTAATATGGAAACTCTTTAACCACTTGAGTCAAATCACTTGGTTATTTGAGTTTTTCTTTAAAAGAAACTTGATAGGCACTTGTTTATGAATACATGGAAAATGGATCCATTAAAAGATATTCCTTAGGATATGAAAAGCATGATGAGATTTTAATCCCAAAGTTGTTGATGTTGATTTGACCAACTTTACAAAAAAGAAAATATCCACATTATGGAGAGGTTACATGCAACATAAATTTCAATAAATCTCAAAATTGTTGATTCCTTTAGACTAAATAAATATATGCTTTAATAGAGGTTTGTGTGTTTTTGAGGAAGAACGTACAATTTAAGGATTTAGATCAGGTATAGGGATTAATTTGTCCTTTTCAATTATTGTCATAGATCATAGTGTCCCTTAATTCAATCACACAAAATGTAGGCAATATCATGACATGGTGAACTGACGCATTTGACGAAAGCATTACATGTCAACAACAACAAAATAGATGGTGGTTCAGTTAAAGATTAAAGTATATCGGTTTTTTTAGGGACTAAAAGTTACATTTTTTATTGTGAGAGATTAAAATGGTCTCGATGTTTTTGTCAATGACCAAAATGGGTGTTCACTCTTATTTTAATTTACACATCCAATTCATAAATCTAATTAGTATGCCATTATTTTTCTATGGTTATCGGTTAATTGTCATTTTCCTTTATTTATTTTTTATGAACTGGTCTTGTTTTTCTGTGGCATATTACTAGTGTTGTCGTAGAAATCTTTCCTTCCAACAAATAAACTTAAAAGATTAACCTTTTTTTTAAGAGGCAAATTTTTTTTATAAAATATAACAATTAAAGTCCAAGAAGTGCTAAGATAGGTTACAAAAGTCAAAATAAAAGCACCAAAATACAATGATGATATTTCAATTCCTTATTAAAGTCAGAGGCATGTAATATTGAACTTCGAACTAATGATATTTTGTATGTAACTAATTAAATCAAAATACACTTTAATCAAAATTTGCATGTAGTATGTGCTCCCAAATGTCATTTTTCAACCGATTTGAAATGGACATTTTAGATTTGAATAAATGCAAAGAACTTAAATGTTTTCGAGCTTCTTTCGCCTTTTTGTATGAAATCATAATGTAAAATCTTGGCTCATGACCCTTATCAATCTAGGTTTATTTTGATTTCATGAATAATTGGTTTATAATATTTCAAATATTGTCCATTGATTAATATTTTTTTAAATGCTCGGGCCTATATCTCAAATTAAATAAGCATTGTTAAAAAAAAAATCAATGACAATAGGTCCTTTCATTGAAAATTGTCCCTCTCTCTACATAGTTAGTGTTGAAAAACTCCAAAACGAATAACTATATATGATCTTTAATAAAATCAATAACATCGTTTTGTTTGACGTCTTTCAGTGGGATTGTCTTAACCCATTTCGATAAATAATCATCTGCCACCAAGATGTATAAGACCCTTCAGAAAGAGAGAAGAAAATGGGTTGGATGAATCATAACAATTCTCTACAAAATCATCAATATCTTGCTAAAGTTCGAAGATCATTCGAACATCTAAATGCAATTTTAGGTACATCTTCAAAATATAAAAATTTGATTATATTTTGAATATACATCCATTAGACTTAGAATTTCTTTGCAAACGAATGAATCTACAACATGTCAGCAACATGCATACAATATTCATCTTTAGGAGTAACCACATTTAAATCTCTAAGATCTATAAATACTTTTAAAGAGATATTTTGTTATCTATAACATGCACTACATTCACATACTTTGTAGTTTGAATGGCCTTAACTCCAAGCAACATTTCAATTTTTGCCTTGATCTTTGCAATAATTTCAACCACGAACCTCATTAGTCTTTACTTGATTGGCTTATTTATGAGATTTAAAGGTAGTCTATGCTCCACCAAGTTTTGATCCAACTATAGCATGTTTTTATAGTAAAAGCAATACTTAAACTCTTAGAGTATTTGTATGGTTTATTTCTTAAGATCTTGTTATATGTAGTTTTCAAATAATAATATTTTGATCAAAGTCTTAAATTTTGAAGTCCATTGGTTGATTCAAAGAGTCATGATATGGTGACTAAGGCACAAATGTATCTACTCATGGTCCTACATAATATTAAACCAAAGAGCCACATATCATCTCCAACCCTGGACTTCTATCATCTATTGTAGTATATTTCGACAAGGAAGGAAATTGATGTGGCAAGGGTCATTTTAAACGAAACCATGATTTTGTTATATTAGAGCCAAATCCAGGGGTTCGTGCCAAGTTGCCTTTAGCATTTCCATGGTTGATCATCTTTTTACATCAAAAAGTAAAAGTGCATATCAAATCACAGGTTCATCTGAAGCTGAAAGGTGACATCGACAAAGCTTTTGTTGACAAATACCGTACAAATTTGCCCATACGACAAGTTGATGTACCTCATATATTCTTGTTTCCTCTATTGGATTTAGTGATTAGGATCCACATGTTGTTAGTCTTACACATATTTGAAACATTGCTAATGTCTGACACAAGGCCTTTACTTTTATGCATGATTCTATGCACATGTTAGTGTTGCAGATCTAGGACTAGGCTTTGCATTTAGTATCAGTTTCCTACTATTGAGGCCTTTGTCTCTCATGTCTCGTGGTTTATGGATGGACAATTTTACCTGTAGCGGGTGAGTTATGTGAACTTGGTGACAACGTTGGAACTGGTGGCAATGAACTTGTGATCGGTGGCAATCAAATAGCCCATGTAATTTGGGCGAGATCTAAAAATAACCCCTATAAAATAAAAAAGTACATTTTCCATTCCTATGATTTTGGATTCTTCATATTTTAACCTTTTATAGTACTATTTTCAGACATTTTAGCCCTTTTCAAGGGCTACTTTCAATCTTCGCCTTTTTTTTTTAAACATGATGAGGGTAAAACATGAAGAATCCAAAATTACAAGGATGCAATTTGTGATTTTTATTTAGTAGGGGCTTTTCCCGACCTAGCCTATAACATCCTGTATTTAACACATAATACAGAGCATTATACACTACAAATCCAAACACTTGTCTTCAAAATACAAATTTCTAAGTTGGATTACAAAAGTGAAGTTACTCACTTTACATAGATTAAAACATATGCAAAGTTAAAATTCCATTAAAGCACATTAGCATCATTTATACATTCAGAACATATTCACATAGCCTTATCTTTACCTTTAGTCACCTGCTCATCTGAAAAACACAACTAAAACAATGAGATTACATCTCAATGAGTTCTTTATCTAAACCGTAAAATATTATGAGTAATGTGTAACTAGTAAAATTGAGTTTATAACAATTACATCACAACTTTTCTACTGAGAGTTTTTTAATGATCTTTTCAAAACTTCAATACTTTCAAAATTCAATACATTAACCGGATGTTCATATACTCTTGTCTTTTGCATCATTCAACTCCTCTGCCTCAAAATCCAATGGTTGAAATGGGTCCGGAATGTACTTCTTGAGTTGTGATACATGGAATACATTGTGGAGGTCTGACAAGCTCGGTGGTAGGGCTAACTAATACGCTACCGAACTTATTCGCTTGATAATCTAAAAGGGTCCTATGAAGCGAGGACTGAGTTTCTTTGTTTCGAAAGCCTTTCCTACTCCTTTATATGATTTTCAAGTCTAATAGGTAATTGACTAATATGCCCTTAAGTTACTCATATTTACTAAGATGTCATTCTAATAATTATTCTCATAGTGTAATTAAACACTTAATATACTTATATGGGTACTGACTACTACATGAATATTGGTGAATGTTACATAGCCCAAATTATGAGGCCTATTTGAGATATTAACCCATAAAAATATTAATTAAATGAATAAGTTATGATTTTCATATGGACGTGAATTAATTTTTTTTCTTTTTGTAAAATATGTAACTCATTGCTAATAGGCCATATAAAATAAGTAGTTTCTACATATCAACATTAAGAAAATTATGATAATCAAATCATTTTTATATAAATATAAAATACTTCAAAATAAACCATTTTTATACAAATATAAATATTAATAAGACGGAGGAATGAAGATCTCAAAATGGTTTAAATATGATTTTAGACCATACAATATATAACATTTATTTTTAATCCTTGTAAAATTATTTTTTATTTTTAGTCATTGCAAATATATAAAAAAATATTATTTGGTCCTTGGAAGAATTTGTAGTCCATTTAAATTTTTTTAACTTTGAAATGGATCTTTGTAGTATGCAGAACATTTAATTTCCGTCCCTCCAATACTGAGCACATACAAACTAAAATTGATATTAGACACATTTTAAAGGGACTAATTCTCACATGAACAAATTTTATATGGACTAAAAAAATAGCACGGACCAAAGACAATTTTTGTTATATTTACAAGGACTAAAAACTTGTCTTACAAGGAGTAAAAACAAAGTGTGAAATATTTTCAAATGCTCAAATCTTATGTTTTTTTTTTTTAAAATGGTAGTTTTTTTTTTGACAAGATAATGGTAGTTTTGTTTTATAGGTAAATAACAATAAAAACAAAGTCTGAAATATTTTGAAATGCTTAAATCTTATGACTTTTTTTACAAAAATAAGGTAATATTTTGATGTTGAAAATAAATAATAACAATATAACAATATTTTTAAGATAATAGTTGTTTTGTTTTATAGGCAAATGATAAATGTAGTTAAATTAATACATAAATTTAGTCAAAAAAATATTCATAAAACAAATCAAAAATAATAAAGAGATGAAGGAAGACGGATTTTCAATCAACATAAATTATGAGTTTTTTTTTTTTGTAAAATATAAAGTTGTTTTCATAGAAAGTAGTTTCAACATATTAATATTTTATTTTTAAAGTATTAATAATTAAATGATTATGGTAATAAAATAATTGTATAGACTAAATAATTTAAAAGAAAGGAATTAAGATTTCCAAATATATGAAAATTGAGATTTTTTTGTAAAATGGGAATATTTTTATAAGGAGAAAAATGGGTAACTTATTTCTATAGAAAAATAATTAATTATAAGATATTAGTATTTTTAAAATAAATTAAAACTGAGAAAGATGTGCAAAAATTATAATTTTGTTTAATAATATGGATTGTGACAATTATGTCACAAAAGTTTAATTGAGTGGAAATTCCTAAAGCCCCCGTTTTTTTTTTGAAACAAATTATGGAATTACGAACATAGAAAAATTAGGGTAATTGAGAGATCAGCTATAAAATAAACTTTCAAAAACAGATGAACATAAAATTGAATCACAACTTAAAAAGTAATCAAATTTTTTTATTTTTTGACCAAAAAAATTCCTACTTTTTTCAAATAAAATAAATCCAAAGAAAAAAGTAACACTCCTTTTTTTACAATAAAAGTAATACTCTTTAATATGTTTATTCTTTTTTATATCTTTAATCATGTTAGGTATATGTTTCTTCAAGTTTTTTCTCTTTATTTAATTATATGTTTTTGATTTAGGTATATCTTTAATATGTTTACACTTGAGGTAACCTTTTATAAGCATACAATTCAATGGTAACTGGTAAGAGGTTAGCTTGTAATCTCATTATGCTGAAAACAAATCCCCTCAAGACATATGCAAAATGGTCATTAGTGTCACTTTAATTAATAATTTTTTTCTTCTCTTTTTTTTAAAATCTTATAGAAAAGAAAAAAGTAACATAAAATTGGATCACAACTTAAAAGTAATCGAAGTTTTCTATTTTAATAAACTTAATTTTTTTATACATTTTTATCGGGGTTATTAGATGAATGAGTAAATGTGCTTCTTAACTTGGTGGTTGTATGACCCAACTCTGGGATAGTTTGAGGTTGATTTGGTGCTTCCATGTTCAATTGTATACATTGTCAAAAAAATGATTGGCCATTGTCAACTACACACCATAACTGTGATTAGTTCTTAGTTAAAAAATCTAGGATAGACAAAAGCATGAGTAAAAATAAAATGAATGAATTGTTTGTAATAGATGGACACAACGAGAATCCATCTATTTATAGCAATCATGGTGTCACACGAGTCGTAACTGATTGGATCTTTTTAACTATTTTATTTAAGGTTTGATTTTTAAATGGTGCATATGAAAAAATATATGTTGGAAAATATCGACTCCTTAAACAAATTTCAATTATCCCAGTGAATTAGTCTTTTTGTGGAGGGGATACCTTGATTTACTAAAAAAAGATGGACACAAGGAGAAGAGTGAGGTAAATAATTGGCTTAACTCTTCCACTATTATAACAAAACACTAAATGCTTATTAAAAAACATTATTTTCTTCGAAAAAAGAAAACACATTTTTTTTGTGTAATCAAGTATCATCTGCGTGCAACTATAGAGACCAATTCCTTAGGTTTTATGGAATCCAAATGAACGGCAAACTTTATCAAAAAAATTAAAATTTATTCCACACATTAACTCAATTTTGAACCTATGACATTGCTTAAGTCGGAAGTGACATGTACTAGGTCATGGAAGCGTTCTTGGGTTAATAACACACTAACTGCTGACTTTTGCTGTCAAAATATATTTTATTTGTGTAACGCCAAATCTTAAAGACATTTGAATTTAAAACAAAATATAAGTTTAAAAATTGTAAGATGTACTTAAACCTTAAAAAATACTAGTGTTAAGGAATACAAAATCCAAAAGACAACTAAGAATAAAACTTCTAATTTATTACTTCAATTGTGATATGTTGGAACGACGATATTCTACATTAGACAATTGATGAGAAATCCAAATATACTCTCCAGTTCTTCAATGATACTATCACCTGAAAAGCATCACCTAAACACTGTTCATTTAAATCAATAACATAGAATGTAAAAGACTTATTTCTAGATGTTTCACAGTCATGTCTAATGTGTTAGGCATGGAAGAAGAAAAAAAAATCCTCTAAGTACAATGTACCATGCCTATAGTTACAAATCAATATAATGTAACACAGGAATTATACTCTCTCTCTCTCTCTCTATGTGTGTGTGTGTGTATATATATATATATTTGACACATCAGTTCATTAAGCTTCATCTTACTTGATTATATTAGTATCTAATACCAAATGTAATACATCTTGATACATTGTAACATTCATACTCACTTAATATGATATTAAGTCTTTTATACAACTCAAACATAGGTATTTCAAGAGATTGTAATCCATATGTAAGGTAACCTCTTTGACAACAAGAGGCATCTCATTATCTCCACCTTTACATATGTTCCCTCTTTAGAATGAGAGTTCCTTTTATTATCGGATAAACCATAATTGACTTACTCTAAAATTGCAATGTTTTTTTGTCAATCCCTCACATGTAAGTAATCCATGAACTTGTAACTCATGTTCAAGGCATGTCCTTACACCACAAGCGACATCCAAGTATTTTTCCCTTACGCATGTCCCTTCCTTAGAAGGAGAGTTCCCTTCATTTTTGGGAGAAACCCTTTATACCTCATTATAACATGTACTACGTTCTCCATTCATGTGATTCCCTTAAGTCTTAAGTTTATCTAACAAGTATATGCTCGTATTAATGTTTACATATCCTCAAAAGTTCATGCATTGACATAAAATCAACATCCTTAAAACTAAGAATACCATTATAATCATATAACTAATAAGTACTATAGAAAAACCATTGCAAATGAGGTGAAACAACGTGAAAAGTTGTTCTAGCGAGCTTGGTGCCCATATAGATGCATGCTCTTTGTTTCAAGGTTCCTATCTCCCACAATGTAGCACCTAGCTCCCTCCATCGGACCTACCCTGCTAAAAACATGATTTTTCTGCATCACATTGACTCATTTGGTCCTGTAGCAGGTCTATAACAATACTCGAACACTCAAAACCTTAATCTTAACATACAAATACATGTAATCAAATTTAACATCAGTATCTCTTATATAATACTCAATTGATCAACGAATAGCAAGAATTCCCTCTTTTTACAACACGAAGTTTTTTTTCATAGATTAGGTAAAGAGAATTTTTTTTTTACTACTAAAGTACCATTGATAATCATTATACAACTATTTTAAACTCCGCACGTTGAGATCACAAGAGAAAAGTCCAGGTTACCTACCCAAACCTTATATTTATACATCATCCAATATAAAACTCAACATTTAACTTCAATTAAAGGGAGTTTCGTTTCTAGAACTCATCTACATATTTGAAGAGGGGATATATAAAGCACACATAATTTTCTCCATATGCATATGAAATACACAAATGCCTAAGGTCATAAAAACACCCAACCCAAAACACAAACTTTTAATACCATGTATAAATCAAAGATCTAGACAATCCCTAATAAAGGTTTTGTGGGGAATTCCTATATTACATTTTATTCTTAGAAAAGGGATAAATATTTCTTATAACTTCATCTCCTTCCTTAAACTCTAACTTGATTTCACTTTCTTTTCCGTCTTTATGAACTCATAACCATGATAAAAATAAATATTTTGACTGCTCTCCTGCCATGTTGTGGTGAGGAAATTATTGAGGTTTCATCTCTATCTTCCCTTCTCCTCCTTTATTTCCTCTTAAATTTGCATGCACTACTTCCTACTCTCCTCCTCCATCTCATGGACTTCTTCTATGTATCTTTTTTTCTCCCTATTTTCTTCCTTTCTTTCTTCTATTTTCTTTAGTGAGTTTAGTGAAAGACTAAAAATAAGAAAAATATGTATAAGTGGGTCTACTAAAGGGAAGGAAATGGGGTTGGCTTAGTCAACTAATAAGAAGCAAATCACATAGACCCGGGTTTGAGCTCAGGTTGTTACTAAAGATTTCTTTTTCCCATTTTACACGTTTATTTTCTACCACTTCACAATCCATAATTAATAATAGACATTTATTTACTATTCTAATATATGACTTTACAAAAGCACATTCAATCATATGGAAGCTTTAGCATAACTTAAGTATTAGCTAGAAGGTAAGCTGAGGAATTTTACTATTTATTTTTCATCACAATTTTAAATAATGTAAAAAAAAATATATATGGAATTTTAAACGGTAGAATTTCCAATCACATGTGTATTTTGATGGAAAATAAACTTGGAGCCTTAACTATTAATAACATTAGATATATTAAAGTGTGTATGATACTAATATTGATATATCTCAATGACATATAAGCAAAGTGATAAGATATACACTTTTTGTGTATCTTTTATCCCGGAGGAAGAATTGATTATGGAGTACACATTGCATATAATTAATTGGTCCTTATTTTGAATCTAAAGTGTGTATGATACTAATATTGATATATCTCAATGACATTAAAAAAATTGAGTTCATTCAATTGTTATAAATATAATCTTCTCAATAATAACCTTTAATTTAGTGCAACACATTTTGATATCTATGAAGGTGAGAAAAACACAAGGGGGGTTGAATTGTGTTAGCTTTTTCTTCGTTTCTCCTACTGATGTCACAGTTCAGAAGCAATAGACTATTAACTTCTGAAGTAGTGATCAGAGACTTAATGTGCAGCGGATAAAAACAGAGTAAGAGAGAGAGAAGAAAGACACAAAGCAATTATACAGGTTCCTTCCACAAACCGGAAGTAGTCATGTCCCCCTTGCACTTCCAAGGAGATTTCACTAATAATGTAATCTCAAATTACAAGTACTCAAGCACACAAGCAAGAGACTTTCCTATGCTCTAGTACAACTACAAGAGACTTACAAATGCTCAAGCGCATAAGCAAGAGACTTACAAACAAACAGATTTACACAGAAAATTGTTTGAGTTTGAACACTTGATACACAATCAGTGGTGTTCTCAATACAAATCAATTACAGACTCTTTAGAATCTTGAGACTATAGAATTTCTAAAATGTGGACTATTCTTAAGAAATTCTAAGTAACTTTGAAATGCAAACAAAACAGAGTATGAACTTTGAAATGTTTAGAGAGTCTAG
>Ga0315914_1010037_pt1 | contig 11914 bp, 6 predicted proteins | sample MpolenodulesMG_FD_203920 | JGI IMG/M metagenome (GOLD analysis project Ga0315914, IMG submission 203920) | Medicago polymorpha root nodule microbial communities from Los Angeles, California, United States - elongated nodules | ecosystem: Host-associated > Plants > Roots > Nodule | place: USA... | reverse complement strand
TGTATTGTGAATACCTCTGATTGTATATCAAGTATTCAAAACCTTATTCAATTCTTTGTAATTGTTTAGCTAAGTCTCTTTCAGTTGTGATTGAGCAAAGGAAGTCTCTTGGAGTTGTCCTTGAGCAGAGTAGTCTCTTTCTTGTGTGATTGAGCATAGAAGTCTCTTGGAGGTGTCCTTGAGCAAAGATAAGTCCCTTTCTTGTGTGATTGAGCAACTTGTAATTTGAGATTACATTTTAGTGGAACTCTCCTTGGAAGTGCAAGGAGGACAGGACTACTTCCGGTTTGTGGAAGGAACCTGTATATTGCTTGTGTTCTTTCTTCTTCTGTTCTTTACTTTATCCGCTGCACATAGACTCTGAACTCACTCAAACTCTGAACTACTTCAGACTCTGAACCTGAGGACAGTTATCTAGAACGTAAAAGAAGAAGTTTCCAAAAACACAATTCAACCCCCCCTTCTTGTGGTTTTTCTCACCTTCAATGATGACTTGACGTCATCCTCACCTTCCTCCAGCTTATCACTGGCAGTCTGTTCAGAGTTCCAAACTAAACACGAGGGTTGCGCTCATTGCGGGACTTAACCCAACACCTCTCCCCTAGCTTTCGTCTCTCAGTGTCAGTGTCGGCCAAACATAGTGCTTTTGTCATTGGTGTTCCTTTCGATCTCTACGCATTTCATCGGTCCACCGGAAATTCCCTCTGCCCCTACCGCACTCTTGCTAACTAATGTCTCTCGAACATTGATTAAGGAATCTAAAGACATACATTTTGTCTTAGAAATATAAGATGTTACTTTTGATAAAGTAATGATTACACCATTTTTTTAATGAAAATTTACTTGTTTTAGATGCTTAACCAGTATCCATAGAATACTTTTTAGCATTCCCCTAATAATAAATGTGGAAAGAGGCCTGATAAACTTGATTCAGTTAATTGGAATATTGCATGTAAAACTCCTCATTTATTTATTTTAAGAGACAAATTTCTAATTATTAAAAAAGGTACAGGGTCCACACTAAACAACGTATGGGGGAGCAATTGTGACTTCCTCACATAGTATGGGGTCCAAAACAAGGACATCACTAAATTTATTAAATTTTAATTCAAATTCAGTAATTTTGTTTAATTGATTAAATGTAAAAATTTCTTATAAATAAAATTACGACTTATTTAAAATAGCATAAAGAAATCAAAATAATTTATCTATTGGAATTATTTATTTAATTATAATTGTATTAACTTACGTCAAAGAAACAAAAATTATATTAACTACAGTAAAATAAAAAGTTAAATGTCTGGTGAACATAACTCAGTTGGTAGGACAATGCATTATTATATGCAGGGGTCGGGGTTCGAACCCCGGACACCTCACTTATTCAGCTTATAAGGTGAATTCTAGCCACTAGACTACATGACAAAAAAAATTAAAGTTAAATTAATTTATGTAAGAAGTTACATTTAAATAATATAAAACAACATATAAAAATATGTGTGTACCCTTTTACAAATTAAAGACAATTTATCTTCTCTTTAACTATTTTTTCCTAACTTATTTATTTGTCTAGTATCCATGGGATAACTTTTTTATAGGATAATTTTTTTATAGTTACCATTTATGTTTCATGTACAAAGTTTTAATCAATGTTTAGTAGTTACTGATCTTTGTCAGAGAATGAAGTATATAAGGTAGATTTTTTTCTCTCAATCCATTTTTTTCATACATAAGAGTTGTAGGGGAACATATCCCCTTCAGTGAACTTTTCAATAAAGAGAATACAATGAAAATCAATGTCGTTCGATTACTTCAATCTAGAGGGGCGAGCATGAAATAGTGGAAAATGAATGGTTTAGATTTGACTGGACTATCCAATCACATGAGAGAATCTGGTTCCGAGTTGAAGATTCAACTCATGATCACATGTTTAAAAGATACATAGTGAAATATAGCATGTTTTTGACGAAAAGTAAAATCGGGAATGATAACTGAACACAAGAAAACAAAAACAATACAGACACCATGGGCAATTTAGACTTTTCAACCTTAAACATGGCATTGTTGTAAATACACCACACCCCCTCTTCTTTCTTTCTTCTCAGCGTGTGCAGAACTCTATTCTGACATCCTCCTCAACAATAGCCACCATCAACCCCCTCATTTTCACCTCTTTTCCTCCGCCATCCTCTCACCTTCGTCCCATCTCTCTCTCTCTCTCTCTCTCTCTCTCTCTCTCTCTCTCTCTCTCTCTCTCTCTCTCTCTCTCTCTCGTCTCAACCGTCCTCCTATCCTCCGTCCAACACCAACAACCATAACTCTCTTCTCTCTCAGATCTAGATCTCCCACCACCGACGGCATCCTCATCTCCCACTCGTTGATGGAGATCCGTTCAACCGTCGTCTCACTGTCGACGACATTATCACCACCACCTCCTGCTTCCTTTCATTCATTCTAGATCTCTTATCCATCTATGTTTCTTTGATTCCATTAAAAGTCTGAGTTGTTTCGATTATTTACGATGGCATGTTTCATTGCGACAACGAGTTTGGTGATGGCAAGAGTAAATGTTGTGAGAGAGATGAAACTGAGAAACGAGGAGGGAAAGACCGAGTTGATCCATCTCGCGCAGGGAAGAGGAGAATGGGTGGCCACCGAGTTGCAGAGACGGTGGTGGTGGTGCGAAAGAGATAAGCGGAGGAGTCGCAGTCACAGGGAAATGAAAAAGAGAACAACAAAAAAATAGAAAGAAAAATAGAGTATAATGTCACAATGTCAAAAAAGAAAAATACCATATAATTATATTGTGGTGTCTGTATTGTTTTAGATTTTTGTGTCTATTTATCATTTCTGAAGTAAAATATAGTAGTTAGTGACTATTAAGGTGTCTTTCATGGTTTTCATACAAAATGTATAATTCCAAGTCTACACCACCAAATTAATATTCTTTTATATCAATGCATATTTTTATTGTATAAACATTTATGGTATGGGTGTAATTATGTTTTTGCTTAAGTATATGTCTTTTTCCTTCTTAATATGGCAAAAATAACCAGGTGGGCTATGAGGCTAGTCCTCTTGCTGTCCCACGTTGTATGAAATTAAGCCAAGTGTATATTTGTGTGGCCAGTTTTAGTTTCACAGTAGAAGTCCAAAATTGAGTTCTGACAAACATGTGGCCGTAAGAGAAACCTGTGCATACATAAAGCATCGCTTTCCCTACACGCGTATCAAGCTTGAGAAAAGGGAAATTAACGAGTCAACTCAGCTGTGTAATAATTGGAGTGACTAGTGAGTGAGTTAGCTACTCTTCCTAGTAACCACACAATTCCATAGTACTTTTTGAGTGGACATCAGTTTGAAAGTTTTTCATCCATAACCATTCGGTCTCTCCTATAATTATTTTAGAGTAAATGGTCACTTTAATATCTTATGATGCAAGTCATTGTTACAAAGATTTCTAATTTAAGATTAAATATAAAGAAATTTATGATTCTGCACTTCTGTTATCACTTTAGTCTATAACATTAAATAATTTTGTTAAGTGATGATGTGACACATATTTTATAATGACATGGCATATGAGGTGTTATAGAGACTCAAGTGAAAGTAGAAAATGTTCACTTTATTCCCTGAACCAAAAATCAATATCCTCAAATTGAATCTCAAATCCCTGAATGTCATCTAACTATATCTTTTGTTCAAAGTCAATCTTTCATTAAACATCAACTTACTGTTGGGTTCCTGAGTGTGCATACTTACGATCCCTGACAGTAAACATGTATTCTCACTAAGGTCCATGGCAAGTCGTTAGTTTAATGCTACCTACCGACAACAATAAGACATTAAGTCGTTGGTTTAATATGTGATCAATATATATTTTATTTGTGATTAAAAAAGAATGTTTCATTTTGACTTGTTTAAAAAGTAAATATTGACTTTAATGTCAACGGTTAAATGCCAACAACGTGACAAACTAATATTTAAATTTATTAATCTTTGAATATTATACATATTAAATATTCGACGCATTTTGAATATGACTATTTTCAGTGCAATCAATTTAAAAAAAAAAGTGTCCGATGTATTAAAGATTCTGCATATGCAAGATCTAAAAATATAGTACAATCATTTTGGTGTATTGTACATAACTTTATTTGATTTACCAAAAACTAAAAATAGTTATAAAAGAAGTAAAGAGCTTTTTTGACTATGAAGAAAAGAGCTAAAAACGGCATATTCATTTGTGTGCTTTAATTACCTTATTTGGTCGTTTCTGTCTGAGGAAAAAAAAACATCATTTAGTATCTTAAGAAGATATTTTGATAACATCATTACACTTTTTTCAGCCTAGTGGGGTTTCCCTCTACAAATACCCACACTTTTTCCATATATGTCTCTTTCATAATCACTTTACCTTTCACTTTTTCAAACATAACCAATCACAAAGCCTCCTACTAGGCAAAGCAGCTGTCTCATTACACGTATAAAATATCCAAACTCACAAAACACACACACTCACAAATACTCTCACGGTTACCTCATTCCTTCAACCATGTATCCCTATATATACAACACTTCAATCTTCACTTCAATTCCAAGCTTTTTCCACTCTTTGCAATATATACAATGTTTCCATCTAAGAACCCTTCCTCTTCACAACCCACTTCCTCAAAACCTTCCTCTTCCTCACATACAATATCACTTCCAAATTTAGAGGTCTCTCGTGGGATGTCAGTTACCAACGACGAGGTTCGGTTAGCTGCAACTACCCCGAAGAAGCGTGCAGGGAGGAAGAAGTTCAAGGAGACACGCCACCCGGTGTATAGGGGTGTGAGGAGGAGGAACTTAGATAAATGGGTTTGTGAAATGAGGGAGCCTGAAGACTAAGATTTGGCTAGGCACTTTTCCAACCGCCGAGATGGCAGCACGAGCTCATGATGTCGCGGCATTGGCATTGAGAGGTCGCAACGCCTGTCTGAACTTTGCTGACTCTGCCTCGCGGCTTCCTGTTCCAGCCACTACAGAGACAAGAGATATACAAAAGGCAGCTGCAGAAGCTGCCGAGGCTTTCAGACCAGACAAGACTTTAACGACTGATGACAGTGACACTGCTGTAGCTGCAGCCGCCACAGAGGAGCAGCTGATATTTAGTTTGGAAGAGGAAGAAGAAGAAGAGGAGGAAGTGGTGAACATTCCAGAGTCATTGAGGAATATGGCTCTAATGTCCCCTACACATAGCTTGGGGCATGAGTTTGAACATATTAATCATGAAGACTCTCAAGATGATGAGGTGTCACTATGGAGTTTTTCAGTTTGATTTTTTGTTATTTTTATATGTTTCTTCAATTTGATTTGTTTGGTTTACTTTTAAGTTTTATTAATTCTTTTTTTGTGAGATTGCTTTTATTTTTGGATTGCATAATAGAAAATTGTTTGTACTGGACCATTTTTAGTAGTAGTACGGATAATACTATAGATGGAAATTGAAAAAGAGTGTATTTTTGTAGCTTTTCTGTGGATCTAACTAATCAGGTATAAAGTGCATCCCTTTTTTAATATTGCAATATGACAGTTCACTATACCCACAAGATTTCATTATTCCATTTTTCCACAAACAGATAATGTGAATGTTTGGTTTTGTGATGGGTATTTCATCCCTTTTTAAAGCTACAATTTGTAGTACATCTTGTAATTTCTAGTAAAATCTCATTGGGTACTTGTGATTTTGATCTACCCACTATGATAGCAAACATACGTGATATTGTCAATGATATTTTTGTAGTCCATTACAGTATGACATGTCAAAAGGAATTAAGTGCGTTGAAATTTAATTGGTTAGAAGTTGAATTTTGGTTGGTAATTCATACATAAAAACATTTTAAGAAAATTAGTAGACAACAAGTTGTTTTTAAATCAACCATGCTTTAAGATAATGATTGTTAGAGAGTGTTGAAAAGAGTGGCCCTAACATTCATTTTTAAAATAATCTCAAGGCATACATACTAAAGAAGAATGTAAGACAACTTTACACCTAAAACACACCTTCATACCTTAATTTTACTGATTTTGCATTACAACCGCAGCTGCAATACTAACACCACGGCTGTCCTTATTTTTGAAGAACTTAAATTAACCCACTCAAATTAGCACCGGAGAGAATCGAACTTGAGACCTTGAGGAGCAATACATTTTCAGGTTCGAAGTCAATACCACCAGGCTAACCCAAGTGAGTCAACACCACGACTGTCCTCAATCCAAACGCGAAAAGAATCTGCCCTAAGGTAGTGAAGCTCGCAGCAAGCACAAGGGAGGGTGATCAGCAAGCAGTGCAAACAATAAATCACAACAATAACAACAGCAAAAATACCCAAATCAGCAATTATAAACACAACATTATAGCCACACAAACATATTTGATAAAGTTGAGCTTAGCTCTGGATTATGGAGGAAAAATAGAATAAACAAGAATAGTCACCAAAGTAAAATAGAATATGCAGCTTTAGCCCAGATGCTAAATGCAATTTAGATGTTTGTCTTTGTTCTGTTCATATAGATGTATAATAGCATGAAGGCATTTGTGACAGAAATAAAGGACTAGTTTGACTGTATATTATTCAATAACTATCAGAACAATGTCCTGTTTACCATCTTAGAGAACGAAATCAATATGCGGATTTTATGGCCTAACTTGAATCGAAACCTCTTCGGATACTGAGTTGTTTACCATGCCTTCCCTCTTGAAAGACCTTTTGAGCCTCCTTAAGATGGACACAGCTGAAACTTTCTTGCCTAGAGAGTAGTTTTTTTGTGATTTCTTTCTGTTTTTTTTCTTTTTCTCTTTCAGCAACGTAACCTAATTTTTTTGCTGTAAGTGGAGTAATTAATGGACTAATTTGACAGTAAATTAGATACAAGTAAATAAAATGATCAAAGTTGCTCAATTATGGGGGTAAATGCCCATAATAGGGGGTAAAGACACCATTCTAATCCCAAGAGGAATAAAGTTTAGGATTTTTAACAAAAATTGCGGATGTTTAGTTTTGTAGAATGAACTGAACAAAGTAAAGCAATGGGAGTCTCACCTATGAAGGAGAAGAAGAAACGACACTGGCAGGAGAGTTCCGTCAGAAAAAAAATAAAATAAAAATCTGGTTCAAAAATGGAAGAAATCAGAATATGAAAGAAGAAAATGTGTAACGTGTAAAGTGAAGTGTTAATGTGAACAGTGTTATGTACACACGTGGATAAAAGAAAGAGAATAAAACAAAAAGATAATAATTGAAAAAATTGGTGGGCTCAGGCTTAGAATATCAACAATGAAACTTGTTGTGTTTGGTTTACAAAACAGCAAATACTGAACATTGCAATACAAGATAGAACAGTATAATATAATGCAGAACAACATTAAATAATTTTTTTATGGTGTTGAGTAATTTTTTGTTTTATATGATATTTGGAGGACAAATTTGGTATTTTAAACAACTTATACGTGGGACAAAAGTTGTGTTGTGGTTTGGTGAGGGACAAAAATATGAGTTTTTGTCATGTCCCTTGCCTCCAGTTTGTGTGTATCTGAAACAGTTTTACAAATCAAACACTAGACAACTAGAGTTGTTCTGTCCTGTCCTTCATTTTTTAGCAAATCAAACGCACCCTAATATGAAAATTGTTGTTGACACTCTAAGGAATGCTAAGAAACACTAGTATTTTATGAAAATAACCCTTGAACAGTTAATGACCGATGAACTAAATTGGCTGTAGTTAATTATCGATGTGGTTATTTTTATCGTGTAATTAACTACTGAAATTTCATCGAGAGTTAACATCATTAAGCATCTTTTTACTGGTGTTGTGCTGCTGTTGCTGCCATCTTCACCTTCTCGGTGGGTTTTCCACCTTTGCTTTATTTTTAGATTCTGATTATAAATTAAACCCTTACAAATCTTAGTTTTCATTTCAAGAAAATTCAGGATATAAATTGTTGATGAATTATTAATTAAAATTGGTGGTTGATTTTGAAAAGATTTTACTTTGGTAAGAATGGTGGTCAGTTTTAAATCGTTTAAATTTTTTTTTTTGAAAGGAGTTTTAAACCGTTTTAATGTGAAATGGAAAAACGTATAACTATGTCTAATGACTTTTAAAGGTGGAATAATTCATAGTAGACTAAAACTGCAAATCTATTCTATTTTAGTATGTTCATTAATTTGAAGATATTGAAACCATCATTCACAAATTCTAAAAGATGCTCGATGATATGTCGATAGATTCTTCGGTAGTTAACTGCCGATAAAAAAACGCTCAATCGGTAGTTAACTCCTTTCAAAGTCGAAAACATTTTTTCTACCTCTAGGCCATTGGAGCTTCCGCAATTGATCTTTTTGGGCTAGTTGATACTGTTTATATCAATGAAAAGAAATATGAATAAGTCATTCTTGATAACTTTAGCAGACAAACTTGAGTTAAATTTCTGAGAAGAAAGGATGAGTCTTATGATGTGTTTATTGTCTTAAAAAATCAAAATGAAAAAGAAACAACTGTTTTTAAAATTAGAAGTGATCATGGTGGTGAAATTGAAAATAAACCTTTTGAACAAATTTGTGAAACACATGGAATTCTCCATAATTTTTTCAAACCTAGAACTTTATAACATAATGGGGTTGTAGAAAGGAAAAACATATCTCTGCAAGAGAAGGCATGCACCATGATCAATGAATCTAAAGTTGCAAACCATTTTTGGGCAGAAGCAGTAAACACAACATGTTAAGTTCAAAATAGAATATATATTAGACCTATGCTGAACAAGACTCCATATGAATTGCTAAAGGGAAGAAACTTCAATATCTCATATTTTCACCAGTTTGGATGTACATATCTTGAACACTAAAAATCATCTTAGAAAATTTGATGTCAACACTCAAAAGTGTATCATGTTACGATATTCTGGACGCATGAGGACATACAAATTGTATAATTCCGAAACTGAAAAAGGTTGAAAAATCAAATGTCAAGTTTGATGACAAAGATCCTGACGAAGAAAAGTCAGGGCAAGTTGAGAATTTTGCAGATATTGAGATGATAAGTCATTCATCACGTGAAAAACATGAAAGTCCAAAAGCGCCAAAAGTTACTCTAGAAAATACTAAATCCTCTCGAGTACCAGAAGATGCACCAGGTGTTGACACATCCTTTGAACAACAATGAGACATTTTGAGGGTTTCTCTTCCCTATAGACACTCTTTTAAGTACAAAAGCTAACATCTAGAAGATCTTATCATTTGAAACAGCGATGAACCCAAAAAGACCATATTAACATTCCAAAATGAATCTTTTTTACTATATTTATTGTCAATGATTGAACCTACTAAGGTGGATGAAGCTCTCGGCGATGAAGGCTTGATCATGGTTATGCAAGAAAAACTAAATAAATTTCAAAGAAATCATGTTTGAAACTTAGTACCAACGCCAACATGCAAGAATGTCACTGGAACCAAGTGGGTATTCAGAAACAAATTGAATGAACAAGGTGAAGTTGTCAGGATGGTGTCTATGTTCATCAATCCAAGTATACAAAAGAACTGCTCAAGAAGTTCAATTTGGTGGATTGCAAAACAATGTCAACACACATACATCCAACCTGCGATCTAGGACCAAACGAAAATAGTGGTAAGGTAGACTCAAATGTATAAAAAAAAGTATAATTGGTTCTCTTCTTTACTTAATTACTTCAATATCTGATATTTTGTTTAGTTTATGCTTATGTAAAATATTTCAATCAGATTCTAAAGAATCACAAATAATTGTTACTATGAAGGTATTTTAAAGGTTCTACTAACCTTGGTTTATTGTATAAGAAATCAAGTGACTATAAGTTAGTTGGGTTATGTGATGCTGATTATGCTAGAGATATAATTGAAAGAAAAAGCACCAGTGGTAGCTATCAATTCATATGTGAAAACCTCTTTTAATGGGCTAGCAAGAGACATCAGACTATTGTTTTGTCAACAGCAGAAGCAGAATACATCTCAGCTGCAAAGTGTAGCACACGTCTTCTCGAGATAAAGAATAAACTTTAAGACTACTAGATAAGTGAAAGAAGTATTCCAATTTATTGTCATGATATTATTTTTATTGTTTATTGAAAAAACCCAATCTCACACTCAAGAGAAAAACACATTGAAATTAAACATCATTATATAAGATAGTTCAATGGAGGTAAATATTGAATTTTATGAAACAAAATTTAAATATGATTTTTTTATTAAATATTAACATGTTTAAGTGTAATTTCTAAGCTCTGGTGTAATGTGAGTACATCTGAAAAATTGATCTCTGGATCCCTAATCCTTTAAAATCATTAGCCCTCTAAGGTAATATGAAACTCTGGAGTATAGTGACTCTTTAGTGATGTTAATCATCTTTGTTGACTCAAATGAGGTCTTTAGATCTTTTAGTTAGTGAATGACGTGGAAAAGTGTAATAAGCAGTTGAGACTATTGTCGTCGAAATTTCGACTTAAATCCTAAAATCCAGGATTTTGCGACTTTCTTCACCTTCAACGACTAAAATCCATAGTAAAATCCCAAAATAGACAAAATCCATCGATTTTGATTGCGATTTTACGACTTCTTATAAACTAAGTCATTTATGACTATATACCATTTATAACATATATTTAGTATTAATTTTTTTGGGTAAAATCCATCGATTTTGATTGCGATTCTACGATTTCCTATATCGATTATACAAAAGTCCTTAAGTAAAATCCTTCGATTTTGATTGCGATTTTATGAGTCCCGATTTTTCTATTCCCTTTCGACCTGAAGTAAAGTCCCAATTTTGACAACCTTGGTTGTGACACGTGTCTCACTACTCGTTACAATTTTTAAAAACGTCTATTTACTCATTGGAAATTAACTTCCTAGAGTCAAGGCTATAAAACTCTAGCCTCTTGTGTCATTAATTATGTTTGTTTTCAATGTATAATCTTTTCGTATTCATGTTCTTATAATTAAATGTACAAGTTCCAATACAAAATTTCTATTTTAAACTTCTTAACATGTACAAATTTACGCAGGATAGAAAAACCATATATATATATATATATATATATATATATATATATATAACACTCTTCTCACTTCGGACGCTAAAGCACAATTATCTCCCACGCTTTCGGTTTCTTAACCTCCTAAAAAATACTTTTTTTCAAAACTCTTAGTTTAACCCTAGCCTATTACATCAAAACTTCATCCATCCATCATGTCTTATTATGCTCAACTTGTTTAAATCATGCAATAAGATCAACATTTGATTACATTTTCCAAGACGTTGGATTCAGATGAAACCAAAGGTTCTTGGAATATGTTAGTTAATGGCTTCATATTTATGTCTTCTGTGATCTCTCAGGCATGGAAACTTGTCCTTATCATCTCGGCAAGTCGTCGTGGGAACTATAATAGCCTTAGAGTGTGTTTGGATGAGGTAATTGAGAAATTTTGAAGAATTTAGAATTCTAGGCAATTTAAATGATTCAATTAAATTAACTTCATTTCTAAATATTCATGTTTGGATGGAATAATAAAAAACTTCATTGTCATCATTTTTGAGCAACTTTTATAAATTTTAAATTTTTTTGGCCAAATTTGAAAATTGAAATTAGGGGTCAATTTGTAAATTTCAAAAATTTTGAGGGGTCAAATTGTAAATTTTTAAAATATTGAGGGGTCAAATTATAATTTCTGAAAATTTTGAGGGTCAATTTGTAATTTTTTGGAAATTTATTGGGGTCAAATTGAAAATTTTGGAAAATTTGAGGACTAAAATGTAAAATTTGTAAAATTATAACAATGAAGAATTTTGAAATTCTTAACTTTTAGGTGTCATTTGAAATTCTCTAAATTTAACTTGAACA
>Ga0315914_1010032_pt1 | contig 11922 bp, 7 predicted proteins | sample MpolenodulesMG_FD_203920 | JGI IMG/M metagenome (GOLD analysis project Ga0315914, IMG submission 203920) | Medicago polymorpha root nodule microbial communities from Los Angeles, California, United States - elongated nodules | ecosystem: Host-associated > Plants > Roots > Nodule | place: USA... | reverse complement strand
TTTGTGTTTTTAATATACATATGTTGCCCAAAAACAACAAAAAACGAAGAAAAAAAAATCAAATATCCAATCCCGCCATTTCAAACGGCGGGAATGAAAAAAAAAAGAAAAAAAAAAGAAAGTCAAACATGCAGAACCTGTCATGCGCAGACATGTGTCAGAGAGGGGGCTCATTCCCGCCGTTTCAAATGGCGGGAATGAGGAAAACGACAAAAAAAAACGAACAAAAATAGAAAGTGGGTCATTTTGGAAAATAAATCTGATAGGGGTCAGATTTAGAATTTTTTTGGCATACATGGTCGGAATAAAAAAAATTCCCATTTTCAGTTCATATATAGGACAGACTCTCAATTAAATTTAGACATGGAACTTTAAAAGATATGAGTTGTCCAATGACTTTTTATTTAAAATCTAGTTAAAAGCACTTATTTTGCACTGTCTACTTTGATTTCTCTGCCTAAAATGAATTGTTTATAGACCAACCATATATTTCAAAGAAAATAACACTTTGAAAAAAGCCACAATAATTGCTATAAAAATTTATCATCTCTTGTAACTAAAAAAATCAACAAATCTTTCTTGCATGCAAAAATTAACTACTACTGCTACATTAAATTAGTTTTTGAGCACTTGGTTACACTTTTGAAGTTGACATGTGAAGAAAGTCCTTGAATGGCATTTTGAATCAAAAGTAAAAAGCATTTGATGGCTGCTTAATTTGTTGAGTTAATTTTCTTAATATTCAAACAATTTAAAGTCAGAATTATTAGTAGCTGGATAAGAATAATTTGAAGTAGTGAAAGAGAAAAGCAAGTTGAAAAAGGGGTGAGACAGAGTTTGAAACTTGGGATGTCATTAATTTTTGCGAAAATAACGAAACAAAGGCTGCAGTGGAATGATTACGAAAACTTAAACTAGAGAGTAATAAAGAGAAGTGAGTGAGTTCTTCTGGTGTCGTGTGGGTACCCATCTTGAAGCATAAGTCACAACGGTATTCTTCTTTCTGTCAACAGCATCAATGCTCTTCTGGGATGGAAAGAAAATGACATACAAACCAAGTCAGCTAATATTTATTCATGTTCAAACTTTCTCTTGTCTTATCCATTAGGTTTGAAGACCAACAAATATCGATAATTTGGAGTTCGGTCGAAAGTAAAAATAAAGTCCAATCGTTCAATGATTGTTTTAAACAGGATACAAATTCAGTTCTTTCAAATAAATTGCCCTTTACTGAAGTTAAATAATCACTTAAGCCGGTCATTGTGTTTCTCATATTTGATATAACATTAAAAATTGAAAGTAAAATTCATTTTGAGATGTATTTTTTTTAGCAAATATGTACCTTATTAGGATGGAGAAAGTATTATGTTTGGAGAAGCTATGGATTTGCTTCATACCATTAACTGGATGCATGATCCATAACTCGTTAACGTGGATTTTGAACTTGATACCAAGATAGTTGTAAACTATTTCAACAACGGCCAACACAATATCATAGAGTTTGGTTCCATATTAAATGATGTATCTTTGTTGAAATTTATTTTTCACAAGCTCTTATGTCGAGTTTAGTTGAAAATAAACGAATGAGGTGGCTATACATTAGCTAGAATTTTTTGCTAGTCCCTAACTTTTATTAATGTACCATAATGTATCATTGAACAAATAACTAATGAAATGCCATACACTTTTCCCCTATAAAAAAAAGAAGAGAGAAAGGAATGTGATAAGTATATCTTAAAATTTATCATATTCAATCTTTTTAGTTATAATTCTGAATATGAGATGATTTAGAAACCAACCTAATAAATAAGAAAATAAATTATTGATCATCTCTATAAAATATAATTCACGATGTAAAAATCGAAATCTAATAAAAATATAGAATAAACAAAAAAGAATTTGATATTAAAGTAAAAATATTAATAATTAATTTATTGAAATTAGAATATTTAAAAATAAAACTATCATTAAAAGTTAGAAAACTATGAATATTAATTTAAATTGTTTTAATAAATTAAATATGATGTTCTTGTAAAGGTAGTTAAAAACTAAAACAAAGGTAGAGAGAGAAAGTCTATGCTATCTCTCTAAGAATCTAGATCCGGTAGTACCATCTCCCCCACGAATCTAATCCTTCTTGTTCCGATGTAGGCTCACGATGGGACAGTGTGACGAGGTCCCTCCTCCGTGCCGTCGCTCACCCTTTTTGGGGTGTTTTTTCACCACTCTCTGATAGCCACCTTCATTCCTCTTGTCGTAGCAGTAGTGTTGTTGAGGTGATGTTCGTTCATCGTGGGTGGTGGGTTTTTTGCGATGGGTTCCATGTTCGTCCGTCATGGTGGTGGTGTTGGGTCCTCACGGCGGTGACTGTTCTCTGCCGCTTGTTCTCCGCATTTCCGCCCTAACTCGCGGTGGTGCGACGAGATCCGCCTCCACATCACCTCCAAACTTCCTTGTGGTCGCTTAACATCGCTTCTCTTTGGTGATTCAAGTGTGAAACAGGTTTGGGTTTTCTCAAGGTGGTGCCGCCTCTCAATGGCGGCAGCTGGGTGTTTTGGTTTTGGAGTTCTGTTTTCTGCTGTTCCACTTATTGGTAGCGTTTGTTGGTGTTTGGTACCTTAAGGACAGACGTGTGGATCTTCTTGTCGTTGCCTTTCTGTTCGTCGGCGTGTCAGATAGTGCTCATTGTTTATGACGGTTGTGGTTAGGAAGTTGCTTTGCTGCTGTCGGAGTTTTGCTGTAGTGGTGGTTGTTCTTTTACTTTTTTCTGTTGTGGTGTTTGTTTTATGGTGCTGATCAGAGTCTTTGGGTGGTGGTTGTTGGTGGTGCGATTGTGTTTTTCGGTCTGTTAGGTGGTTGTGGTGGTGCAATGGGTGGTTTTGATGTGTGGTTTGGTGGTGGGGTGGGAGGTTTTTGGCATGGTTGTTTGTTTACTCCGGCAACGGACACCTTCTACTTGTCATAGGCGGCCGCCTGTATACAATTTGGGGGTTGTGTTTCTGCTACAGACCGGCGTCGCTGCCCGTGTTTGTTGTTGGGTTTCATCTTCCTTTAGATTTGTGTTTGTGTGGCCGCTTGTTTCTTGGTGGTGGTGGTGTTTCGGTTTGCGTGGGTGTACGTAGGGTTGTCTTGGTGTGGTTTGGATTGGTGGTCACGGATCCGGTGCCGAAACGCTTTGCGAACGAGAACTTTTTCAAGGGGTGTGAAGTGTGGTGGGGGTGATGTTGTGTGGTGGTGGTTGGTGTTTTAGTGAGGAGGCGGGTGCTTGTTGGGGTGATTTCCTTTAGAAGCAACCTATGTTACACGGGTCCATGTTCGTCTCACTAGCTCTTGTTTGTGCTTTTGGGCGGTTTAGGTGTTTACGGAGTTTTAAGGGTGGATGTCACGTTGTTTGAGCCTTTTCCTTTTGATTTGTTTGTTGTTTAAACTTCACATGCCATGTCTTTTGTAAGACATATTGTGTGCTGGTTTTCAGTGGGCCGGTTCATTTGGCTTCGAGATCGGGATCGGGGTCTAGCTGGAATCTTTGTTTGACTTGATTTGGTTTTTCTCTGGTGTACCGGGGACGAGGGGTGCCCTGCTAATTTGGTTCTATAGTCTGCTGGGCCGATCACTTTTGATTCGAGATCGGGAGTCAAATCTTGGAATTAAGTTGGTTTTTGGGCTTTGTGTTGTGCTCTTTCGGTGGATCGGAGGCTGCGAGGTTTGTCATAGCTGCATGTTCTTTCGGTTAGGTGCTCTTCGAAATGTGGCTCAGCTTGGGTGTTGGGGTCTGGGAGTTTTTTTAAGGGTGTTCTTTGTGGGTGAGTAGTGACGATGAGTGGTGATGGATACCGTGTTTACAGTGCTTGTTTTTTTGGAATCTGTTTTAGGTGGTGATGTGTTTTGGTGGGTTCATCTCCAAGGGTGTTTTTAGGTGGTTATGGTGTACCGTCTATATGCGACACCATTTGTATTTTGTTTCGTCCATACCTTGCGTCTTGCAGGGATGTCGTTTAATAATATTTGCCGATTCAAAAAAAAAAGTGATGGCAAAAATTGAATTAAAAATCTGAAGGTGTTACAGGTGAATCGATGTTGTAGAAGATGGTGGTTTTGAGGTTTGGAGAAAATGAACGGGTAAACCTAATTCTACACTTCTTTTTTTTGGACAGGAGGGGGTAAGAGCTACAGAGGGAATTAAATTAAAATTAGAAAAAGGGTTACATAATCTGAGCATTGGAACAGGAGAAGATTCTTTGTATAAAGATAGTGTCGTCCAATACTAATCATTATATTTCCTTTCACTTGAAACCACAAATAGAGAGGTTCACAACACATGTAGCATGGGTATTAAATTGAATGCAATCACACAACCATGCTTATGCATATCTAGTTCATTTGGTCCTTGATAAGATGATTCACAATTAAACTTTGTTGGAAAATGTTTTAGAAAATTAAAATATGAACCGTCGGATTAAGATCGAACGGGTAAAATCATATGAATGCATGAATTCTAGGTCATCTCAACTGCATGAAATATAGTGGACTTATCCATATCATATATACCATGCCATGGTATGATAGTGAAGAGAGATAAAAAAGAAAAGTGAGAGAATGAACTTTTAGTTGGCAAGCAGTGTACTAAGCTTTTTGTAAGGCTTTGCCGACAATGATATATGTCTGTCCACTAAATGAGTAATTAGAAAACCCAACGAGGGGGTGATGATCATACAGTACTGAAAATTGAATCATACTTACTACTTTTCTACTCATTTCATTCGCCTAAAGTAGAGGCTGCACCATTTTTTTTTGTTTAATCTTTTTACCTTTTCACTGTTTACATTGTAGTGGTGGGTATGTGAATATGAAAACCATCAATGAAAAGAGAGATTCGTATTTCAAATTGCTACGTGGATGTATATATTAATTATGACTATTAATAATGACAATAGATCATATTCTCATAGAATAGAGGGCGTGTTAAGGGGAGTTGGTTATGATATATTTACCATTTACTGCATCATATAGTTTTGCATCTCAACCGTTTGATCTCAAATAAATGTGAATGTTCAAATTCGTCTACATCATATTTTATTATTGTATAATATGAGTCATTTAGTATAAAATTTCGAACGAGATCATTTACGATGTTAAACAATGAGAAACCATTATTTTGGGAAATCGCAGCCTGTGTCAAGGTTGTTATTCTCATTTATTTTATTTATTTTTATCTATTACTAATTATTTCTAATATAAGTAAAACAAGTATACTATCCAAATTATATGTATTTGGTCTAAATTTGATTAGATACATTTACTATTTTACTTATATTAGAAATATATATAAGTAAAATAACAAGTGAGTAAATAATAGTGTGAGGAGAATGTTAGTAAGAAATTTGAATTAGATACATTTACTATTGGTCCAAATTATATGTATTATGTTAGCAAGACTGCAAGAGAGTAAATGTTACTAGTAAGAAATTTTCAGTAAAATAATAGTTGCAGCTTTTCCATAATGGGTAAGTGTTGTGCTCATGAGGGTAAATGATGGATAACTCAAATCTCTCTCTCTCTCAAAAGAGAAGAGGGTCCATCCTTTGCCATTATCAATGAAAGCATAATTGCCACATATGAGCACAATGAGTACACTATCAATTAGCCTTTGTTTTTTACTGTTGAGGAAAACATACAAAGCGCATTATGATCAATTATTACAAAAAATTAATGTTTTAAATCTTGTTGTAAGCTAGTACTGATGTGATCAATAACCCAATATGGGTTGACTTGGTGCCTAAGCATACAATAATAGTGTGATGAGAATGTGTATATAGTTAGTCTATAAAAATTACTCTGCTAATAAGAATATTTGTAAGCATATGCTTTGATCTCAATTCACTAAACTCTGATTTAAACTTTATGATACCAACCTTTTTTTTAGATATCAAGTCAGATTTGTTAAATTTAGTCCCTCTATTGCATATTTTGAGCTCATTTTAAATGACATGTTTTATGGCGTATATAGTATTATGAATAAGAATTTTACCTTAGTTTAAAACTTGTGAGGAAAAAAATTTACTATATAGGAAATTGAGCTTAAGTTTCTTGTTCAAATCAAAACTCTATTTGTGCTTTATACTGTAATTTTTGTATTGAATTCAAACCAATCTACCAATTCACTTGATTGTGCTAGATTCAACTCCTAATCTAAGACGTAGCTGCTAAGCCAACAATTTCATTGACCAAACTGTTTCTGCTATGATGTTATTTTGTCATTTCAAACCATGTTGTCCTTTAAATTAATGCTACTATAAGCTATAACAAAATAATATATATACTATAAAAATCAGTGCTAATTTCCCTTTAACTTTACAATAAACTGTTATGAGCACCATCAAAATCAATAAACAGTTATTTGAAGCAGTTTAAAGACTTTAAGGTATGTGACTTTAGGCCTTTAGCAAACAAATTAATTTAATAAATTTTGTTTCAACCCCACAAGCCATATGTAAAGTAGGGACAAGCATTTGCTAAAGAGAAGGAAAGAGAAAACCAAAAAGAAACAAGTTTGTTAACAAAAAATTCGTTGTTGAAGAATCACTCCTCAACTCTTAACATCTTCTGTGCTGTTTCATGCCGACAATGTTCATCTGTTTTGGGCCCTCTCAAAAATTTTCATATATCTAGTAGTAATGTATAACAACCAATTGTAGAATATCTTGGAACATCAATAAATAATATGAAGAATATTGTTACCAGCAAGCAAATATAGTTGTTTTTAAGATAATTAGAGTGGTCACTACTTTAACTAGTTTACATGTCTTTAGGACTATTCCAACTTATATTTAATCTTCCATATTTATTGAAATGAACTCTAACTTGTAAAAGAAAGGTTTTTTTTTTTAGGAGTTGTAAAATAAAAGGTTAAATGTGTTTTTTAATTCCTATAAAATTTACATTCTTAAATTTTTATTAAAAATTACATGAACACAGCTGCATGAATGAGTAATTATTTTTTTATTTCTTTGGTTTCGGATTGGACTAAAATATCATTATAAAATAAACATATAGTTTAAATATTATTTTTGGATTGGACAATTAATTATTTTTCAATAAATTTATAATTGGTTCAAAGTGGATACAGAACAAGGGCTAGATTTAGGTGGACCTGTCCCTTTGAAATCAAACCCTATGTTTGACCACTAAAGACTCTTCAATGTCCAAAAAAACTATGCCGGTTTTATTTTTGGGTCTGAACTATGCAGGTTTTTAAAATAGAGTTTTCAAAAATTAAGCAACCTTTAAACTCTTAAATAATTTCAGTCATTTATTTTTATATAAAAAAACTATAACTACTTTAAAATTTTAATTGATATTGCTATATGTTCATGTAAAAATTAGTATAATTGAAGTCCCTTTCTTGGATTCTTCTGGTTAACCCCTCTGGTTAACCCCTCTTGATAATGGCCAAAAAAGTTCTACCAAAAACCAATAATTCAACGACAGTCTCTCCATGTTTTTTCAACATCTAAACAGTGAAGTTCTTGACAAGTACAACACTCTTTTTGCTTGCTGTGTAACACTATTGTGCCCCTATGTAGTACCAAAGAATCCGGTGGTTATATAAGTGGAGTACAACTTCAACCACAGTGACTTAACCTATGCAACATAGACACTTTAGTTTGACACGAACACGACATTGACACATGATTAAATTCAATAACTTTACCTTCTTTTTTTTTTTTAATTATTATATTTGTGTCTATCCGATAGTGGCATGTTTGCTTGTCCGGGTGTCTGTGTCAGCGCATCAAAGGACTTAACCATAATTCATTGGCATCACAGAATCCTTCAAGTTTAAGGTTGTTCATCAGCAACAAATTGCTACTTACCGGATTCATTTGTTTATATTATTATGCTGCTGACACACAAAAATGTGGACACAAGGTGCATGTTTTAAAGAATCAACAATGTGACTAATTAAGTGGCCAAAAAGTTTTAGGAGAGGGTCTTTAGTACCATATTTCCCTTTGACTTTGAGACAGAAAGCTGAATTAGACAGATTCAATTTAGGTGTGTGATTGAAAGCATAGCACCTTTCCAGATTTTACATGTAACTTAGAAGATTCTATTCCATTCTTTCTATACTATACAAATGCAATATTTAAATATATAGATAAATAATTAAACCAGATTCTATTAAGATGGTTTTATTATGCCAAAGGCCACCCCAAATTAACTGAGCATTCCCCCTCCCCAAATGCTGAATGCTTTCTTCTGAATTTACAAAATCTAATGGTGAGAAAAAAAGAAGCTTAAAATCAAAGGAGAACTGAAAAAAACTTCCCCTTTACAAATATTATTTATCTGATCAAACTACTAAAGGAATAGAATAGAATTTCTACAACATCCTTCACCATTCTGTAATCACCAATCAATTATGCATTTTTGTTCTTCCTGTAGTGTTACAATCTCTCCAGCCTTTTTAGTATTTGTAACAACTTGAAAATCATGCTGAGTGAAAGGTAAGGAAGTTGCTCAAATCACATGGCAGAAAAGAACAAAAGGAAGTGGAAAGAATTCAATAATAAATCCTAAAAAATTAAAATTCCTAGCTGATTAAATTAACTCAAAAAAAAGGGGATAAAAAAAATTGTTACACTGATGAACTATCAACAAGAACCTCATTCAACACATCATCATCACCATTTGCCAAGGTGAACAGTTCTGCATCCTTATCTTCATCACTTGATAAATCCCTTCTTTCCAATTTAGAATGAGCTGCAACAAAAATCAACTTCTGAACCTTATCCAATGAAGTCTTGTAGTGACCATGAGAACAAACCCATTTCCACATAGACAAACTACATTTGAATCCACAAGAAGTTGCATGAAGGAAAATTAACCTCACAGCAACTCTTCCTAAGGATTTGAATTCAGTTAAATAAGTTTCCCAAACAAGTCTACTACTTTGTGGATTAGCAATCCTCATCTTTCCAGTAACAGGATCTCTCTCCTTCATTTGTACGGCTTGCGCGTAAACCGGATCGAGCCCTTCCGTTCTCCATTTCATGAGTTCCATTAGAACAATGTGTGCTTCATCTCTTGAAACAAGCCTTGTTATGAGTCTATCAACATCTTTCTCTTGCTCAGGTGTTAAGTGTTTAAAAGGTGGAAGGTACTTTCCACTAGTGTCTCTTATTAGATAAAGAGGATCAAGAATGTATGAAGCAGCCCAAGCAGGGTGGTAGTTTTTCCTAAACCTTCTTTCAATCAACTTTTCTATTGCTGCTTCTGCAATGTTGAATTTGGAACACCAATCTTTCACTTTTGTCCTCAACTCATTCCAAAGGAGAAGGCATTGTCCAACTAATGGCTTTTCTGTCTCAATTTCCTTAGCCATTTCTTTCACCAATTTAGCCAAACTGTGTACAGCTTCTAAATCATTCCAAAAACCGATGTCGCGAATCATGTCGCCAATTTCTCTAGCATTCCTATCTTCCATGGATACCATCTTGAACGGTTCGTCAAGAAGAACCAACTGCAACGCACGAACCGAACTCAATGTATCCTCAATCATTGCATAAACAGGTTCAAAGTTAAAATCCTCAAAATCCCGCATTGGAAGAACTCGAAGCAACCACGTGTGACCGTACTCTTGCAATTGATACTTGTGAAAACTATTCCGAATTTGAGACGTGTAATTGACAAAATTAGCTACCTTCATACAATTCTCAGTCACCGTTCGAAACAAAGGAAGTTCTTTAGTAAAATCCTTGATTAAACTATTAAAACCTTGATACTGACAAGAGAGATTCACCATCCAATGATTCTGATTCTCCAAGTTTCTCAATGCCTTGGATTTAAACTTGTCAGCAACTATCCCAACACAATTCTGAGCTAGATTCCCACAAATGCCAGTTATTGTCTCCCACAAAACATCCTCGGCATAATTGGAAGGAACAGAACCATTCACAAAAACAGCTCTTCTATACAAACTTGTCCCATTTGGAAGATTCACTGTCAAATTCACCAAACTCTGATCATTTTCATAATCTTTAATTTTCCATCCATCAGAAGCAATTTGAAAGAACATAGCATCTCTAATCCTTGCTTCTGATTCAACCTTAACTTCTTCAAACTTGGCATCCAATCTTGACCCAACAAACTCCCTAGGAAAAACAGGTGGCAAACCAACTTGTGTAAGAAAAGCTCTAAACTTTGGATGCTCCAAACTCGAAAAAGAAACAGAACCACAAGATTCATAAACCCAATCAGCTAAAAATTCAATAGCACTATCAACTTGTGTCTTCTGAAGAACAACCCCAGGTGAAGTTTTAGGACTCTTGAGCTTCTTCACACTATCTTCCAACATAGCCAAAGCTCCCAAATCATCTTTCCCACCAGATAACATCAAATGCTGTTGCTGCGTAACAACCCGCATCGGATCCACACCATACTGCAACAACTGCTGCTGCTGCTGCGGAGGTGGTGCTGGTGGTGAATTTCTCTTACGTCGGTGAACAGAAGAACCCAACAACGGCGGAGAAGAAACAACAACAGCACCGGCACCGGAACAAGTTTCAGGTGAAATTGAAGAAATGGGTTTTGCTGCAGAATTGAAATTAGGGCAAGTTCCACGTTTGAGATGTTCAGAAGCGGTTCGTGAAGGATTTGAAGCGGAGAAAACGGCGTCGCATAGGAAACACCGTAACTTAACGGCTTTAGGTAAACCAGTTTCGTTGTGTTGAATTAGAAACGGTTCAAGATGTGACCAATACCATGCTCCTTTACCTTTAATCGCTTTGTTACGAACCGTTACTAAACCTTCGTAACGTTTTTGAATAGCTTTCGCAGTTGCTTCTTCTGAAGAATTCGTATCTAACGCCGCCGTCGTATTTGTAGTAGTAGCCGCCATTGGTGAAACGAAACACCGTTAAGTTTTTAACGTTGTTATGTTATTTTTGTGGTTTGGTTTTTTTTCATCTTCATCGGAAGAAGAAGAAGAAGAAGAAGAGTGTGTTGTGTGTGTATTTGTTTGTGTGAGACTGAAATGGCAAAGCGAATGAGAGTGAAGAGAGAGTTAGCTTTTTCACGCGCTCACATTATGCGCGTGGGGAACATTAACTTGTGTGATGCAGGTGTAACGAGGTTGTGATGGAATGGAAGTGCCACGTGTGGAACTTTAGACGTGATGATTTGGAGGTGGTGTGCACGCGCTGATGGGTTTGGTTTTTATGTGGTTTTGTCTTTGTTTTTTTCTGGTTGTTTTGGTGGGTCTTACTTTGTCCTTGTCTCTTACTTTTTCTTTTTCCATTATTATTCTTGTTGGATTTATTTATTTATTTTTAATAATTAGTAGTAATCGGTTTTGTATTCAAGTACAATAATTTTCTTGACTATTTTCAGGAAGAAATTAAAAGGAAAGGATATTTGTGTTTATAACGTTTTAAAGAAAGATTGATAAATTTCTCAATTCAAAATAATTGTACTTTGGGTTAATACTTCAATAGTCTCTATGTTCATAGGAAAATGATTGGTAGACCACTCATATTTTCATATCACCCATATACCCCCACATATTTGAGAGGAGAGAGATGGATGAAAGGGAAGAGAGACAAAGTGTTTGTGGAGTCTAGGCCACATGTCACATATTTATGTGGAAGTTTAAGTGTGTATGCCAAATATGGGTGTGCATGTATCACCACTCATGTTCATATGAGGTCTGAAAATAACATTTATTTACAAGGTCATTTTAACCCTTTACATAATCGTCTTCAATCTTCATCTCAATATTTTTTTACCATGATAAAAGTAAAATATAAATAATTCACAATTAAATATGTGGAATTTGTGTTGTTTTACGGATGTTATTTTCAAACATCGTCCAAATTACATAAGCTATTTTTCAAGGAAAATTACATAAGCTATTAACCCTTA
>Ga0315914_1010030_pt1 | contig 11925 bp, 3 predicted proteins | sample MpolenodulesMG_FD_203920 | JGI IMG/M metagenome (GOLD analysis project Ga0315914, IMG submission 203920) | Medicago polymorpha root nodule microbial communities from Los Angeles, California, United States - elongated nodules | ecosystem: Host-associated > Plants > Roots > Nodule | place: USA... | reverse complement strand
AATCTCAAGTTTTAATCTTATAACGTAGATATTTAGGTTTTAAACAAACAAACAAATTACTCTTTCAACTTAAAATGGTAATCGATGTCGAACAATCCATGATATCGCACTAGTCCCTGAGGAGACGATATATAAATACTTACTTTTGATATACGTAAATATGCTACATCAGTCAAACACGGTGCTTTTGAAAGCCTTAGACTTGGGGGGTAATTATTGGAAAATTTTGCATTTATCATGGGTTGGAAGAAAAATATACTGTGTATCGTCTTTCTTTGCATCCACAGTGGTATTATGTGAATCCTAATATTGGGGCAGTTGAAATTTTTTCCAACTTTTGAATAACCAAAATATGAAAGAATGGGATTTGGTACTCTACATCAAAGTACTCTTGTGCCTCTTCTTTACATGATCACTGCAATTTTCTCAATGGCTACACAATTGGTTACTGCATGATTTTAAGACACTTTTTATTGAACAAGTTGCATTGGTTGCATGTTTTTCTACTAAAAGATGTAGTTGAGTTTCATACTATTTGTCGGACGTCTATTCGAAATTGGACTAATCAAAACCACCTGTCTGACTAGGTATGTTAATAGGTGACAAATATTTTTAGAAACTCCATAAGAGCAAAACTATCACATTTGTTTGTGTATTAATACGAAGGGCTTGTCTTTTTAACTAGGTCTCTGGTAAGAGTTTAGATTGTAAGGGTTTGACTATTTCACTCTTGCAACGCAACATACAAGTTGAGTGTGAGTTTGTAAAGGCACATGTTTGTGTCTTATGGGACAATGAGTCCGCTTTAATAGACGTGAATTGGGATAAACCATGTGCAGTATTTGCTAAGAATGTGGATGCTATGAGAGCTGCAAATATGCAGGGTATTATAGACTTTGAAGTTCATACAGAAATAGACAACTAACCCTAAATTAGTGTGTAACTATCCATTTTTTAAACTCATACCTTGCATATATTATGCATTGTCACTACCAACTGAGTTAAACTCACGAAGACGTGTGTAACTATCCATTAACCTCATTATGGTTATGTTATAATGAATGAATTATGTTGATTATGTGTTAAATATTGTTATTATTTTGATCGCATTTTATTATTCTATGATATCAATAGAATAACATCTTCTCATTAAAAATGAACATATCACTTTAATTACAACCAAAACACAATACATTACATTGAAGAAAACACATTACATTCAAATATTACAATGCAGGTTACAATCAACACACTAAAGTAAACAAATACAAGCATTACAATGCTTGATTACTTAACATGATTAAACATCAAGTTCATTGTTGTGATAACACAAATTACAACCAACAACATGCAGGTTACAACAACAATCTTCAACAAAAACTTTGTGTTTTTTCTTCACTTTTGGACTTCAACAATTTTCTTTTGGTGTTCATAATTTCCAAATCTTTTCCGACAACCCCATAATTTACGACCTCTGTTTGGACCCATTTATCTTACTGTGCAGATGACACATTGCTTTTGGCACCAAAAATCTGGAATTTTACCACATTTGCACCTACCACTTGATATGAATGATTCAATGTTGTCTGGACTCAAATTCGAGTAGTTTATGCACTTGGAAGCCATTGATTTGAGAAATTAAAGATTGGGTATGAATAAAATTGGAGTTGTGGTTTTGAAATTTGGGGGAAAATAGTTTGAAAGGATAAGATGAACTCTGACACATAAGGTCCATAAAACGCAGAGTTTTAAACCCCTAACTGCCAATTCATCAATTTGTTAACGTCTGTTTAACAGAAGGGTCACTGTGAACACGTTTTTAAACTTAAATGACTAATATGTTACAAAAATAACTTAAAGGATGAATTTGCTACAAACGTGAAACTTAAAGACCCAAAATGTAATTTAGCCTAAATTATATTCTTGAGCGTGAAAGATTTCTAGGAAAGATATTCCCATAAAAAATGGTGGGAATAAAAGTTCCCATGTTAGTTATAGTTTTTTTTTAAATAGATTTTTGTAGCGTAATATGTTTTTGTTATAATTTTTTTTACAAAGAAATTTTTAATGAAAGCTTCAAATGAAAAATTCGTTTGAATAACTTATCTTAAAATGTTACTATAAGTATTTCATCATTTTGTTAAAAGAAAAATTGGATACCAAAATTTTGAAAAAATCTTTTAAAAAAAACTATTTAAAATAGCTTTTCATAAAAATTATTTTTGAAAGATGTCGTTTTGAAAAAATATGTGATTTTTGCTATATAAAATCTCGAACAATGAATATTTAAGTTAGTGAATGTCAAAATCTCTTTTTTAACTTATACTGAATACATTTTTTTTTTGGGTAGTGGCCGGGGTTTGAACCCCGGACCTTGCATATTTTATGCATTGTCCCAACCAAACTTATACTAAATAAGTTTGACATAACTTCTACTATTTTTGAGTCAATTTTAAAAAAAAAAAAATCCATTTTTCGAAATGCAGAGAAAAATCCATTTTTTTAAAATCTAAAACAAAAGAACCCTAAATTAGTGTGTAACTATCCATTTTTTGAACCTCAACATATATTAAGCATTGTCCCTACCAACTGAGCTAAACTCACGAGGACGTGTGTAACTATCAATTAACCTCATTATATTGGTTATGGAATAAATAAATATTAGCCAAATATCTCTTTTTAAAGTGTCCAAGAATAAAACCCATCTCTTTAGATTTCCAAAAATAACTTTGATAATATTTTTTTTGGAAAAACTACACTAACCTTCCCTGAGATTTATCTAAATATACTCCACCTCCCCTTTATTTTCTAATAAATATGTAACACCCCCGCCATCACAGTCCATCCAACTTCCGTTAAAATAAAAAGAATTATGTGAATACTTCTTCTCTTTTTAACATGCACGTTCATACACGCCGTCATAAAATTCAATAATCATAAAACCAACAACTCAAAATACAAACCAAATGGCAAGAAAAAGATCAAAATAATATATGTTAACTCTTTAATATACTAATTAGCAACCCATCTTCATTATGATGTCTTCAAATTACCACCTATACAGAGTTTATCAACAAAAGGAAAAGTATATCATTAACACCATAAGATAATATAAAGGAAGACAAAATTCAAGTAAAGACAAAGGTTTTGCTGATTGTAGAGCCACCACTTAATTTTCTGCTCGGGAATTCTAGTAACTCTTCCATATTGACTCGTTATTGTTGATTTGTATTAATAATAATGAAATAATTCTTCCAGATTCTAGTTGCACTTTTTATTGATGTTATGCTATTGTATCTTTGCAACTCTAAAGCTAAATTCCACGGGACAAATTGTGGAAGATGTTCTTCTTTAACAAAAAGATGTTTATAGTTTTAACGGGGCTAACTAACGACGTTAAGTTGTAAGGAAGATGAGTATTCATTTTAATAGACTTGAAAGGAGGTTAGTGTCTAATAAAAAACTAGAGGAGGTGTTTATGTCATTTAAAGATTCCTCTAGGAATGTCAATGTAATTTTCTCTTTTCTTTTTCGTTCAATGTGACACTAATTCTTCCTCACACACTTTTTTTTATTTTCTTTTAATTTGGGTTTGGATTCCCACTAGAGGATGTATCCATCCTACAATATTCACGCCTTTGGGCTAACTTTTTTTAAAAACAAAATTTCGTGTAACGTTGTCACTTCATAGATTATGTAATTCCTCTCATAATATTTTACAATTTTATAATTTATAGTAGTTGTAAAATATGTAAATCATTTTGTTGAAGTATTCAAATTAAAAATATACCATAGTAATAGCATATGTTTATTTGAAACATTTATAGTTTAAAAATCAAATGTCATAATACATCTTAGAATTCATAGTCGCTTCATAAAAGTCTTATACTTATAAGTAGTCTATTATTGATATTTTCAAGTCACACGATGAACGTAGTACATTATTTTAAGGCATGTTGTTTAATATTTGATAATGAACTTTGTGCTTATTGCAACTTAATTTTTTGGTAAACAATATGCTTCGGGTATTTAATTTATAGTATATTATAGTTTATTTTAGTCGGTCACCCAAACTTTTTAGTCAAGTTTCGCCACTGACCATAATCGCCATTCATGGCTTCTTTGTACCCGCTTTAGGCTAGTTCTTGTCTTCTATGAATGCTACTATCATGCCATTGCTTCTATCAAGTTATATATATTTCTTTATGTATCATTATAGAGTTCAAATCTTTTCCTCATATTGTTATAAGATTTCAATCATTATGTATAAGAAAATCAGTTTAGGGGTGTACATTTTTTTCCCGTAAAGACACGTGATTTATTTGATTTACATATGAGCATAATGTTGGTTTGGTCCCTGTTAATCATAATTATTTCACATGAAAGTTACATTTTTTTAGTATATATTAGTCTCGCAAATAAATAATGTGTCATTTTTCCTTTTTTGTGTGTACCGAAAAAAAAGTAGCTTTGTTGTTTATTGCATATCTTTCTTTAAATAAAAATTGTAATATTAACATTTGGACCGGACTAACCAATTAATTTTTAAGTCGGTCTCAAATTTGACAACCCATCAAACAGATTGATTCACTCCAATCACCTAACCGAGATCAACTGGACTAGACCGGTCCATTTAACAGCTCTATATACTATAGGTACAGAACAATTGGCCAGTTTTTAAAACTTAACAACCACTCTCAATTTTTTATTACTTAATTTTATTAAGGATTTTTTTAACCTATGCAAGATTTCACAGGATAAGGAATGACTAATGCACCATATTTCATGGGTTTCTCCAAATCTTATTAACGAGTCTTTTTCCTTAAAAATTGTTTTTGTTCTTCTTCCCTCCTCTAATAACTATTATATTACACGGCAGTGCAGTGCCACTTAAAAGACACATTCTACAAACACTTTAAAACATTTTATTCTCTTCTCACATCACTCTTCAAGTTTGAAATATTACAATTTGCTTTTATAAGCTTGAAATATTACAGTTTCTTCTCACGTCACTTTGCAGTTTGCTTTTATTCGTTTGAAATATTACAGTTTGAAATTATGATGAATCTTACAAAAGGTATAATTCATGTTATACCTTGATTCCGATTTGGTTATTACTTGCATTGGAATGAATATTACTTACATTGGCCGTAAGTAAAAGAATTGGCTAATTCTTTGCTAATTCATTGCATAAATTATTACTGTAAAGTACTCCAAAATGACATATTACTTACAAAATTAGCTAATTCATGTTATACCTTACAAAACTTATGCAGTCCCGGCTTGTTTTGCATAGAGTCATTAAAAAATAATAGAAAATAATATTTGTACAACCATTTTTGTACAACTTTCTCTCTCATACTCACATTATCTTCTTATTATCTCTCTTTCTTTTTTTCTCTATATTGTTTTTGACCAATAAGAAGAGAGAACAACAAAGTTGTCGCAAAAATTGTATCAAAATAGTTGTTCAAATATCATTACTCAAAATAATATTTGTCTTTAAAAAAACTGTGTTTCACTGTTAAAAAAAATTGACAAAAAAGTGACGGTGGTTTCATGTTGAAAATAGGTGTTTAATAAGAGAGTCTTTCAGAAAAAACATGAGAGAGAAAACAGTTTTTAAGAAAAGGCTAATAAATTTTGTCCAACAAAAAAAAGTAAAAAATTAATAAATTGACTCATTATTGGGAAAAACCCATAAATATGGTGCATTAATCACTCCTTATCCTATGCAAGATTGCACATGTTAGAAAAACCCTTTTATTAAAGTCTCCAAATATATTATATAGTTTTGTTTGGTTTTTGAACGTGTAGAATTACTATTATTTTTTTAAAAAATACCAATAGACTTGCTTTGCAACGAGTCACATGAGGTCTTGACTAGCGGCGAAGCTAACACAATTTTTACGAAAGGGCCAAATATAAAGAAATAAATAAAATATATTTTAAAACAATTATTTTTACTTATATTTAATGAAACAACGACGAAAAAAATAAAATAAGCAATAATTACTTAAAAAAGTTGAGCTTTATAAAATTTTAAGAAGTAAAATTTATCAATAATTGACGCTAAACTGAATATATTGTCAATATTTGTGTAATATCATGTCCCTTTGAATCAACAAAACTGTTTTTGGTAGCCAACTAACATATTAATGGGGTAGCTACATATCAAACTATACCATTTATTCAAGTTTTTTTTTCCTTCTTTTGGGGTAGCATATGAAGCCATTCGCCCCTGGTCTTGACAAAAGTATTTAAATACCCAAATTAACACACTTTATTACATTGGACAATCAAATTAAAAACATTGTACAATCAAATTTAATTTCCAAAGGCCAAGACTTTTTATCAACAGGAAAAAAGACTAGGACCATACACTTTTTTTTTTAGGACCATACACTTTATTTTTGGAGAACATAAGATGAACTAAAACTTAGGTCAAATACCACGTTGATCCTTTTAGTTTGACAGAATTTTCAAGTTAGTCATTTAAGTTTTGGTGACTAAAATGACCTATTTAAAACTTAAATGACTAAATTGAGAATTCTGTCAAACTAAAATGACCAAAAATGATATTTGACCTAAAACTTACATTGAACTCATGAAAAGTTTACTCGTAACTAAAATTTGAGTTAATTACGAGCACATCCAAAAGCAGAGCAATATGTTTGCACAGCAGTCAAAACCAAAAACACAATAGCCGCACAAGCTGTCAACATTTTTCCATAAGCAGACATATAATTGACCAAAGCCATTTTTTGAGCTTGAGTACTTTTGAACTTAGCATTAACTTTTTTAATCTCTTTATCCAAATTTTGTACCTTTGTTGGCCTCATCGATTTTCCCATCATCCCATTAAAAAGTTGTGTAACAACTTCATAACTTAGTTCAGTTTCAATGATTTTCTCATTCATCAACAATTTTACATCTTCTTGAGTGTCTATAATAGCCCCCATTAATTCCATGTACCTTGTGAAAATTAACTCATTGGGTTTAATCAACGACTCATAAGCCATGAGGTTTCTTATGATCACTTCTGAATGCACATCCAATTTGATAACAGGCAAGCAAAATTGACACTTAATTTCTTCAAAAGCAATGGATGAGATTCCATTTTTGACTTTATCTAACGGTTGGAATTTGATTCCAGCATTGTGAAGTTCTGTCACAGATGGGATTGTTACTTCAATGTTGTTGTCCCAATGTGTTGAGTAATCCTCTTTTCCAATGTTTTCACTTGTTTTCTTAAATTCTCCGACCAATTTTGTCCACGGTTTAATGAACGAAATATTATTTTCCTTCTCGGATAAGAAATCATATAATGCTTCAACAAAAGGGTGAATGAGTTTTAACAGTTTCACAAATTGGCGTAACACCCATTTAATGAACTAAATAATGTTTTTAATATCAATAAAATTGTAAAATACATAATTATGCAAACAACCGCAAAACACAACAGTAACTTAAAAAGTAAATTACCGATCACAGAGCAACATGTGTTGACTTGAGTTTTGTCTTCTGGATTATCAACATCCCCAGACACTGTTCCGGAATCGGCAAGCAAAGGTTGCGTGTTATCCGACAAATTGTCATCATCTTGAGAAGGTGGTTTGGGCTTGAGATTGGAGTTGGGATTTTGGGGTGACAAATTATCATCATCTTGAGAAGGAGGTTCAAACTCGAGCGTTTCAGGTCCGGAATTGGGCTTGGGCAAATCATCAACAATCAAATGATACATGAGATCCAACAAATGAGCATGGCCTTCTGGAACTTTAGAAAGTTTATATTCATAGACAAATGGACAAAGTCTCTCACAAAAAAATTTCATGGTTAATCCAAGATCTTGATAAGCTTCTTCTTCTTCTTGTGATGATTCAATTTCATTATTGTTTTTCTTATTGCTTGTTGTGATGATGACTGCTTGTTTGACTTGCTTAAGAAAATAAGTAGGAATTTGGTTCTCAAGCATGAAAATGTCTCTCACGATAGAGTCCATGGTCATCTCTACACCGGCAGAGTTGACCATGGCAATACCACGTTTTCCGGTTAAGAAGCAAGTGTGTTCTTGTTGAGGTTTTGTTGTTGAAGCTCTATACAATAAACCCAACAAGAATAAGCAATCAACATTGAGTATGTATATGAGGGTTTGGTAAGTATATTTTTTGCATACATCAATGTGGTAGAAATCTTGGATATATGAGTGTGAGAGAATGGATTTAAGACGTTGTTGGAGTATATTGGCGTCAAGGTGAAAGAAGTGTTTGAGAGCTCTTTTGGATGATTCTAATTTCAAGTCATCATCCATGATGAGATCAGATTTGTAATGGTGATATGGACCAAGTCCTACAAATTGAGGGATGAAAGCTTCTGGACTGGAGGATCTCAATGATTTGGGGACTTGTGACACACTTACTAGCACTCCATAATGTGAGATTTGATACTCTACCACTTTGTGAAGATTTTTGCATATATCTATTACCCATGTATCATCGGCACAGTCTTTTCCATTAGAGGCCATCTTCGTTTTTTTTTATATTTCTTTTGTGTTAGTTTGTTGTGTGTTTTTGAGCTAGACAATTTCTTTGATGTATATATAGAGATGCAAGTCTTCCAAGTCTCCTAAATTTCAATTTCTTAATAATCACGGTCGTTGTTGATATGGTATTATATTATCACATATATAGTCCTTTTTAATATCTACTCATGAATCCACCTTGGATGAATCGTTTTCCCACGTGGGTTTCATTTTTATGTATTTTATTTTGTGGTTGTTAGGTGATACAAACCCCAATTTTTGTATATTTAAGAGGACTAGTTTTTTTTTTTTTTTTTAAATCCAATTTGCCTATATATTATATTTTACGTAGATCGGATCTTTTGTTAAAAAATGGATACCTGGTTGTTGTCTCATGGACTTATCTCAGAGCTGGTAGGTACGAGGAATATAAGCTTAATCGCATGATCCGATTTTTTCGGTACGAGGAATCTAAGCTTAATGGCGTGATTCAATTTTTTAACTGAAGAGGAAAATGCTTTTATTACCGTCGTTCCCATATATAAAAAAAATAAAATAAATTCTTATCTAATGTATGACGAGTGGTGCTATATATAACGAACAATTTTCAGGAATATCTCGTGAGTAGGGATGACAATGAGTACCTTATATGGGTAGAGTGTTACAGTGTCCTTCCCATATCCGCGTTTGTATAACTATATATTTGTATGTTCATTGAATGATTGCTACTATTTTATGTCTTCTATTTTTAAAGTGATTCTATAAGAGTAATGATTGTTTTAGTATATTCTATATTAAAGTGAATATATTGATATGATAGTTATTAGTTACAATGAAAATTATGTCTACTAAGATGAGCTATGTGCTCTCTATGGATGAGTCTTGTACTCCACAGTTACTTACTTAGATGAGCTATGTGCTTCATATGGACGAGTCTTGTACTCCACAATTACTTACTCATATGAGTTATGTGCTTCATATAGAAAAGTCTTGTACTCCACATGAGATGAGCTTTGTACTCTATATGGATGGGTCTTGTACCCCATAGTTACTTGCACGGATGGGCTATATGCTCCATATAGATAGGTCTTATACCCCATAGTTACTTGCCCCAGATAAGCTATGTGTTCCATATAGACGAGTCTTGTATCCCATAGTTACTTACCCAGATGAGATGTGTGCTCCATATGGATGAGTCTTGTACCCCATATTAGATGAGCTAATGCTCCATATAACAATGTTATTATAATGAGTTTTTTTATTGATTTAATTGTATTAACTATGTACATTTTAAAGACTAGTTTAGAAAGAAAACAGATACCATGTAGATTTTTCTGGTTACCGCGCCAGTTGAGAACAATACTCGTTTACAAAATTATGTATTTTTCACTGAGATTTTGTATCTCAATAGAGTGTTGTTTTTAGATTTATAGACCCAGATGGAAGAAGTTGAGGACGTTGGGAGCTGAAGAGTTTGACACCTTATAAGTTCCTTATTTATTTTAGATTAGGTTAGTGGATTGGAAAAAAAAAAAAAAGTAGACACACATTGTCTACATCGTACTCTTATCTTTGAATTAGTTATTAAATACCCAGTTTTCAAAACTTTTATTCGTTTAAAAAATTTCAATGGGATGGATCCACTCATGTATTTTATTATTCTTTTTGTGGACAATTATTATTGTTGTTGTTATTATTATTACTACTACTACGTTTTTATTTTTAATACCAAGAGACGTTGTATTCATTGGCTTAAATTCTAATTTTTACAAACCCTTAAGATTAGACGTTACACACATGACCCATTTTAACCTGAACTGAATGCATATGAACTAGCACTGGATGCATGAACTAGCATCTGGTTGCTCGGGTTAATTTGAGTTGATCCGTAATTACCCACCCCTAGTCCTATTGTAGGGCACTGATACCATGTTAAAGCTCGAATAAAGCTCCATTAAAGAAGGAAGAAAACTTAAGAAACAAGAAACTAGTTCTACACAAAAACTGAATTACAAGTGTTACATAAGTGTGTGTTTATAGATTCTACAACACTCTACTTTCTAACTAACTCTAGTTAAAAAACGGTTACAAGCACTTAGTTTGTTAACTAACTTCCTACACAAGTAAATCAACATACCCTTATTCATCATTACTATTATCATTATTGCACACTCAATTCTACACAATTGATTGTATACATACACTTTTCCGTGAATATATTTGAATACATGCATTAAATCTTTATGAAATATTTTTTATACGACAAAACAATTAAAAAAGATCAAACGTATGTATTTCCTCAAAAAAAAAAAAAAGATCAAACGTATGTATACATTTTTTTTTTCACACCGTTCGTTGATAGAGTTACTACTAAACTTGACATATAATTTACCATTATTACTCAAAAGCAGAAAACGGACATTAACTTATATGTTTATCTATTTTTTTTATTGCGTTTAATGATATATGGTATTATCACTTTTTTTTTTTTGAAGTGATATTATCACATATTATAAATTTTAAGCATTTGTAGCTGTGAGCTTAACTCAGTTGGCAATGACAATGTATAATATATGCGAGGTCCGAAGTTCAAATCTCGGACACCACCAAAAAAATAAATTTTAAGCATTTACCTCCCTTCAAAGTTCAAACTGTTCCTCTAAAAAAAGTTTAAATTGATCTTTTATTTTGATAAGATATTGTTCTACTTTTTAGCATATCTATAACGGCTGCTATTTAAATCTAGGGATAAAAATAAAATATCATAACAATCGAATCATATTTTTTTTTTGAGAGAGAGAGAAAATCATTGTTAATAAATTCAATAGTAAAACGAACGTAATGTATGGATATTGAAATAGGCTACACCAACAAATCATGTATCACATTTATTAATAGAATAACTCAGTTGATCAGTTGACAGAGACATTGCATAATTTATGCGCTGAGGTTTAAACCCCGAACACCCCACTTCTCCACATTTAATTGTGAAGCTCTGGCCACTAGACTACTGGACCAAAAAAAAAAATTATTATCTTTGATAACTCATATAACCCTGTTCTTTTTTCTAATCAAAGATAACCCTTTTCCTTGCAACACTGAATTGTATCGTCCAGCATTTCCTCAAGGCTGTGTTTGAACTCGAATCCAGCATCCATGAGTTTTTTTGAGGTTAAATGTGGAAGCTTGTCACCTTTAATTTCCTTCAGCTCCCTTTGAAAAAAATAAATAAATGCTAGTTACAGTAAAGGGAAATATGACATTAATCTAATAAAGAATTTTTTATATATGGAGGATGATTTGATAACTCACTCTAGTGTTGGTATATGAAATTCAGGGTATTTGGCAGAAATAAGTTGAGCAATTTCTTCAATATTTGCAATGAATGGTGAACAATTATATCT
>Ga0315914_1010029_pt1 | contig 11925 bp, 6 predicted proteins | sample MpolenodulesMG_FD_203920 | JGI IMG/M metagenome (GOLD analysis project Ga0315914, IMG submission 203920) | Medicago polymorpha root nodule microbial communities from Los Angeles, California, United States - elongated nodules | ecosystem: Host-associated > Plants > Roots > Nodule | place: USA... | reverse complement strand
TTTTTTTGTTACAATTTTTAAGAACGGTATTTAACAAAGTTGTTACTCATACTTTTATTAAAGATAATTAAAAATTATACCAGAACAGTTAATACATGTTGACAAAAATAACAAATAAAAATCCGTTCTCGTTTCTTATACCACAACGCTTTTGAGTTGTTACAAATAAATTGAAAAAATATCATACCCTACTACAACAAAATCATAAAATCGTTGTCCATGGGACTCTACCAGAACAATTTTTTTACCTTCCAAAATTTAGGCGTTGTCGTAGGGCCAAAATGTTGTAGTGTTTTATCGTATTGAATAATTTTTTATTTTATACGACTTTTGGGGGACGAAATGCTATTTTGGATTTTTAGACAACTTGTAGGTGGGACAAAAAGTTGTGTTGTGGTTTAGTGAAGGACAAAAAAATGAGTTTTTGTCCTATCCCTTGCATCCAGTTTGTCCTATACCTAAAACAGTTTTACAAATCAAACACTGGACAACTGAAGTTGTTCTATCCTGTCCTTCAGTTTTTAGCAAATCAAACGCACCCTTAAAGTTAATCTTCCAACCTAAATAAAAAAAAACCCTCACAAAGACGGGAAATCAAAAAACACCTCACGATGTGAAATCTAAACAAATGTTGTTCTAAAACAACAAAAACATACGAAAGAATATTTAAAATATGTGGAACTCAATTATTTAACCAAGAGAAATAAAATATTCTCTAACTATAGCAATCTTGTTGGCGTATTTTACCATCTCATCAGCCATAAAACCAACGAGTGCTTTGAGTAATTATTGGTGAACATTATGTTGAGTTTTCATATTTTAGTTACAATAATGTTCTTATATCTATGTATTGTTTGTGTATCTATGCGTACAAAATCTCAAGTCAAGGCAGTGAAAATAGATTTTTTTTGTTTTCCTGACCATCTTTTGATAAGTCGTAAACACAAGTGTGCATGTATTCGAGATATCTCAAACTAAACATCACAAATGACATTTCTAGTCCAATACAAACTGAGTATGGTAGAATATTTCAAAATAATCATCATGTTTGGATGAGAATAATATATTAAATGTTAATCCGAAATGGTTACTACATTATATTTTTAAAATGAGATTAAACTCTTGGATTATTTTAATTTGGAAAAGCATATTCATCTTTATATTTCCCAAAGTTCTGACAATATGCCTCGCCGGAACTCTCTCAACTCTCTTCCAAAGTTTTCATAGGTGACAATGTTTGCATCAGGATATCACAGAAGGAATTCGAAGCCGGTCTCACAGCCTGCATGTGTAATATTCAAGGTTTCTTAATGCTGCAAGAGGGCGACCCTCCCCTCACTACGAAGATGTTGAAGAGCAAGCTGGATGTATTGTGGCCGCATCTTCGCAACTGGACAGTGGTCCCTCTTGCTAAGGGTTTCTTCGAGTTTAAATTTCACATTATTGATGATATGAGGAAAATTTGGGCTCTTGGAGCCATCAACTTGAAACCTGGTGTTCTGCGCTTCTATTGTTGGTCTAAGGACTTTAAACATCAACACCTGGTTCAGTCTCATGTGCAGGTTTGGATCAGACTCATGCATCTTCCGCAAGATTATTGGAGACCCATAAATCTGAATGAAATTGCCTCTAGAATAGGTACCCCCTCACTATAGATGATGCTACTCAATCTCGGTTGTTTGGACACTATGCTCGTGTCTTAGTGGATGTTGATTTATCAGAAAAACTGTTTGATTATGTGCTCGTTGAAAGAGAAGGCCATGTGTTCCCGATTCCTATTGAGTATGAAAAGCACCCTGATTTTTGTCAACACTGTAAGGCTTTGGTTCATGTTATCCACCAATGTAAAAAGCTGCAATCCTCTAAAGACACAATCAAGAAGAGTCTGAATATGGAAGATCCTGATGAAGTGAAGCTTTTTGATAAACTTCAAGAGGCTATGTTTGAATAGAATATGGTATCTGAAGCCTTAAGAAGACAGTGGCAGAGCTTAAGGAAGAACAAAAGCAACAGAGAGTCATTCAAGAAGCTCAGATTAAGAAAGCAGAGGAACTGGAACTGAAATTGAAGCAACAACACGATGAATCTTTGGTTAAGCAAGCTGCTTTGGAAAAGAAACAGGATGAGGAAATTGCAGGGATTGCAGATAGTTTGAAGATGTTGAAGAATCAGTCTTCTTCGAACCTTAGTTGCACACCATTGTTCTTGTTGTTTAAATTTCACTTCTCATATCTTATGCTTCTGATATATCTTATCTCTTATACATTATCTCTCTCTGATACAATATTTTGATGTTATGCTTGGGTTGTTCATTATAGTTTTGGATCTGATATTTTAGTATATTCATGTTTTAACCTTATCTTTTCTTACTCTGTAATATTTTAGTCTTTTTGATGAAAAAAGGAGGAGTAAGATATAATATTTAGGCTCTGAGTCCACTAAATTATAATTAAAATTAATTTAGGAGAACCTTTTCATCTCTTAGTCTTTGGATTTCATGTGAATTATTTCTGAGTGAAGTTTTTATGCTTAAAAATGAATTTAATTAACTTGAATAGAACTTAGGGGAAGCTTGCAAACCTCACCTTAAGGTCTATTTGACTCAGGGGGAGCTTACAAACCTCAGACCCTAAAGTCATCTTATTAATTAGATTAACAATAATTGACTATTAATATTAATGTTTGTCATCGTCAAAAAGGAGGAGATTGTTGGAACAAATGTGTTTAACATTACCACCTTAAGTGTTGATGATAACGAGGTATTAAAAGTTCAATTGGATAAGCTAATATTTATTCAAGTATGCAGGACCATAGACTAAAATTTAGAAGTCTTAAAACAAACTACTTGTTCTGGAAGAGCAATTGAGAGCAAAAGAATTTTCAAGGCAAGCTGTTACAAGTCAGAGTCTGAATACCATCAGAAGCTGACAGTCAGAGTCTGAAGTCACCTAGAGTCTGAAGTTCATCAGAGTCTGAAATGAAGAACTTGAAGTCAGTTAATTTGGTTATTTGAAGACACAAGTTTTCAGAAGGTATAGAAGCCTGAAGCAACGACTATTTTAGCGGAATTAGAAGGTATTGGATGCTTATCCACTTAAGAAGGTCAAAGAAAGGACAATAGTACAATTGTACAACCACTACTTTACTACTCCACTACCGCATGCGCATAAGTAGTCTATGCTGGTTAACTCTATATACAATGAATGGATTTCAAATTATTCCCTCCTAAGACATTAACCAAATCAAGCAATAGATCATTGGTGATGATCAAGCTTCAGTTACGTCTCTTTTGATGTGTTGGCAACTCTAAGACGTCTCTTTTAGACCTCTATATAAAGTAATGAAAAATTGAAGATTAGTAGAGACTCTACAACATTTTAGTTGTGTCAAAAATCTACTGAAGTTATTGTGCATCAACCACTTAGAAGTTCTTAACAACTTTCATTTTTTAGAATTTCTAGAGTCTTAAGAGTCTGATTTGATTTGTATTGTGAACACCACTGATTATATATCGAGTGTTAAAACTCAAACATATTTCTTTGTAATTTGTTTGTTTAGAAGTCTCTTGCTCTTGTGCTTAAGCATAGGAAAACTCTTGCTTGTGTGCTTGAGTATTTAAAGTATCTTGCTTGTATGCTTGAACATTTGTAATCAGATTGGGATTGTAGTGAAATCTCCTTGGAAATGCAAGGGGGACTGGACTACTTCCAGATTGTGGAAGGTACCAGTATAATTACTTTGTGTCTTTCTCTTCTCTCTTTCTATCTTTATTTTATCCATTGCATTAGACTCTGAACATTGTTCCAAACTCTGAACTCTATCAGACTTTGGACTTAGTTTAAAAAGAAGAAAAAGTTAACACAATTCAACCTCACCTTACTTGTGTTTTTCTCACCTTCACACTCATTATCGAAGCCAGAATCTTACGAATCTAAAACCTTCTTCTCTTCCATTGTCTCTCACTTCACGAGCACTGGCGGAGGAGGCTGATTCTGATGCGTTCGGTAATCTAACGTCAGTGGAAGTATCAGTGGGCTTTGTGCCGAGAAAATCATGGAGGAAGTGTTGGATCCCACTAGAGTTGTTGTTGTCATGTTAAGACTGTGAGAGTGAGAGAACCGTTCTCATCACCGCCATTGATTACCCTAAGAAATGACAAGGCCTGATATAGAAGAAAGCGACATTAAAACACCAAAGAAATAAAAACATAGAGGTGGTTGGTCGGCGGGTTTGATTTCCCATCTTAATATCACTATTGCGGCGGGTTTGATTGAGATCTGAAGGGCTGGGACTTGTGCCTCTAGGGAGAGATGAGAAAGAAGAAGAAGAAGAGATGAGTGAAATGGGTGCAGTGAGAAAAAAAGAGGTTGTTTTTAGGATTGGATTGAAGAAAAGGGTGTGCTGTTTTGATACGGAATTGAATTTTAAAAGAGGGAGCTTAATCATGTGATGTTTTATTTTTGTTTATGGTATTTTTTTCAGGGCTGTTTACGTATGGTGATGAAGGTGACTTTGAACATTATGAAAAAGAGAAAGGAGGAAGATGAAGAAGTATAAAATTAGTTGTTTTTGGTTCACCATAAAATAAAGTAAACTTGCATAATCCAATGTTAGTCTTTTCTTAAAAAAAGATCAAACGGTTTGAATTAATAAAATTATGAAGAGATCAAATTGACTGACAAAACATTTTTAAAGGACCAAATAGGAAAAATTTAGAGTTATGGGACCAATTTAAAAAAACAAGTAAGTGAGGGACCAAAGGTTCAATTAAGCCTATTTTTATTTAATTGCGATTATAAATAAAAAGAGGTCCAGAAATCAAATTTACCCATTTATCGTATTTCACATCTACGACGAATCCTCCTGGAGCCCTTTACCATCAAAACCCTAGATCTCTAAAATCTTTCATAAACTCTTTCTTCCTCCATTCCACCCTCGAATAGCTTGTGTAGTTCATCAAAAAATTTTAAGATTTCAACGATATCACAAATCTCAAAAAAATTTCCAATTGTTTCTCCACCCTTTCTCTTCTCCCGATGTTTCTTTTCTCTAACCAAATCTTTTCATTTATCTTAGTCCTGTAGCATACAACCAGTTGAATCATCTCTCTATTTTGTTTCATTTTTCTCGAATCAAGACCTTAGAGTAATTTGGAATTGTATCTCACCTTCTCAAGTTTACAAAAAGGATAGGTAAATATGAATTTTTTTCACATGCATGAATATATTATGACTTTTACTACTTATTAACACTTAATATTTATAATTTTTTTGTCAGGTTTCATCCTTGCTGCATATTATCTGGACATTGAGATAAGTCTAGACAAAGATCAATTTCTTCCCAAAAAAAGGTATGGATATAGTTTCACATATTTTTAATATGAATTTGTAAATAAATATATGTTTATATTCAAAAATTTGTGAAATTTGTTATTGAAAAAATTGTGAAAGTTGATGGTTATTTAATTTATATTAACTAAAAAAACTTGAATTACTGATACATATCAAACCTATAAATTTGACCACTCTCGTTTTGAAGTTTTGAACACTTGGTAATGAAATGAAAAATATATATTTTTTATCTTTAATTTTCGTCAACAATTTTTTCTTTATCAGATGAATATTTCTTGTGACTAAATTTATAAAATTGCGAGTTACTTGTTACAATCTGATAACTCACTTGGGTTGGTCTGGTGGCGTTGGTTTGCAGCCATGGAGTGTGTTTATCTTAAGGTCCCAGGCTTGATTGTCTAGATGCCAATTTTGGTAGGCTTATCCATGTAGAATTAGTCTAGCTTTAAATAGTTCTCTATAAGTGGAATATGGGATTTAACCCCTCAAATTAGTCGCTTATTGGACTTGATAATGAGTTTTAGGTACCCATGACCGCATCTAATCCAAAACAAAAAACCATAACACAATTATTTTTGTAGGGATTGAAAACAAAAACAAAATTTGTTATTTATGATCCTATGAATACTTAATTATAGTTTCCTGATTTGATACCCATAGATTAACCCGTGCTCTAGGTACTTAATCTTTGATGCAAGCATATTATAAAATTCAAGCATCACATTTTCTTCTTAGAAAATCTAACCAATACAACCATTCAACTTGGTTGATATCTTATGATAACTAATTATCAATGTAGTTAATGCAAAGTGAAAATTTCTATTACATTCAATTTATATATTGTGTGCAACTAGAGTCATGGTCTTCTTGGGTTGGGAGCTCGAATGTTGAATTGGGTTTTTTAAGGTGTTTCAAGGTGGTGGTTTTAGTGTCATGATTACTTTTTTGGTGTGGTGATGATGATGAGGGGCATGTGCATTTTGTTGTTTGTGGGAGTGTATTTGTTTTTTTTCTTAGGTTTGCTTGTGGTAACCTTTGATCAGGGTCCACTTTCGCTACCATTTGCTCTTCCTGATTTTGGGTTGTTTATTCGATGGTCTCGTGGTTTCATTTTAAGTCTCTTTGATTTTGGTGGTTTAATTTTGGGTTCTTTTCTTCCTAGGCCCTTTTCCGACATGATTTTATAAGCACTACCACTGCACGTGTTAACTTCCTTAGAGATTTGTCATCTTGATTAAAATAGGTCGATCGCTTTTGCTTTGAGATCAGGAGTTATGTTGAGCTTCAAGCTTTTGGATTTTTATGGTGTCGTCTCCGGTAGGCCGAGAGTGGAGATGTGCCATAGAGATTTGTTTATTGGAATATGGTGGGAAGATCACTTTTGCTTCACGATTGGGAGTCAAATTATAGAAGACATTTATGTGGGCGTTTTATGGTTTTTATCCAGCGGATCGGGGGTAGGTTGGTGGTTGAAAATGAATGCGTTGGAATAAGTTTTTTCCAGTTGTTTATTTGGTCTCAGTTGTGGGAAGAGAATGTCAGGTGCTAGTACAGGGGTTTTGGTCTGTTTTAATGGATTTTTTGTATGAGTAGTGGACGATAGGTGTTTGGTACTTGTTTATGTGGTCATTCATGATGAAGTTTGATGTTTTGGTTTTGGTGGTGGTCACCGGTTGGGTTGTGTATTTACTGATGTGTTGATGTATGAGATGTAAGGGTTTTTGTTGGGTGTTACACCTATATACGACATCTTTTACTATGTTCTTTTTGTTTTACTGGTCTATGTTCTTCTTGAGCTGAGACTACGTTATCAATAAATTTTTCCATTCATGAATATACACCGGATCAACAACAACAAATAAGTATTGCTATATTATTTTTTTTATCATATTATTGGTACAAGTATCTACCATCTTTTAAAAATAACTAATATGTATTAGAAAAATAATAATGCTATATATGTTTTTCGGTGCTAGCTTATGAATATTTTAACATTTTCTTTTACTTATAGAACTTTTTGTTGGTTTCTTCTTCTCTTGCAAGTTTTCAATTGTATGTAATGTAAAGTTTGAATTTTTTTTAAACTATTGACTGTTAATGTTAATTATTTGAAAATATTTATATTGATACAAAACTATTTATTGTCTTAGGTTTTCCCACAAATCATAATGTCATCGGTAAACCACTCAATACCAAAATTGGAGAATCAAGGGGATTGCAAGGTTTCTCTTTTAGATTTACCTGGTGAAGTTGTACATTGCATCCTTAAGCGTCTTTCACCTAAAGATTTGTATAGGGTATCACAAGTGTGTACTCGTTTGAGGAATATTAGTAGAGGCGATTGTTTGTGGGAGAAACATGTCAAACAAAAATGGAGCAGGTTGGTAGGTAATGATGCTTACCATGAAAGAGAGTATCATAGAACAAAATATAAGGAACTATTAGTGGATCAGAATTTGAGTAGATCATGTGGTACTATTAGTGGTGATTCTTTCTTTCGACGTCATCATTCTTATTTGAAAAGCAACAGATCCTTGACTGCTTTGATTAAAAATCATTCAAAAATAGCTTTGTATATTTTCCTTGAGACCAGTCGGTTCTGGTTTCCTGCTCAGGTTTATAAGGTATGATTATTAATAACTACTAAGTATTTCTTTTGTACTTCTACTAGTTAGTAAGAATAAAGTAATGCTTATTAAATTGTGGATTGCATCATAAGTAAGAATAACTACTAAGTATTTAATAAGAATCACTTTATTATTACTTGGTCTGAAAAAGACATAATAATAATAATAATAATAATAATAATTAGTCTTTAGTGTTTTATATAAACTCCCTATTGTTTTCTCAAATTATTCTACAATATCTTGTCACTATATAACAACAATGATTAACGAGACATACTTTCCAAGATATCAGTGACATCTTATATATTTTCTTTCTATAAAAACTCCTTAGATTTTATTTCGCCATATACTATAAAAATATAGTATCTAGGTAGGAGAGAAATTATACATAAGGTTCTAAATTGAGGATTTATTCTACTCTCATTCACATTTATCCGTTGATTTAAAATTGGTTTAATCATTCATAACTTTTTATGCAGGCAATTGTTAGTTATGAAAGGAGACGATTGATTCAAAGAGATATTCCCTGGGATATGTTGAGAATGCCACCTCCAAAGACATTTTTAGTGGATTATTATGAGTATACTGATTTGGATGAATTGAAACCAGGAGATCTTATTGAGATTCAAAAGAGAAGGAGAGAATTCCCTATTTGTGGTAACAAATAAACATTCACTTTATCATATACTCATATCCAATTTGATTATAGTTATAAATCACATTTAATGTTCTAAAATAATAGCAATTCTTAATAAACTATCCTTCGTTAATGAAGTAATACACACACACAAACACACACAACTTATTTATCTGTGTATGAAACTTTACAGTGCATAAAAAGTGGTATTTAAATTTGATAGCTGATTCTTTTTTAATGATCTATATACATATAGACTGGGCGCATGCTGTAATTTTCTATTTGGAGTCGTGTAACGAGGATGTCAATCATTGCTCATGCCAAGATAATGGTAATGTTAATTATATATATATATATATATATATATATATATATATATATATCTTTTATGGCCCTTTTGTTCCTTTCTTGTGTTCTTTGAAAGGCAAGGCAATTGAAATTTATATCTTTTGTTTTCAGACCTTTTGTCAATGGGGATTTTCAAATGCAACTTCTGCTTGGATTATTTAATGAGAAAATCTATTAAAGACACAGATACATATAAACAATTCAACTTTCTCAACGGAATCAGAAAACTTGATGAGGAGGAGATTGAAAAGTGGAACAACATCATTTCAACTAGAAATAATAGCTTCGCACCCAATGAATGAATATACATGCTATCTATTTCAATTTAATGTTGTAGTATTTCCTAAAGTCTAGCTAATTCGTGGTAATATCTTGTAGAAAATAAATATTATGTTCCCCACCAAAGTGAGAAGACTAATCACTCTTGTGAACAATATGGATAGTATGGAGTATGAATGTGATAACATGCTACTTTTGAAAGTGCTAATACGTGTGGTTGTTATGGCCAAGGTACAAATAAATTCTTTTGACCACGGGTGGCTTAACATCCCCATTTTTTTATTAGTTTATTAATATTCTTATTATATGAATATTAATGATATTAGTATTTATTTGTTTATTTAATTTGGTTGAATTGATGTGTTAGTTGACTTTTATTAAAATTTAGGAGTAAAGGGTATTTTTGACAATTTAGGAGAGAAGAGTATTTTTGTGAAGCTATGGGAAATAAGAGTTTTGGAGGAATTCAGAGAATATGTGTGTACGAGTAAATAGGAGGTTTAAGTGAAGTAAATGTGTAGTATTTTATTTGCGGAGAATAAATAGAAGCTAAGCACATTTAGTGTTGTATGAGCCAAACCCAAAACAAGAGGATATAATTAAGTAGTAGTCTTTGTGATCTAGGTTTAAAAAATTATTTGTAACATTAGAGATAAGAGGTGAGAGATGAAGAAAAGGGGATCTAGACAGAAAGGAGATGAGAGCTCAAAGAATTAAAGAGGAGAGGAGAGAGAAAAAAGAGGAGAGCTCAAAGAATCAAAGAGGAGAGGGAAATCCAAGCTTGAGGGAGGCTAATTATGAAGAGTTGAGAGGTAAGGGGGGAGTTTTAATCACCATTACGACTTTATTAAAAAATCGGTGGTAAAAGCGTTGTGTTATTTTTGTTATTTTAATGTTCTTATGATGAATTGATGTTAAATTCGTGTTCTATAAGATTGCTATAATTTTGGGTAAGTTATTATATCTAAGTTCATGCTTTAATCGTGCAAAATTCATAATTAAATTATGGTTATGTTGTGTTATGAATATATGAATAAAAGTGAGTGTCCTTCTATTGTTCTAACTCTAATTTCTGTGCCGGCTTAGAGTCTTATTCGATGGGTAAACCTGCTATTGAAAATGTCATCCTATCATTACATTTCAAAAAGAAACTTCTTTCAAATTGTTGAATTTTCCCTTAATTATATTTGTAATATGGGGGGGTTTAACATGGCAACGTACATGAGATTTTATTTATATGAGTTCCTATAACAACCATACTAAAAGTGTCTAAAATATTTAGCCTATGTGTTAACTACCTAGTATTGGATACATTAATTTCAAAACTGAATACATAATCTGGCTGAGATAATAGTGTACACAAATCTCGAGTGTTATATTAACATATCTGGTACATGAAAGTACATAAAATCTGACTGAATGATACATATACTAACTAACAAGTACATGACGTCATTTACATAACAACTTAGTACATAACAAAACGAGAGACGTAGACATTAAATCCAGCGAAAGCACGATCCGTCGGTAGCCTTTCCTTACCCTTACTGCATGCTACCTGTGTACTTGAAGATTGTAATATTCCGCGTTTTAGTTCAAGATGTTTTATCCGTTAGCTCGTCTCATGCGCGTTTTAGGCCGAGGGGCATGTTAGTAATTGCACGCATAGGCTATTTAAGAAGGTTTGGACCCAAAATCCTTCATTTTGAAGTTGTCTTTCTCTCTCTTAAGGTATAGGACAGAAATCTGTCCTCTCTCTCTCTCACTCTCTTGAAGCTCAACTCTCTTCCTCTCCTTCCAATCAATCCTCCCAACTTGGTACAAGATTGTGTTGCATGCTTGAAGCCTTGGATGAACATGTAGAGTGCAAGCCAACACTTATTCTTTCTCCTTGCTTCTCATCTTGGTAGAGAGATTCAGCCCTACTGTTAGTGTCTGTGTGCATGCCATTTCTGAACTTTCAGGTGAGTTCCTTAGCTAGCAAATCACCCCTGGGTCATGTTGAATCTTGTGAGAGTTAGTTAGTTAGAAACTTGACAAACCTAGGGTAAATGCCATGATTATTGCTATGATTCTGTTGAATGTGTGTAATCTGTTGCCATGCAATGTTTCTAAACTATTTTTCAGGTACTATGGGTGCATTGTGAGCATTAGAGACTTGACTCTGGGTCCTTGGCACCAAAAATGCGATTTCTGCACTTCTGAACTGATGAATGCACGCTCAAGCGTGCTATAGGCAGTGTCTCAGGCCACCTGCACGCTTATAGTACGCTTAAGCGTACTGGTAAGCGACCAGCACGCTTACTGCACGCTTAAGCGTGGTGCATTTTGACAGCATACTTTAAAATATTCCTTTGTGGCCTGAGTACTGTCCGGGACCGTTTTTACGAACCCTTACCAAATGAAAATGATGGTGTCAAAGGCCTTTGATAGCAAGTCCGATAATGTACACTCCTATGGTACAAAACCTTAATTAGATTGCATGCGTAACCTCAGTAATTCAACGAACCACGGCTCCGAGAGATTACACAATTATGCTGGGTAGAGACTATAATTGGTATACGGATACATAGCTTGGTGTGTCTCTAAGGCACGTTAGGTATTAACCTATTATGATTATGTTATGCTTCCATGAACGTTTAAAATATTAATTAAGATGTAGGTGCCGTGTCTCTTGCGATCC
>Ga0315914_1010026_pt1 | contig 11926 bp, 9 predicted proteins | sample MpolenodulesMG_FD_203920 | JGI IMG/M metagenome (GOLD analysis project Ga0315914, IMG submission 203920) | Medicago polymorpha root nodule microbial communities from Los Angeles, California, United States - elongated nodules | ecosystem: Host-associated > Plants > Roots > Nodule | place: USA... | reverse complement strand
AATTTGTTTATAATTGGCAACAGAGGGAGTGTATATTTATGGGGATTGCTAACTTACTCCCACCCAAAATCATGAAGAAGTAAGTTAGCAAGCACACTCTCACTTTTTTTTTACAAAAAACCAATTCTATCTCTCCAAAAGTAAAAAAACACAGTAATAGATTTTAATTAAAGACAAAAGGTAAAAATATTAATTGAATTTTCTTTAGGAAAAAAATATGCATTTACTTTGTATGGTTCTTAACTTAAAATAAACTTTTTGTGGTTATAACAAACTTTGAGAAAATTATGGATTTGAAGAAATCATGGTTAGTTAATTAAAGAACCATACGAAAGACATTTACGGGAATGCACCTTAATTTTGTCCTTTTCTTTAATAAAAATATATGTCGGGCAATCCCAAAAAGCCCACAGCACACATAAGGTCGGACATGGGCACTATTTTGAGAACCCATATTTAACCTGGGTTATTAGCCTGGTCCGATAAAACCCAACCATTTCGGGCTGGCCTGAAGCCAGCCAGTCGGGTGGCCCATTTTACCACCTCTAGGAAGGACACAGAGAAGGGGGGGAAGTAAGAGAGGACAGGGCTTACAGATTCAGTATGGCCGGTCAAAGAGTGCACTAAGCTGCCATCAACTGCATTCCAAACACATATTCTGCAATCTTTGAGATGAAAAGACAAGTCCTCAGCTAAAGCAAACCTCCACTATGAAATAACTTAAATTATCTATAGAAATTATGGAAAGGTGCTGCTAAGTTGCAAATGAATGCAAAATCAAACAACTAAAGATGTATCATCATGACAATTATAAGAACATAATGATGATGAATTATTGTAATGTACAACGTCAATTGCATACTAAAACAAGGACCCATGAAGCAATACAATGTGTTGCCATATAAGCAACAGCATCAACCAGTGCTACAAATTTACCAAAATATATATTACATGGCAGTGCTACTTGACAGCTTTAGTCTACGGAAAAATTGATTTTCAAACAGTGTACTTAAACAACCTTGATCCATGAACTAATTAATTCTATAGTATGTTTTTCTAGAAATGGAAGTGATAATAATCGACATATCGAGGACAAATCTGTAACAAAAATGGGTAGATGTTCTCAAAGAATGTGAAAAAATAAAAATCAGATTGTAATAATCACAGTAGAAGTTCAACTTGACTTTAGATATAAGGTGTCATCAATTTGACAATCTGAGTAATACAAAAAAATACGATCTAATATAGTGGTATAAATTCATACAGACGCAACATGCCTCTTTCCACTGATAGGATTGACTGTTTGGATCAAATAACATCACAATGCCCCATTATATCTATTAATTTGAACAAGAACATTACCCATAATAGCTGCCAGTACAAAGCGGTTGTCTAGACTCCACACTATCATATTGACGCCGCGAGGAGTAGGTAGCAATCTCTTCCTTGGACCCCCTCTTGGAGGTTGAGGAGGCAGGGGTGGTGGTGGCACTTTTAGATGATATGCACGAATCCAACGTCCTACTTTTCCCTGGAATGGCATGGGGGCATGTCACTAAGATGCCCAAGGATTTGTGGAAAAGATATAATGGAGAAAAATGTCTTCAAGGACAAAATAGACCATAGTTCAATGGTCAAATAATACTATAAAGGAGCTCACATGAGATCTACGAGATCTTGGAACCCAAATAATTGCACTTCCATCGCGAGAGCAGGTAACTATGTTATCATGAGAATACCTGAAAATACACAATGTCAGCATGCTTCCATGAGGTGCTAGTTTAGTGATAAGAGCTTGGTCTTGTAAGCTCAAGGGACAGAGTGTAAATGCCCTCAGGGACAGTTGTAAAATGGTCATAAATGCCTCTTCAATTAATTATGATTTTCCCATTCCCCAATTTTTATTTTAAAAAAAAAAAAGGACACAATATCAGCATGCAAAGTGATTAGGAAATTAAATGAACCCCTAACAAGTTTGTTAAAAACATAATAACTAAAGGAAATGATCATTAAGATAGGTATTGACCGGAAATTTCTGAACTTCTGTGTATTTTCTTCTTTCCAAGAGTCAGATGTCATAACTTTCGAAGACACGGCACAACCACTACAAATAGAGGTACCAATGCGAAGACAATGAGAATCATTACAAAAGAAAAAATAAAACAAAATGAGAAAAGATATAACAGCAATGACTAACCTGAATTGTACATAATTAACATCATTCTCATGACCAGATAATAAATCCATCTCATGAATTGGTGGTTGCTCTGAGTTGTCAGTGTTGGGCTTACAAGCACTCCATACCTGTAAAATAGCAGTATTTTTCTCAAATCTTAATAGATGTGATATTTGAACAAGAAAAGACCAATTATATTATTGGAATAGGAAATATCTGAAGAGTGCATCAGCAAGCATACCCTGGCAAAAGTATCGGAGCTACCAGTAACAAAAACAGTTCCATTTGCATTAAATGCACAACAAAGTATTTGAAGGCCTCGTTGAGCATTACTTGAAGATGGTAGATTAGCTGGTGGAGCATTTCCCTTCCCTGCAAAAAATTTATAATTCCTCAAGCAATCCTATAATGAATCAGATTAACCTAATATCACAAAAAGATGGCAGTGAACAGGTCAAACTATTGATCTAGAAGGCTTAAGCAACTTGCATGTCCACACTAGAAAAAAATTTGGTTTGAACCAAACATGGTAACTCCATTCATGGTTCTAAAATGTAATATTCATTTAAACTAATATGTTTCAAAGTAAAATGATCTTTTATACTGTCTTTAGATTTTAATAGAATCTAATCTATTTAATCCAACTAAAAACCGAAAATATTGTAAACTAAAACAAATTTAGTATGGAAATCATGCCAAACTCAAACCAATTCCAGTCCTTATCTATTGCCAAAGTTTTTTTTAAAAAAAAACCTGGTATCTGGCCCAAGGACCGACAAATCCGAGGGGTCCAATCCCACCGTCCACTTGAAGGCGGGGGCAGGGGGGAGGGGATTTAAAGCCAGAGATGGACTAGCCCGCCGAAATTGGCACCGAGGGGAATCAAACCTGAGACCTTGGGAGGAGCACGCTCCAAGGTCCCAAGCCAATGCCACTAAGCCAACTAAAGTGGGTTTTGGTCTATTGACAAAGTTAGAATCGATAATCTGACCGTTAATAGCATCTGAAGGTCGCGGTACGTATATGCATGGATTTTGTGAACTTCTTGCATCCCATATTCTACATGTTCCGTCATCCGATGCCCTATATATCACATAAGTCATAAAAGTCAAGTAACAGAATAAGAACTGATATTATTGCGGACTATGAGGACTAGAATGCAAATTACACAACACACATGTACCCAGGGGATCGATTTTAAAACCAGTTTAAAATTTTATAAGATGATTTTACGCAGAATGTTAGATTGCAAGTTTCTATAATACATATAGATCGTATCTATAAGATTTAGATTAGTAAAAATTATTCAGCACTTCCTATATATGCATAAAAAAATCAATATGATATACACATTTAAAATATATGAAAATAAGAACCAATTGTTTTTAATTATATCATTGTTCAAGATTTGACACACAGCCATGGTTTACAGGGGATCGATAAAAATCACTAAGTTATTGAATGGTGTAAGTGTAACAGAGATAAGTATTATAGTGGTGTATGTTGACCCCTCCTTTATTACCAAGAAATTAAGATTCTTTCGAGACAGAATACACTTGGTAGATTGAGAAATACCCCGCAAGAGAGAGAGGGGGGGCAGGTCAAACTCTTTATCTAGAAGGTTTATGCGACTTGTTCACTGCCATCCTTTTGTTGAGTAAATTGCTCTCACCTTCCTTGCAATTTGTTCAAATTATAGGAATTTAGGCATGGAAAGAAAGAAAGGAAAAAAGTCAAAATAGAGAATGGAGAATCTTAGGATCTGGATTGGATTGGACTTAATTCAACCCTTGGTAAGGCAAGGGATTCCTCGTTACTTTCCACTTATATAAACACATTTTCAAGCCATATCTCACCCAACATGGGACTCTCAACACATCCACCTAACCCCAGAACTGGAGATCTAGTGCTTGAACCCAGTGGCCCGTTAGCAAGTGGGCCAACAAATCGTATATAGCTCTGATACCATCTTAGAATTTGGGTGGTGACTAATTCAATCCTACCAGTCGCAGCAGAAAGAAGAAGGAAACAGAAAAAGCAATCGCGGAAATTTAGGGTTCGCGTAGAAGGAGGTAAGAGAAGAAGGGAGTGTTTTGCATGCGAAATGTCAAGATTACCCCTTTAAAGTCTCAATTTTTAACGGCATATTATGGTAATCTGTGGAATTTACTGCCGCCTGCTCCGCAGCACATATTTTGCAAACTCTGCTGCGTCCGCACCAGCCGGCACCGTTGCGGTCAGCAGCCGATTCGCTCCAGCACAATAGGCTACTGTTGACTACCTAGACGGGTACAGGTATTGAAGTTGCTATCCATGTGGGTACAGGTATTTTTCCGAAATGCGGTTATGTCAATGGGTAATTTGATCCACTTTTGACCCCACTTAGTGGGAAAAGATTTGGTTGTTGATGTTGCGGGTATGCAAATGGGTACTATAGTATCCTACCCAGACTCTACCCATTGCCATCCCTACATAAATGACAGAAGATCCATAGCCGGATACTGGACTTTTCTTTGAGGAAACTTGGTAACTTGGATGAGCAAAAAACAGAATGTTTTTGCAAGATCAAGTGCAGAACTCAGGGAGGGATATAGTATTAAGAATTTGCAAACTCCTGAAGCAGATAATAATTTTGGTTGACCTAAAAATCGAGTGGGGTAGACCTATGAGGCTATACCGCAACAATAAACATTGCACATAATTCAATGGAACATGATAGGATTAAGCATGTTGAGGTAGGTAAACACTATATCAAGAAAAAGTTAGAGGATGGTGGGATAATTTGCACACCATATGTATCCGCAGGAAATCAGCTAGCTGATGTTCTAACAGGAGATTGGATTATCTGTATATTTTGTATTTGTGAAAAGAGATCACTGACCCTTAATTATAGGTGCAATAATTAGCATTAGTTTGTATTTCCTTTTTCAGATTACCTTGTATTCTATTTCAGAACATCTGCTCTTCTATCAAATATATCAAAATAACCTGATAATGACAAGTAAATAACTGGAGGGTCAAGTTCATGACTTCATGGCCAACAAGGGTGCAAGTATTTGTTTTTGCAGCTACACAGATTCCATCATGGCATATCAACAGTCAGGACGGATTCAGTTTATTGGAGCTGTATTAAGGGGTCGATCTCTCCATTACGTTTATTTCGATTAGAACTACTTACTATGTTTTTTAATTTAATTGTAGGACAAAATAAGGATTGCAGTGAATAGTTAATTTGTAAATTAAAATCTTTATAAAATCTGTATCCAAATTCAAATAAAATATGGTATATAGTAGGAATCTCGCACAACATTATTGTACTCTTCTTTTTATTATCATTGCAACTACTATGTTACCCGCGAATCTCGCACAACATTAGTGTACTCTTCTTTTTATTACAACAAATCTAACCACTTCTACTCTATTTAATAATGTCATTCCTAAAATATTCTTCAATTGATATAAGTTCTATTTTTTAATGACTCGCTCTTGTATTTACATGAAACGACTTCCTATGAATGGTACTTTTGAGAACGCACTTGTTTTTTTTATAAGATCAAAAAAATAAATTACACTTATAAGATAGAGTAAGCCAATACTCCTATAATTACGGAATATGTTTGTCACACAACTGGTAAGGGGAAAAAACACCTAAACTCTAACTGTAAGCCACTGGATTAGTGCAAAGTGATCCAACAGCAAGCAAAAGAGCATTTAAATTCATCGAATGAGCATTTGCTACATTATTGAAGTTTAGTCTTACATGTACGCACAAAGAAAAAAAAAGTTTGCAAGTAAAAATTTAAGCTATGGTGCGACACCTGACGCTTGCAAAATATTTAGGATTCAATTATCCATGCACAAAATATACTAACAATGAGACATTCAAGCTACAAGAATCATACATATAAAGGCAATAATGGGGAACAGTGACTTCTAAAATGAACTTACGATAGCAGATGGTATACAGCATTTGGCCTGGGACTAAACGCAATGGTATTCACAGCTGCATCATGCCCACGCAAAACTGAGATTGGCAACCCATCAGGTAAGCGCCACTGTTGTGAAACAAATATCAATTTAGTCCCTGAAGGTTTACATGATTGAATTGAACATACAGATTAAAAAATACTACTTACAACTCGAATAACAAAATCATTTGAAGCAGATGCCACCAAAACATTGTTTGAGCTTACTGCCAAGTCAGTAATATCCCCCTTTGTTTTATGTAATGACAAGACGTCAGATATTGAAAAAAATACAAACATATCAAATTTAGTTCCATAATCCATACTCTTGACTCACTCGATGTCCGCGACAGCTAGCCAAACAAAACGCAGTTTCCATAGACCAAATTTTGACAAGACGATCATCTGAACCACTGATAACATACCGCCCTGATCCATCAAATATGGCTGCGAGACACACCATTTTTCAAATATCACCAATTGTAGTTTGGCTATTGAAGTAATTGGTTATATGCGTTTTAGAGGAAATTATCTTCAAATCAGAAGTTAACTTCAGAACAAAACTACAAGAATAGAAAGCAACACTTATAATGCAAAAAGCATTGGAATCAACTTATGTTGATGCCATGTAGCTTTTACATCTAATCAATGGCTTTAATGAAAATAACTGAAAATGAACTCGTATAAACATATGCCCGTTAAGCCACCATGTTAATAGCAAATTTAGCACATGAGTAAGTCATACCACAATAGACAGCCACACGGTGACCCCTTAGCTTTTTAATATTTTGCATCTTTTGCACCATAGTAGACGGTTTGGCAATAGCATAACATGCACTGCGAACAGATGGAGCACGATGGTGCTTTGTAAAACCACCTCCAATTTCCCTTAAACTTAGCCCCTGAACCTGATTAGCCTTCAAGTGTGGCCAGCGCAGGTAAAGTGGAGGGAGCTTCACCTGCGTAGCAGTCATTTTTCTATCGACTGTAAAAACATAAGGATCAAGATAAACAGATATCAATATCACATTATTCCACAAATATGTTTTTAGCTAATGAAAGAGTATACAAAATATAATCACTGTAAAAAGCATATTCTACAGAAGCAAAGTTCATTTTCAGGTGTTCATCATTTATATTCAATTTTCAATTCTTAAAAAAGCAGAAACTGAAACAAGGATTGATATACCCATTTCAGAACTAGTTGTATACAACGAGCCTAACATATTAATACATCCCTTTCCAAATTCATAGAGAACAAGAAAAGAAAATCTTTTATAGATACAAAATATGAATAAATCACAAACTCGCAGCATTTGTATACTAACCTAAGATTGCAAGAGATTATTAAGATGTTGTTAGTGTATCTAAGTTGAAAATTATAGGTCTTAGCTTGAATGATCAAATATAGAAAGAAGATTACTGTAGCACATCACATACCATCAAGAAGCGAAAATGAACCATCTCCGAGTAAAGTGGGAACATCCGCTGCATTAGGACTGTTTACTTTTCCATTCATAGGATGGGTTGTACTCAGCATTAATTGCTTCAGAAGCTTTACCAGGTGATCCTTAGCTACATGAGGATACCTTAAGTTACACAAGTGACCAATATTAGTCCCCATGCATGTAATATGAATAAGTAGCCATCACTGGCTCGAGAGAAAAGTTTTTGAAACCAAATAACATATATTTGGATTAAAATACGAAGCATCCCCCATTTCCATGTAATATAATCGCCAAATGAAGATACCTTTACCAGTAGGCAGTAGCAATCATACTCATCCATTATAAGTTTTATTGAACTTGGGTTAGGCCTAACACAACCCTAAAAAAACGGCTTCTAAGGTGAAGATTTCCCCCGCTTGTAAATTTATGTTCGGGCCTTATCTCATACAATGTGGGACTCTTAGCACACACCCCTCACGCCCAGAACTAGACATAGAACTAGACACTGTAGCGTGAACTGAGTGGTCCGATAATGATGACCTGATAACAGGTGGTCCAACGAATCTTGGATAGGCTTTAATACCATCTTAGAAATTGGATTGAGTCTAATTTAACCCTTACAAAACCGGTTGGTAAGGTGAGGACGGCCACTACTTATAAACATATGTTCATGTCATATTTCATTCAATGTAGGACTCTTGACATACACTCCTCACGCCCAAGACTGGACATTTGGAGCGTGACCCGATAGCGTTGACCTGATAGCAGGTGGTCCAACTGATCATAAATATACTCTGATACCATCTTAGAATTTGGGTTGGGCCTAATTCAACCCTTACAAAACCAGCATGTAAGATGAGGACCCACACTTATAAACACATTGGATGAGATATGGGAACATATGTTTATAAGTGAGGATAGTTCTCACCTTGCAAACCGGTTTTGTAAGGGTTAGGTTAGGCCCAACCCAATTTCTATGCATTTTTTTCCCTTTTCTTAACTGAAAAAGCTAAAAACATTTCCAATACTGCACTCCAAGTAAATAAATAAAAACCGCCACTAAATGTTTAATAAAAAACAAGAAACTTTCAAGCGTAATGGCATTGACTAAAGCTACCCTCTTTCAAATATTAGTTCAGTCCCTCGTAGACACTTAAAGGTCGAGCTTGTTGATAGTCCATCTGATTAAGAGTAGAAGAACCACTCATAGATGATTAAACAACAAAGAACAACTACATGTACCTATATATGTTGACATTCAACAACCTGACCAGTAAAACTTGAACAAAGCATGTTTGAGAGATAGCAGGTGAGGAAATTGCTAAAATAGTGGATGTTGGTTGGAGCTCTATTAAACAGCCTACATAATGAACCAAATGGAAAGGAAAAAGAAGTTTTCAGGCTGATTCAGTATGTATTTCTGCTTGCATTTAACAAGAATGGTTCACAAACATGCTAAATAGCCACTATTTTCAAAACTACAGTGAACATCTGAAATTGAACACCAAATTGCTTACAGTATTGTGCCCTCAGCAACAACAACAAAAAAAAAAAAAACATATTTTGAATGGCTGTACCTAAAACTCTAACCTTATTTACAATAATAAAATGGCAACAAAAATACCTGTCCATTAAATTGTTGTAATGTAAAGGTAAAGAGATGCCGTCATCATCGCCAGCATCATCTTCACTGGGCTCGCCACTTCTTGAAAACCAAGCATGATATCTTCTAGGTAGAAGCCGATGCTCTAAAAGTTCACTCCTGAGCTGAACAAAAGAATCCTGGCATGGCCCGGTAGACAAAAAATGCATAATTAAAAAGTAAACTTCCTTGAGGTCTATATCCACATCAGTCTTGACAGCCACCATATCCTTGAGGGACCGGGCCATCTCATCCTCCTGATTCGGAACACTCAAAGGCACACCATTCATCGAAGATGCAACACCAGTACAAGGCTTGCACTTCTTCGAATCCATGTTCGAAAAACACCCTACAACAAACCAACAAACTAAAACTACAGCACACAAACAAAAACAAAAACAAAAACAAAACTATTTACTGCACCACAAATTCAAAAAGACAAAAGCAACCCCTTAAAAACAGCCCCCGATACAACTCCTTTCCAAGTATATCTAAATCATATCCTTCATCATTATCATCATATCATATAACACAATTTGCAAAACTACTTATAGATTTCGCAATTAAGATCCATATTCAGTTCTAATTGCACCAAATTCAAAACATGTTCCCTTCTTTTTGTTCTTTTAAAAAACAATCTCAGTATCCAGCCCAAGGACCGACTAATCCGAGGGACAGATCCCATCGTCCACTTGCAGGGGCTCAATTAAAGCCAGAGCAAAGCTCTGTGTGGACTGCCCCAACACAGGAATCGTTGGCACGGATTCAAACCTGAGAATCTATGGCTTCTAGGTCTTAAGCCTTCACCATCAGAACTTACTAAAAAACAATAAATTAAACTAAAACAGAACTAGTCAGTTGTCACTTCCAAACGAAATTAAAACATAAAGTAAAAACCAATATCTATCTATAACAGAAATCAAGCTAACAACTTTCCAGCAGAATTAAACAAGTAAATGAAAATAACAACAGAAAACACAGAAAGGGGCAAAAGGGTCATTAGAAAAATACCTGAGAAAAGAATTGAGTTGAAGATAGTGAAGCAGCAACTACAATGATAGGTCTAACAGCAAAGAAACCAATTTCCATTCGAAATGAAACATTAATAGGGAACAATGCAATGAATCAAAAAAACCAAAATTGGTAATTAGGGTTTGAAATAGAATCCAATTATGAATTTAATTTTCAAAGAAAATATCTTTAACTGGGTCAAAATTAAGTGCGTTCTTATCACTAATTAAATTGGGTTTCTAGATTATATAGAAAAATAAAATTAAAAAAATTCCTTTTTTGGAAAAGGGGTTTTGATTCTGAACAACGGTGGAATGTTAACGGCGTTTGGTTGGTTTTCACGACGGAGCTATGGATGAAATTTGGAATGGATTTAATTTTTGGGTTTATATATAAATTTATTTATTGCAATTAATTCTGAAATTTTTTCAACTATATGGTAAAAATATAAAATCGATTATTTAGCATATGAAGCAAAATTCTTTCAAAAAAAAAAAACATATGAAGCAAAATTTAGATGGAAAAGACAAATGTGCCACTAAAATGGTTTGTAATTCACTTTGGGATATAAATTTTTGTAGGTAAATCCATGTAATTTGTCCCTTAATTTAATTTTAAGTAACAGTTTTGTTAATTAACTTTTTAATCTAATATTTTATGTTATAAAATATCAATATCGTATTTTTTTTTATGAAATTTTTCACTGAAATATGAGTTTTTAGGTTTGTATCATGAGAATTTTGGATTGTTTACGAGTTTTTGATTTTTTTTTATGCAAAAGATTAACAATGTTGATATTTTATAACATAAATAATTAAATAAAAAAATGACAAAAGTGTTATCTAAAATTAAGTCAAAAGACGAATCGTATAATTTTGCTAATTTTATATTGTTACTTTTTTTTAACAATAAAAATTTAAATAACAAAGAGACACCTCACGAATCGTACTTTTAAATGTTTTGTCAGTGCTATAAGCATGCTTTTTTTAACATTATTAGAAACTTTTTTTATTGGATAAAATAAATATGAGTAAAACACTAAAATGGATCTCATTTAAATAAGGGAAATGTTAACAAGTGCCCTCGTGACACTCTTTAAGACCTTTATATGGTAAAAAAAATTGAAAATTTATGTAATCAATGCATCGGAAATTGAAATATTTAACTTTTTTATGGAATAATTTCTTCTTTTAGAATCATTAAAGAGTTGTGGATTTCATTCAATAAAGTAAATGTTAGAGAATATATTGAAAAGATAGTGTTTCTAAGACTCCTCTCATACTCTCTCGCCTTACAAGTATTTATTTTCATTTTCGATATTTGAGGTTTTATTCAGTACTGCAATATATATATTTATAAATAGTGAAAAAATAGAGAATTCAAGTTCAATTAGGAAACGTTAAAAACGTTTAAGTAGGGAAAAAGAAAGAGAAATGATATTTGGACAACCATTTTGTGACAATTTTTTTTCTAATACTCATATTATGTTTTGGGTCATGTTAACTAGTGCCCCCAGACACTAGTTAAGAAAGCTAAAAATATAAATTATTCATTAAAAACAACAACTTTTTAACTTTCATAAAGTGGAACATTCCACTGTTTATCATTTCTGAATGCAACATTTCTATATTAATCTCCTTAACCACTGTCCTGGGACACTAGTTAACATTTCCCTTATGTTTTT
>Ga0315914_1010025_pt1 | contig 11926 bp, 3 predicted proteins | sample MpolenodulesMG_FD_203920 | JGI IMG/M metagenome (GOLD analysis project Ga0315914, IMG submission 203920) | Medicago polymorpha root nodule microbial communities from Los Angeles, California, United States - elongated nodules | ecosystem: Host-associated > Plants > Roots > Nodule | place: USA... | reverse complement strand
ATCTGATATTTTGGTTTTAGTCCCTGCAAATATAAAAAATTTGGTTTTGGTTCTTGATATTTTGTTTTAGTCCTTGTAAAATTGATTCATATTGGATTTGGTCCTTGTAATATGTAGAATATTTGATTTTAGTCCCTCAAAGTGAGGACTAAAATGAATATTATAGGGACCAATTTCAATATGAAATAATTTTACAAGGATTAAAACAAAATACCAAGGACCAAAACCAAATTTTATATATTTGCAGGGACTAAAACCAAAAAAATATTTTTACAGGGACTAAAACCAAAACGCTAGATATTTGCAGGGACCATTTTCATATTTAAGCCTATCAAAAAAAAAAGTAGTGTTAAAAAAACACATAACATGTAATGGATGATAATTAAATTTATGAAAGTAGTGTTAAAGTAATTTTGCCTAAAGAAGATTGATGTGTAGTATAACTGACTACGGTCATCTTAAAAACATATGTGAAAATTAAGTAAGTTCAGTATACAAACGATCAATGTTATGTAATGGATGCCTACTAAGAAATCAGACATACATCTTATCATGAAAAAGAAGAAGAAATTATACATCCATATGGTAAACATTTAGTAGTGCTTTCCGAACTTGAAAAACCATTAAGTTTTGTCTCCATCATGTACCATAATACTAATTATTTAATTTGCCACATCAAATGCTATTTGTTGAAAGTTTGAAAGAAAATGAATGATCATATAATAGGCGTTTAAGGTACACTAAAAAACTTGTGTAAACCATGCAAGTAACATTGACTAAAATCACGATAAGATCTCTACAATGGACTAAACGTATAGTTATATAAACATGACAATCTTTTACCCAAAATTTTAAGAATTTGCGTGCACGGGTCTTCTCACTTTTTTTTTTGACATGTATATTTTAATAGTGAGATAGAGTTCTCACACTTATACTTCAACAATTTCCTCCTAAGTGTGAATTCATACGTCTAACATGTTCTTAATGAAACATAATTTTTTTTCATCCACAATTACATTGTATTGACTCACATATATTGTTGCATGCCCCTTGAGCTCTACATTGTCAACAAATTTTTGAGACACGGACCAGATCACAACTTTAGCCGTCATCTTCTCCGATGCCATAATTGGATCACAAAGGATCCTATAACACCGTAAATTAAAGATCGTTTGCACGTTAAACTAAGAACAACCATATAAATGTTTAGACTCTACTTTTTTTTACTTCCACTTAAACGCTAGTTAGTCAAAAAAATTTAACTATTAGAGTAAATAATTAAAGGTAATTGTTGAAATATCCATGTAGTTAATTATTGAAACAATATAGAAGACTTTTCTTACTTACACTCAAACACTCTGATATAGGGAAGACTTTCCTAAGCTATCTCTTAATTCCTTCATCTTCAAAGTCAAACAATAGGTTGGCAAGGACCTTCACTTATACGTATTTTTTTTTATGGTTTTTAACATATTTATGTATCAAATGTGAGTTAAAAATCTCACTTTAGATTGTAAAAGTGGATGTTGAATAAGTATAAATGAGTATTCATGTAGTCAATATTTCTTAACGTTTTAAGTGAAGATATATCGTTTAAATCATATTCGTGGTTCTCAAAGTCCAATGTAATAATCTCTTTAGATGTAGGCACCCATCATGACCGAACATAACATAACATTAGTAACCATTTTTGTTTGCTCCTAACATTCACCAAACATTGTTGGCGTGCTAATTATGAAGAGAGACTAAAATGACATGAAGATCCCTACATTAGACTAGGTTCATAGGCCTCCACACCTCTGTGTTTTAACATGTATATTTTCTTTTAGGTTTCTTCTACGTTACCTTTGAAAAATTGTGGGTAATTTATCCACAACCAATGAAAATTAGCCACATCAACAAATTTGCAAGTGGAGTAAAGATTAACTTGTGAGTACCAGCTGTAAATTTATTCCAACTCTCATTGGTTGTCGCGATAACTACCCACAATTCTTTAAGGTAGGCTAGGCTTAACCTTTCATCTAATATGAGATATAATTAACTCACACACTTGACACTTCAAATACTTATGCCTCAAGTGTTGGTTCTTGTTTTTTTTTTCCTTTTCTGGTAGTATTACAACGTAACGAGGCAAAAATTGTTAGATCATTCGTATAGTATGGTCTCACTCCACTTTCATTGGCTCACATATATCAATCTAAGATTTTTTTTCACTACACTTTAACAATAGTCAAATTTACTAACTTGATAGAAAGATATAATGTAGCAAACAAAGAGAAACTTACATCATGACAACGAACATCGCCAATATGGCTGAGGAGATGGTAGAGAGATCAAAAACAGATTCACCAGAATGTCTAGCATTTGAAACTTGAAACAAAGTTGCAACCACTTTCTCATAGAGATTTAGACCCTCCATAATATTGGAACTCCATTCCATGCAACAAAACAATACAAATTGTATCACATTGAAACCAAAGACAGTGACAAGAAGGAGCCAACAATGAAGAGAAGGGAGCAAATGGTCATAACCCATTTCCTTTGAATTCTTCAACAAGTAAGAGAATTCCTCTCTTTTAGTAACACTTTTCAGAACCTTTATGTAAAGCCTCAAACATGGTGGGTAAAGTGTATTACCTAAAAGTACATGTGGAAGAATAAGAAGAAGAAGTCCTGAATTCGTCTTGAAAACCATCATGTTCTCATTGGTTGGTACATAACCACAGGTTGCAAATGTTGAAACTATGGTAAATAAAGAAAATGTTTCTATCTTGATGCCTTTGTTTTTTAGTACATTTGTAGCACTTGGTACATTGGTTATGTACAAAGTGACCAAACTAAAACCAGAAAAATGAACAATTATAAGGTAAGCCAAAACTATATAACTTAGATACCTAAGAGAATTATACTTAATGTTGTCTTTATTAATGTTATTATTGTTATCACTCTGAGTATGGTTTTCTGACTGAGGAATAGAAACTAAACAAAGTTCAGTTTGATTAATCTTAATTGGAGGATAGTTACTACTGCTACATTCACTTTTGAGACATTGATTTTTGTTGAAATTCAACATATTAAGAAAAAGTTGAAGCATGGAAGTAAAAACTTCACCACCTACTAACATAAGAAAGGTAAGAAGAATGAGTTGTGAATTGGAGAAAACTTCCATTTCTATTGATGTCATGCTAGAAACAGTTGAAGCAGAAACAGAAGTGTAAAATAGATCAAAGTCTTTTGGCCTAACAGAAGTTCTTGGCTTTGAAAACTTGAGACCCAAGTAACCAAAGAGAGAAAGGATAATGTAATAGAAGAGGTGAATGAAAAAATTGTTGAATTGGAAGGATAGAGAACGAGGAAAGGAACCATTGAAGTTGAATTTGTTTGGAAAGAAAGTACAAAGATGTTGTGAGTTTTTATCAAAGTTGTTCTTCATGGCTTTGTTTTGTTTAGTTGAACTGGTCTTAACGTATGTGAAGTGGGAAGGAATTTATAGATAAACCAAATCAATAGGAAGGTAGTGGTCTATGCACATTTACTTCATATGAAAATAGAAAAATATAAATAAGTAAAAAAGTTTAGTTCCACTTTTAATCAATTTCATGGTGTGATTGGACAATTTTTTATGTAAATAATTCTCCATAATTGCAACACTTGGGCGACTAAAAGTAAAGGACCAAAATTGCACTCCACCTGCAACAAAAGAAATGCATATTGTTCGCCTATCTAAACACAAAATAGTTATATCAGGTGAGTTGATTAGTGAAATGTCCTAAGTGGAATTCCATGAGCACTCTAAAGAAAATATAAATGAAAATACATTGTTCAAGATAAATGAATTAGATCCCATTACTGCTCTCTAGGTCTCTCCTTTTATAGGCTTCATTTTCTTGACCTAATGGGTCTCTCTTTGAATGTCTAGGCTCATTAACCATCAGAGGTCCATATGGCTCATTTGTACCAGGCGCGTGGAGCTGATCATGTTTCTTTGCACTGTTCGTCCGTACAAGGCGCGTAGAGTCAAGGGTATACAACTCATGTCACTTGTCTGTGCAAGACGCGTGGCATTATGAGATCCTTCAAGAGGAGGACCACAATGTTGCTTAGACAACGATCTGAGAGAGCTAGTGATGTTGATAGTGGAGCTCACGTGACCTGGATGATCAAGCTGAGCTAAGCAGGTGGTGCTCACGTGACATAAACGATCAAGTTGAACTGTATATATTAAATAGTCAATGTATATGAGAGTCCACATGGTATGGTTCTCCATACCCGTCTTCGAATATTTGTTTGAATTCAAACCAATACATATTTTATATATGCATATATTTGTTGAAGGATTTTGTAAAGACAAAAATGCTAGATAAACTAATGATCATTCTTTTAGAACTTAAGAGGCTTTTACCGAGGTCATTTGTAAATCTAGAAAAAAGAAACATTCGGGGGGAAGAAAACCAATATAACTTAAGGAGTCTTTATATTTTTATTCAACTTTTATTTCTCAACTTTTAATTTTTACTTTACTAAGTTAGGTTTATGTTCCCATGTTTTTTGTATTTCTTTTTTCTTAATAAATTTTTAGTTAAAATATTTTTTTAATAATAGTTAAAATATATATAAAAGACCGAAGTGAGTGTTTCTATAATTGATAAACAAAATCTGACAAAAAAAATAAGGAAACGTGTTATCAAAATTAGGGTTGCTTTGCGAAAACTTTTTCTTTCTATTCTTGAAACATGTGTTCATTTTAAATTGATAATAAGTACACAATTTTTTTAATAGAATCATTGTGATCGAGAGAAGATAAAGTATCAGTTAAAAATGATACATTTTTTAAAATATAAAAAGAAACTAAGAAGTCAAACTAGCTTAGTGAAATTGACATGGAAGACTTTACAACGAATACACTCTAAAGTTTCCATGTTCCTTAAAATGTAAGTCAATTGGTCACCTCAAAATCCTCTTTCATCTTTGTTAACAAGTAAAAATAATATAACTTTTATCAAATAAAAACATAGAAAATATTGAATGGGTCTTAAAATCTCTATGTTGCACAAAGGGAGAAAATGATAGACTAAAATTGAACAATAGTAATCCTTAAAAAATATTAAAACTATATATAATAGAATTAAGAAGAAGAAAATGGTGAGATTTACGAGGAAGACTCCAGAGAACAAATATTCCTCTCTACTTTTTTTTTTTTGAAATAAAATATTCTTCTCTACGTGATATACATATGTGTATCTTATCATATATGCTGAAAAACATTTTGTGTTTCTTCCTCTTTTTAACGCATTATATATAATTTTTAATATGAATTGTCTTTTGCATGTGTATCCTTTTTTGTATTTTAGTATTATAGTGTATATGATATGATATGTATGCTCCCTCTAAATAGTTTACTTTTATTTATATCATATGTTTTTCCTGACATGAAAGATTTTGAAGGTTTTAGACTCTTTCTGAATTCTGCCCATTCTTGTCTTAACTGTGGTAAATTTCATTGCTTTTCCTGATATGAAAGATTTTGAATGTTTCAGGGTGCTAAAATAAAATAAGGATATGATATGACAACTCCAATTATATGGTGTTTGATTTGTAAAATTGTTTATAGGATAAGACAAACTGGAGACAAGAGACATGGTAAAAAAACTAAAATTATTGTCTCTCATTAAACCACAACACAACTCTTTGTCCACCATACATGTTTTCTAAAATATCAAAATAGCATTTTGTCAATAAAAAATTGTATAATACCAAAATCTATTCAATATCATAAAAGTTTGGCATGTGTTGTTCTACCTTGTATTGTGTTTTCAATCTAATACTTATTTGTTTAACATATCAAGCACACCCTTAGATTCTTTTTGCCCAATCTCACTACGTAGAAAAAGGCTAGTTTCACATGGATATTTACCAAGAGTAACAATCCCTGGCAAAAAAATTCGAGGAGCAAGGCCTGACAAATGAGATCATTTCTATCAGTGGACACGACATTTCGAAGAGATATATACTCAGACTAAGTTGACACTAATCAAAATCATTTATTTGTCTTCCGCTATTTATGTTATAAAATAGTGGAAGTCAAATACTCCATTCATCCCAAATTATACGTCGGTTCGGGAAGAAAGTTTGTACTAAATTATAAGCTGTTTTACAATACTAATGAAATATTAATGTTACTTTTCTTATTATACCTTTATTTGTTTATTTATTACTTTATCTTCTTTCAATTCTTTAATTTATTTTTTCCATACTATATATGAAAAACAATTTTGTAAAATAACTCATATAATTTTGCAAGGGTATTATTGACAAGGGTATTATTGACAAGACAATAATTAATGCTGCATTGAAACTTGAAAGTGACAAGTATTGTGAAACAATATTATTCTCCAAAATGGACAAGTATTATGAAACGGAGGGAGTATTTCCAATATAAAATTAATTAAATTTCTTAATAAGTGTGAAATGTCCAACACGGATTATAATTTGAGACAAATGGAGTAAATGATTTTGATGTATGTCAGCTCATCATGGGTAATTCTATCTATCTTTTGTTGATAGGTATATAAGAATTTACTCTTTTTTACAATAATAAATATAATAACTAGGATCCACAAATAATAGCTCAATTGATAAAATGCTAAAATTGTTAAATCGAATGTTATGATCAAAATTTGAGCATCGTACGTAAATTTTTAAGTGTTCTTGTCATCCTTTAAAATTACGGGGAACATCTTATGTATTTTATTATATATGACTTTGGAAAAACAATATTTATGTTTTATTTTATATCACTTTACAATATCAATACAACATTAATCATTTTTTTTCTTTCTATCATATACACTTTAACATTTATTACTCTCCTTTTTCTATTTTTATTTTCAATATAAAATAAGATACATTTCTTAATATGTGAGAAAATGTCAAAATGACCCATAATAAAATACGGAGAGAGAGCAGTGTTCTATGATGATAAAATATAGAGGGAGTACAAGTCTACTATATTTTTTGACAAAAATAAACGATATTCATTTATTATAATTGATAGAGTACATCGATAAAATACATATTCAAAGTTGCTAAAAATAAAAAGATGAATCTGCGAACAAACTCACGTCATCAATGTTAATAGCATAAAACGACTGAGTACCTATGCCAGCAAATATGACTATATCCAAGTCTCTGAAATACTCGTGTCTTCAAATCTACAATGTTGACGACGTCAAAGTCATTGATTCAATTTGCACTTGATCAATGTTAATCTTTCAACATGAATCACTTAAACGTTGTACTAAGACGAGAAATAAAAAACACAATGCATGAAGATGGGAAATTTAAACAAACAAAGTCGTGCAAAGATGACAAAATCACAAAAACAAACGAAATGAGATTGAAAATATATGGAAATCACTTATTTAAATAAATAAAAACAATTCAGAGGGGTAAATTTGGGTCAAAATTGACCCTAAAACATCCCTCTTCGGCATATCAAGAATAAGAAAAAAAAGTGACGACTAGGGTTTGGAAAGGAGAAAAGAAGTCTTCTCTCTCTTTGTGTGTGTGTGAGTAAGGTTTTTTTTTTTTTGTGTTTATCCTTCAGTTTGTAGGTAAAATGGGTCATAGAAATTCGAATTTTGGCCGCGAGATAAGTAAAGTTTGATCAAGTAATGTTCCATTCAAGAATTGAACTCGAATTCTCTTGAATGATCCGTCCTTTAGTATATCTCGTTAACCATTTGAATTCATTCACTTGATCTTTTGGTAAGTGTTCTTTCCTATCATAAGATTGGGTACATTATATATGTCACCCAAAAAATATTACGAAAAAAAGAATGTGATATCTACAATTTACCCTATTCACTAAAACTTGTGCGTCACTCTCGACAATGACCCTCAGAAATCCCTCATTAGGGTAAATGAAAATCAATTACAATAAGTAGGGGCGTGCAAAGCTGGGATTGATTAGTGGGAAATGATAGTTAGGGAGGAAAGTGAAAGCGCACACAGATTTTTGATTTTTTTTGTCAAGTAGTTTAGTGGTTAGAATTCAACTTTTTCAAGGTGAATAAGTGGGGTGTCTGGGGTTCGAACCCCGGCCTCTGCATATAACAATGAATGTCCATGCCAACTGAGTTAAGTTCACGGGGACTGCACACATATTATTTATCTTCTATATTTATTAAAAAAAAATTAACATGAGATCTCATGTTGAAAGGAAAGGAGTACACGGTAAAGTCTTAAGTCAACACGGCTAAATTCTATATTTTTTAACTAAATAAAGGAAAATGATAGTTTTTTGGCATTTTCTTTTAATTATATTTGTCTTTAAACACAGCTAGTTTATTTGTATATAATTTTTTGTTGCTTACAAGGCTAAGAAAGAAAGAAAAAAACATAATCTACTGCTAGGAAGTCTGATAAGTGTGGTGAAGACGTGTGAATCATGAGATCCAAGGAGAAAGTAGCTCCAAATTTTGCTAAGAAGTCGGGACAACCTTCTTGAAGACTATGAGTAATGAAAATGGTCTAATGAAGGTTGAGAAAATTCTTGATGTCTTGAATCAAAGTAGCATGTTTGTGGTATTGTAGAGTTGTCTCCTCAAGATTGCTAACACATCAGAGAGAATCTGAAAAGCGAATAACACCTTAGAATCGGTTCATTTCTCTAACCAACAAAAGTCCCCGATGAATAGCATGTAGCTCAGGTAGAAAGATATAAGTGACTCCAACACTGTAACTACATAGGAGATAATCCAAACAGACTAGAAGGGGAAGGGTATTAATCAATTCCATAATATAAGTTTATCTCCATTAGGTATATAGTGGTCTTGAACAATTTAAAATTCCATAATATGTATGCCAAAAAAATAAATTCTAGTATCACTATCATTTGCCCGTGTATTCATCACTTACTTATCACTCATCTTCAGCTCTAGACACTCTCACTTAAAGTAGTGGGAGTATTATCTATCAATGTAAATTAGTGGATTTAAAAAATAAATAATTAAAAATGTAAATTAGTGGTTGTCACTTATTTTTCTTAAATTAGCTAAAAATAATCGTGGATATCCCACTTAGTTTTTTTGACCCCACTTAATTAATTAGGAACGTGGACATTCCTAAGAAGTGGCTTTCTTTCGTCCAAATCCAACTTTTGTTTTAGTACATGCCCAAATTCTCAGTAGTTTATTTTGGAGAAATGGTGATGATCGATCTCTAACTTTCTTATGTGAAAAAATTAATAAATTAGAGGCGGCATTCTCCATGCAATGTTAAGGAAATAACAATTAGTGTGTGGTCTGAGGATTTAGGCACACTCACAAATGGTAGGTAAAAGATAAAAATAAAAAGAAAAAAAAATTATTTTATTGTTATTGAAAACATTTATTAATGTGTAGTATTTTTTAAGTATGTGACTAAATGAATTGGATTTGTATTTGTGGTCATATAAGAATTAACCTCCATCCTAATGGTCGATTGTGAGAGGGTCTAATAATTCTTGTGGTCCAAACTCCAAAAAGTGAGAAGTTTCATTAACTTTTATTTTATTGGGTGCATGTACAAAGTTCTCCCAACTTAAGATGGTTATTTGTATAGCAATCTCCGAGGCTTACTAAGCTTTTATAAAAGATAGACAAGTTCTAAAAGAGATCTTAATTACAAATGAAATGATGGTGGAATCGAAATAGCTAAAGATAAGAATTATTGCTTTTCAAAGTTAATTTTAAAAGGCATGACTTTATGTTGGAACATTGGTGATTTTGATGTAATTCAAGGCCAAATCATGTAAATTGATAAAGCAAACATCTTGTGAGGACTTGAAAAGACAACGAATGAAGATTCAAGATGCCTCTAAACACATTACAAAGAGGGGAGATTTTATTCCAAGTTCCATGACAAGTTTCATGGAAGAAAACACTCGAAAATACAAAGACACAGCCTCGGGTGTGAGCTAGGCGGCTCGGGTGTGGTCCATGCGCCCCGGGGTGTGCTGTTCCAGGAAATAAGTGATTTCCCCCTTCTCTTTTTCTATGCGGGTTGGTGGAAAAAATTCAGTTTTTCAGTCGAAACCCACTTGAAATTAGCCTATATATATAACTCCTTTCATTCACAGTTATTCAATAGGTTCAAGAGGATGGCAAACACTATGAGCTTTAAGGGAGGCGTATCTCTCCTTACTCTTAGTCTCTAGGGTATGTTTAATTTATTTATTTTGTAATATTTCTTTAATCACCATGAGACTAATTATTTTCTTCCTTGTATCTAAATTCTCTCTCAACTTTTTGAATCCATTTTACATCACCCTTTTAAGTTAATTGTGATATTTGCTTGCACAACATTTTTCATTTTGTACCAAAAAAGGTTCCACCGCCATGGTGAACCGCAATTTATTATTTCTCTTCATTATATTTCTCTATTTTTCAAATATAAAAGCACAGAATTATGTTGCATTTAACGAAGAGGTATACCCAGGTATCAATTGCTCAACAAAAGGAAATACAACACTAAATAGCCCCTACCAAAGTCATCTCAAGATATTTATGTCCTCTCTCCATTCACAAAAACACCGGTTTCTACAACACAATAATTACTAGTATCAATACAAGTGATACTTTATATGTGCCGAGGTGATATTAACTTTCTTATTTGTCATCCAGGGCCGGCCAAATATATTCTTACGCCTAAAGCAGAATTTAAATAGAGATCTTTTAAGTGCGTTTAAAGAGAATAAGATAAAATTAAGAAAAAAATTTCATAAATTCGCTCAATCGAAAATAATTTTATATGACATGTGTCTGACACTAATTAAATATGAGTATTTTGTCAGCTATAAATCAAACTTTGGTCTGTCAGATTGTGAGAGTATATCCTCTTTCGCTATAATCAATTCCATTAGTGTATGGCCTTTTCAATATGTGTGTGTACGTGCGTATGTGAGCGTGCGTGTGAGAGAATATCTTCTTTCGCTATATGTTTGTATTTACTAGTGAGAAGGAGACAAAGAGACCTTTGCCTCCTTTTTGCGATAATACAATTCTTTGCGATAAAACAACTCATTACGAAATTTGTAAGTAGAATTTCTAGAGAAAAATTAACTTTAATACATTTAATAATTGTTTAAACACTATCATATAATTGTTTTTATCTAGTTGGTGATGGATATGTCAGTCTACAACATCTTCTGTAACAACCCCATTTTCACTAGATTTAATTTTAATTGTTTTTATGTGTGTTTAATTATGCTTGTATGTGATTAATTACCTATGTGTGTATTTTAATGGATTTTCGTGTTAGAAGGTTATTTTGGTCTTTTGCGAGTAAGGTTAAATTAGTAATTTCATGGTGAGAGCTATTTTTAGTATTGCAAGTGAGAACCATTACTTTTACTAAGTTACTATTCAGTGGTGATAATTAGTTTTTGACCGGTAATTATTTGATAACTTTTAACCGTGAGTGAATAGAAATTTTGGGAGTTAGTTTATAAGGATTTTGAGCCCATTAGACCTTAAGGGTTATGCCTAATAGTGTAGACACTATTTAAGCCTTAGTCTTTAAGAGAATTGGGGTTCACAATCATTTTACAAAATTTTGAGAAGAGGTAGAGAGAGAAAGGGGCAAGAGGAAGAGAAGAGGGTTGTAAAGAAAAGTTTGAAGAATCAAGAGGAGCTAGAGATTCTAGGAGCTTAATTGAAGCTTTTGCTAGGATTATTGCTTATTGAGGTAAAAGGGGTTAGATTTCATTCATAATCTCTTAGTTGTAATCTCTTCTCTAATTCTTTGCATAAGTGCTTATTTGGGATAAGTGATTATTGTGAGTTTAATTGGTGAAATTCGTGCTTCGGTTTTGATGTAATGTTTGGAAATGTGAATTTAATGATAATTAAGTTGTTGATGATGAAATTACATGCTCAAGTTATAT
>Ga0315914_1010024_pt1 | contig 11927 bp, 6 predicted proteins | sample MpolenodulesMG_FD_203920 | JGI IMG/M metagenome (GOLD analysis project Ga0315914, IMG submission 203920) | Medicago polymorpha root nodule microbial communities from Los Angeles, California, United States - elongated nodules | ecosystem: Host-associated > Plants > Roots > Nodule | place: USA... | reverse complement strand
AGATTATGAGTTTAGCGGTAATAGTACTCTTCCAAAAATTAGCACATAATTATATGTTTAGTTTTGTTTATGTGCTTTTAACGTACTATTCTACCGCATTGTATCAAACAAAATTATGATGAATGCAAATTGAAACGATATTGACCAGTTTAGATGCATTTAAATGATGCATATTTTTTCTGTCTTATTTTGACAAGAGTTGTTGATTCCTATGCAAAAAAAATTTCATGCATTGATATTGATCGTTACCATCAAAGTGGGACCGCCTCTATCGATTGATTGATGAAATTTCTTTTTGTAGCTTGAGAAATGTTTTTAACCGTAACATGTAGTTTCCTGCCCAAAGGTGGTTATTGCATTTTACAATTAAAAATTGATTTGGGATAAAGTTATTGGAGAATGTTTTGAACTAAGGAACTTGCCTGCCCAAAGGTGACAATTTCCCAAATTCAATACATGCTCATTGATTAACTTATTTGAGGTTTTGACTTAGGCTTTGCCTTAGTCTGTGCATTCTGCCCAAAAGTGATTGTACAATTATATTGGCCTCATTGTGATAGCTTGTTTATTTTGAGTTATATCTTGTCAATTGATATATTTTTATGCATTCATGTTTTGTCTCATATATTTCCTCAATGGATAATTGTTATGCTTTTATTATGCATATGCTCATTAATTAACTTATATGAGATGGAGTTATTGGAGTATATGTTGAACCAAAGAATTTTGTCTGCCTAAATGTGATAATTTTCCAAGTTCAATGTATCCTCATAGATTAACTCATTTGAGGTTTTGGTTAAGGTTTTGACCTTAGTTTGTGCATTCTGCCCAAAGGTGATTGTACAATTATATTGGCCTCGTTATAATAGCTTGTTTATTTTAAGTTATATCTTGTCTTATGACATATTTTAATTCATTCATTTTTTTTCCTTATCAATGAATGATTGTTTTGCTTTCATCGAGATCTTAAACGAGTCAAACCATAAGAAATGGAAGTAAGATTTGAAGTTATCTCTAGGAGAACATGTCTGTACTAAAATAACCTTTTGGTAAGTGGGAGATGACTCACAAGTTAAAGCATCTGACCAAAATGGTCTCCATGTGTCTAATGAAAAGTTATTGGACATGAAAATATGACAATGTTGTAATTTAGTAGTATATGTGGAGTTAGTGGGAGATGTCAACTTAAATTTAGATTAATATGATCAAGGAGTAATTGTGAAGTCAGTGGGAGATGTCACCAAAATTTAACATTCTAGTTTTGCACTTGTTTTGAAAAATATCTTTCACGTAACCTTCATTTAGGATGAATCTTGTTTGTGTTACCTTGTTGGAGCAACTTTGTTTTAGTTTTACTCTTGGAGGTAGAAAACTAAGTTTGAGATTAAACTCACATAACTTTGTTTTGTCTTATGTTGTCAAAACTTTTGTTGCTATAAGGTCTAATGTTGAGGAATACATCATTTACTTCATGGCATAAGCACTTGGATCATATTTATTGGGGAAAGGGCTGAGAAATTAATCAAAGTAAATATTCTACTGTTCTTAAAGTTTGATGATCCAGGTACTTGTGTGGATTGCATTAGAAGCAAATTTACTAAAATCATAGGTTAAAACTAGCATTTATGAACCCTTAGAAATTGTCGAAATTGAAATTAGTGGCTCCCAACTCCTATAATTTATGGTAATAAATTATTTATCACATTCATTGGCTCCCTAACTTTGACGTTAATTATTTTTTTAACCAAATGACTTAGATTCATTGTTTTCAAGAGTCACTTTGAATAACATGAATATTGTGAATTCTTTTGATGCATTTGGTTAGTGGGAGTTTGAATTTTACATTATCAATTTTGTGATGATGAATTTTTCTTTCACTTATTTTCTTTGATACATTGATGTGAATTTTCATTCAATTTAATTATTGACGATGAGATGAATTCTTGTGTATATCAAATATCAAATGTGAAAAATTAGAGCTCAGTGTCGTTGGGATCACTATGCCGGTGATCGACACTATTTTGGAGCTGAGGCATTACATGTGAAAAATTTGAGCTCAATGTTGACATGATCTCTATGCCGGCAGTCAACATTATTATGGAGCTAATGTATTATGTGTGAAAATTAGAGGTCAGTGTTCATAGTATCACTATGTCGGTGATCAACACTATTTTGGAGCTGAGACATTATATACACATGAAATTTAGAGCTCAGTGTCGTTGGGATCATTATGCCGGTGATCGACACTATTTTGGAGCTGAGGCAATGTGGTTTTCCATGGACCACATAATTTCTCTGGCTTTAACGCATTTGAGAGAAATCACATAATTTCTTTGGCTTTAAGACATTTGAGAGAAATCACATGATTTCTCAGGCTTTAAAGCATTGAGAGAAATTGAGGACCGACAATGAAAATGATAGTATGGTCGATGATCACGTTGACATATCATTTCTTGCTACACTCTACACAGATGACTAGTCGACTGAATTGGTGATATTTGTAACCATGGAAGGTGTTGTATCAATTAAGGATATAACTACCGTCATGATTCGATATCATTCAGTTCTTAGTTGGACAAAGTCTTTATTAAGTGTTGCATCATGGGATCATGTAGTGGTCACGTTAGGAAGTTTGTTATCAGTCCGAGAGTCGTTTTCAAAAATATTTTTATTTTATTTTATTTTTATTTTAAATACATAATTGATTTTGCCCAAGTGGGAGAATGTTAGAATTTCTTCTAATATTTTGTGGGCTGCAAATAATTGTTGGTTTTGGTTTTAATAAAAACGGACTGATGTTGTGATCCATTTGATGATGCTTAGGCCCTAATAAAAGTGATCAATAGATAATGGACTTTTGGACACTTAATCTAATTTATGTAGAAACATAGTGTAGGCCCAAACACTAGGCCCATGATGGGTGTACCTAGGGTTGCACGGTTATAAATAGAGAGGCTAGGTCCTCTTTGCCATCACTCTGACAATTCTACTCATTAGCGGTTTGCCCAATCGAAAACCCTAAGTTTGGAGCATGTGAAAGGCAAAGGAAGACTTTGTCTTCAATCTCGGCGAATCCGATCACCATGGTTTTCAAGTAAGTGTGTTCTAATTTCATATAATAATTCGATCTTGATGTATTCATAAATTAGATATAAATTTAAAGAAGGAAAACGTGAAATCTGTCTGTAATTGGATCATATATTTTGTGACGATTAAATTAGGGAGATACCAACAAAAATTATCGTAAAAAAATAAAATCATGGCAAATTTTACTTTTTCTTCCACATGACACAATTTGATGGAACTTATCTTTCTAGCTCAGAAATCTGGCCCAAAGGAACTAACTAACTTTCAGTTTGTAATTTTATGGTTGGCAAGTTCCTTTCTTCTTCCGCTCACTCTTTCAATTTCTAATCACATGCATCACGATTATATATTTCATTAAAATGGGCTAAGGAGTTCTTAAAAATATATAATTAATAACAAACTGCAATAATTAAATTTGACTAAATCAAGAAATGGGTGATTGTTGATCAATGACTTTGAGCTAATAGTTAAAGGAAATACTTAAGAAAATATGAACATAACAATTGATATATTAACATTTGTCTATAAAAAAAAATCACAACTATTAATTCAATACATGTAAATTAAACAACTATATGCCACTAAATGAATAAATTTCAATTTCAATTTCAATGTAGAATGAATGGAAAGAATTATCAACATATACAAGTTTAACTGAACAAGTAAAAAATAAAATAAAAAAATAAGGTCAATCAACTAAGGCCTTGAGGAACTTTAGTAATGGCAATCCACCAAAGAAGAATTAGAGAAAGCAATAACATTTTCTCTAGGCTGAAACGAAAACTTGGATTGATCTTTTTGATCAACTTCTGGAGCTGGAAGATTCAAATCCAACTTAAAACCATTCCTAGGTTTCTTTGCTTCATGAGATTTAGGACTACCAATACTCAAACTCATAGAAGTTGTTGTTGTTGTCGTCGTCGTTGTAGACGTGTTCACAAGATTCCTATGTCTCCGCATATGTCCCCCTAACGCTTGTCCCGATGAGAATTCGGCACCACATATCGAACACTCATGAACTTTTGATTTTTTTGTAGTAGTAATAGTAGTAATAGGGGTCGCCGCGAAGGCTTGCAAAGAGAGTATGGTATTCATGGTTGGATCATAATGATCATCAACAAAAGAAGATGTTGTAACAGCTTGCTTTTGTTGTGTAACATTACAATTTGCCTTGTTAGGTTTGGTATGACTTGCTCTATGTCCACCAAGTGCTTGGAATGAAGGAAAGCAACGATTGCAAGTCTTGCATTCGTAAAGATAAAAATTTGAAGATTTGTTGTTATCGTGATCGCGATGATTCGACACATGTGTGTTTTGATGATCATGACGATGATTATGACCTTGAGCTAATAGAATGAGACAATTCGCCAAATCTTCTTCTTCTTTTTCTTCTTCTGATCGGTCACGCGAATCAATTTTAACAAACTCAATTCCTCCTGAATTGTTGTTGTTATCATTATTATTGTAACTTGTACCTTCATTGCAAGAATTCGAAACCGGCATAGTTAACCTAAGTGGAGATGGTAGCCTTTGACGCTTTGTTCGTTTTCCTTTTATGATTTGTTGTGTATGATCCTTGGAAACCATCATGACTTGATCTTCCAAGACTTGCATTTTTTTTTTAGTACTAAATGTAATTTGAGAGAGAATAAAGAGAAGAGGGTGTAAGGTAAGAGATGAATGAAGGAATGAAATAAGAGGGTGATGTTAATATATTAGTGGTGTGAGACAAAGGTTTAAAGGTGCATGTATAACCCGTGATGAAGAGTATATAAATATAACCTTAATAGTTATAATTTTGGTTTTGCCAGGGTTTCTTTTCCAACCTTGGAAGTTATATATAAGGATAATGTTAGTATATTATACAGGTGTGTAGTGTAGGCAAAAGAGAGAGAGAGAGAGAATGATGTATTGTGAAGTATATGTGAGGAGGTAATGGAGGAAACGAGTGAGATTCGGTTGGCTTTGAAGCAAACCCATTACTTTTTCTCAACGATTCCTTTTTGGAGGAGGATTGGTTTGCAAGCCTGGAACCACACACAATTTTACACTTTCACCTCTCCCTCTATTTTTTTATTTGTATTTTATGAGTAGAGACCAACTTACTTTTTTTTGTTTTATATTATACAAACTTATTTTAGGAGTAACTCTTTCTAACACAACTATAAAAGTTAATTTAGTTAGAAAAATTTAGAGGTAAAATCTCGATCTAATTAAATCCATTACTAATTTTTGTGATGAAAGAATTATACCGGAGATTTATTTTATTCCGGTTACTAATTTTTTATTCTAATTTTAATGCTTTTTTTTTTTGAATTAATTTTAATGTTTTTAGCAGTGTGAAAACAAATTTATTTTGTTTAATAACTTAATAATGACATGAATATCACCATATTTACTAACTATCACGCACACGAAATTTCAGATAAATTAACTAATTGGTTGATATTTTTTTTAACAATTGCTCAAACTTACTAGTATTTTTTATATAAAAAAAATGTTCAATTGATGTCAAATGTTGAAACATAAGAAATAATTGTAAAGTTTTATAAACATTTATAGAGTCAGTCTATTCAATAATGAGTTTTTTTTTTGGTACAAAAAATAATGAGTTAATTTGATGATTAAAATAATAAATTGCAATGCCTACATTGTATATATTAGGCAGAGTAACTATATATGTCAAGATTTATTCATGGTGTAAGTTGATTCTCCACTATATTTATATAGCTCCTTTTTAGTTTCTTTTCTTGCTTGTGCTGCTGTTGGTTCTTTTTTGTCTTACTTAATTTGTTTCTAGAACAGCGCACTTAACTAATTTTGAAGCACCCAATTTAACTGATAATATGTTTTTCTTTTTTTGACCAAAATTGATAATATGTTTAACAAACTACACTACCAAAGTTAGGAGCTTATTCTAATGTTGATCTTCTTCTTCATGAGTCATCTCATGCTAGTCTTATCAATCTTCTCATAAGCGATGTCAATGCGCTTTGTTCCTTCGGAAGTAGTTAGCTTTTTCTTTCTTTTCTTTTTTTTCTTTCATTTATCATTGTAAAAAAAAAAAAAAAAGGTAATTATGGCTAGACAAATCCTTACTTAATTAATTAATGACTAGTGATCATGCCAGATTATCTTGTATTATTAATGATTTTTCTAGTTATATAATAGGCATGACTTGATGATTAGTAGTAGCTATACACACTTGCTAAGAAGGGGAATTCATGTGCAGTTGACCTTAACCACTTGTTTAGCAAATTAGTCACTACCTCATTGGCTAATAATCCAACAATCACGCCTCATATATGCATGACCCTTTTTTAAATTCATACTTTCATACTCTCTCCCAATCATTTGGCGTCGGTGTAAAGCAGTCACTATATTATACAAGATGACTCTCTACCTTGAGTCCCAATTACTTCAATTAACTAATGTATTCCCTCTTTTTTTTATGACAATACTAATACACACTCTTAGAATGTAAACTATATATGCGTGATGAATATTTTATGGATGGTTTTAAATTGGTGCTTTCACATTCATACCAACGAATGTTACATTTATTCTATGTTTGGTCAACTACTTTTTTTCACTCTCTTATATCAATTCTGAACCCGGAATTACTACTTTATATTGATGATAGTAATTTATTATATAGCAACTTAATTTTTTTTTATTTTTTATAATAGCAACTTAATTTGTTAGTGAAAAAAGATTTCATCTCAACGATGACTCGGAGTGAGATTTTTTTTTTTTTTTTTTGAGGGAATGACTCGGAGTGAGATGAAATTTATTTAAGTAAATAAGTATATAAAGTTAAGCGTATACTATTAGTATTACATGACTTTAAGTTGTGCTAATTCACTCTACCAAAAATTGTGTATATTACAATCTCCACTATCTTTTTATAAGAAAATAAAATCGTGAATCATTGAATTATTATTAATTAAAGTCGCTAATAACCATTTTATCCTTCTGAAAAGATTTAAACTCGGTCCCTTGAAATTATAAGGTAAAATTTTTACCATTGAACTACCACCTAAAAGAAGCCTATTTTAAAAAAAAAAATTGATATTTGTCTCGTTTTTAAATATATTAGTTGTTAAATATATTTTTACAAATATGATATCTAATTATTTAAAAATTGAAATAATCATCAATTAAGTGAACAAATTTGAGTCTCAATAATTAAATATTAATTTTAGAAAATCATTATATTGACAAAATTGAATATGAATAATTATAAATGTATTTTTTTTAGAGAAAATTATTATAAATGTATATATTGCCTGACTTTTATATTTGTGTGAACTGTTTAAATGAGCTTATATGTCAAGACAAATGTTGTATTATCATTTATTTTTCTCCATTTCCTTTATGAGTAATATACATGTCTATAAGTATATAGGTTGGAGTACCTTCTTGTATAGTACTCCCATTTAAGTATGATTATTATCTTTTTTATGCTTCAAAACAATATAAGGCCTAACTGCCTTATAACATTCGAGAAGATTTGTTTTCTTAAGAAAGGAACAAATATGAATCAATGAAGAAAACTAATGAAAAGGGAAGTGGAGTAGTATGGTGAAGTATATATGCATGGACGGTGAATATGACGTAAGGGATTTCGTGGTGTAAGGTATAGAGTATGTGAAGATATAAACGGGTAAGAGAGATTCTTAGCGTAAGGATTTTCTCATATATGGATGGAATGGAGAGGTTGGCAGGGCACGTAATGGCCAGCACCAGCATCAGGTATAGGTTAGCTACATTATTTCGTGGCTCAAAGTAAAGCATCTTGTTCAAATAATAAAACTGTTCTCAATTATTTGTTCATTATTTAGTTTATTTACCAGTAAATTTTAAGAGTCAAGCTTGTGACTTAAGTAGAGGCATTAAGATGTTGAAAGGTTATTTGACGTGAGCCAAAGAAAGTAGATTTTAAGAAAAAGATAGAGTTATAAAGGGGAAGTGAAAAACGCTATTGATCCTCTTGTTTATAAGATTAAAAAAAAGGTTCATTTTAAGATATTTTCATTGCTTTTTAACAAAAGAATATTACCAATACACATGGTTTTCATATTGAGAGTGGGAATAGAACTTTTGATCTTCTTATCACTCTATTTTTTAACTCATCCACTGCATCTACCAATTTACACCCCTTGTGTATTTTTTTAATGGAAAAAATATATTAGATACTAAAACCAAAACAGTTCAGATTACAATGAGTATTCAATCGGAGCAGGAGAAAAACTCTAAGAATAAGAACGAGAAAGAAAACTAGCAAAACAAGGCAAAGAAGCAAAATGGTAAACATAAACATCAACCACTAGAACTTTTGATCTTATCCCTTGGAAGTGCAACGGGGCTGGACAACTCCTGGTTTATAGGAGGAACCAGTATAATTGCGCTCTCTCTCTCTCTCTCTCTCTCTCTCTCTCTCTCTCTCTCTCTCTCTCTCTCTCTCTCTCTCTCTCTCTCTCTATCTCTATCTATCTATCTATCTATCTATCTATCTATCTATCTATCTAAGTATATATGTGTGTGTGTGTGTTTGAATTTCCCACTGCACTAAGAACCTGAGTCAGAATCTAACAAGCCAACACAATTTACCTCCCCCCTTCTTGTGTTTTTTCTCACATTCAGTTGGTATCAGAGCATAATTTGTGCTTAGCCATTTAACTGTGTCACAAAAAAGATCCTAAGAGAAAAACCATGTCTGCTTCTGAACAAAAGCCTAATGTCAGTTTTGGTCGTGGTGGTCCTAGTGGTACTGATGTACCGGATGATTACAATAACAATATTTCTACTACACTAAGAAGAACAGTTATTCTGTAAGACCTCCACCCTACAAGGGATATGCTACTTTTTTCTCATTGTAGAAAAGTAAGTGTAGTCACATCATAGGAGTTGATGATGAGATGTGGGACATCATTGAAGATGATGTTAATTTTCATGTTGATTCAGAAGGAATGGTGGTGGATAGAAAGAGTCTGATTGAGGCTAAAAAAAATCTACAGGAAGTAACACAGAGTACGAGGTATTCTTGTGGAAGCTTTGTCTCATTCAGAATACACAAAGATTTTTTATAAATCCACTATCAAAACCATATTTAAGTCGATGTGTTCTACCTATGAAAGAAACCAATAAGTAAAGGAAACTAAGGCTAACCAACTGGTGCATCAGTATGAGCTTTTTAGAAAGAAGGAGGATGAAGATATTGAAATCATGTATTCAAGGTTTCAAACTCTTGTATATGGCCTTCAGGTTCTGAATAAAATATTTCTTGTTCCTGACCATGTCAACAAGATTATTAGAAGTCTTCAAACCAGGTTCAGACCAAAGGTTACAACCATTCAGGAAGCAAAAGATTTGAACAAGCTAAGCCTGAAGAATCTGAGAAGTTCTCTCTAAAGTCATGAAATTGAGCTTATTGGAGACGAACATGCTAAGTATTCCAAATCTATTCCTCTGAAATCTAAGGGAAAATTTGTTAAAGCTCTTCAAGATGTTGAATTAGAAGAAGAGACTCATGATGAGGAATCTGATGATGATTCAAATGTTGAAGAGATGACATATCTGACCAAAAGATATTAGTACTTGACCAAGAAGATGACGTCTCAAGGCAACATGGGATGAGGAATCAGAATCTGAAGAGGGTGATGAAGAAACTAATCTGGCTATGATGGCTACAACAACTTCTGATGCAGAATCTGAAGCAGATGTTGTTGATGATGATGAGGTATTTTCTTAACTAACTCGTGAAAAGTTGGTCAATGGTGTCAAATAACTTGTAAAACGTTGTATCAGCAAACCAAAGTGCCTAAATTTTTTATAAAAGCAATATGATTTGGTGATAGAAGAGTCTATAAAACTGAGTATTCAAAATGAAAATCTCTTAATGAGAAATGAAATTTTGGAGAAAAGTCAGCTTTCATATACTCAAAAGAAAGTTCATAGATCTTTGAACAAGTATGATAATCCTCTTGAGGAGTTCATCATTGATGGCGTTGACAGAAGCAAATTAGCCTCAATGATTTATGGAGTGAGTAGAAACAAGGGAGAAGGAATTGATCTCTCAGAGAAAGCACCTCCTAAGAGGATGCAGATTCCAGAGAAATCAAAGAAACCTCCTTTTTATAAGTGTATACATAAGGGTTTGTATTACTACTTTGTTCAAGAAGTTGGAAAAAGCTAAGGTTATGAACAAGTCAGAATCTGGGAACTCAAAATATAAGGTTCTGATTAAATAAAAACCAAAGATTCAAGAGTCAAAGGTTCTAAAGAGTTCAAAACCTAAAGCTAAGAAGAATTCAAGACCAAAAACATTTAAATCAAAAGTCTTGAATGATTCTAAGCCACGTAGCTTGAAGCCTAAGGCTCTAAAGAAGGAAAAGTCCTTCAAAATTAACCCCAAAGGACCCATGAAAATATGCGTACCTAAGTGTGAAATTATTTATGTTTTAGATATGCTATATGGGATAATCAAAACTCCATTAATTGGACATGGACAATGGTTGTTCCAAACCCTAACACTGAAAGAATGAGGAACTATGGGATTTTGAGGAAACAAGAAAGGCAAGATTATTGGTACGAAGCTATTGGTAATTCTTCAATCTCAATCAATAATGTCGAATTTGTTGATGGACTTAAGCATAATCTACTTAGCATCAGTCAATTTTGTGATAGTGGTTATGAAGTGGTGTTTGATAAGAACACCTGCCAATGACTCTGATAAATCCATAATCTTCATAGGTAAGAGGAAAGACAATGTTTACAAAATAAATTTCTTTAAATTGGCTGATCAGAAGATAGTTTTTCTTCTATCAGTGAGTGATGAAAAATGGCTCTGACACAAACGTCTAGGACATGCTAACGGGAGATTAATCTCTAAGCTTGGCAAGTTAAAACTCGTCAAGGGACTACCAAAGTTAAATTATCACTTAGATGCTTTATATGGAGCATGCCAGAAAGGAAAAATTGTTAAAACCTCTTTTAAACCAATCTGTCATCCCGCAAGCGAGTAATGTATGGAGTTTAAATCTGCATTTCTAGATCGTTAGAAATGCTGCACACGTCAATCAGTGAAAAGAAATATGAACTAGTCTTAGTTGATGATTATAGTAGATGGACTTGGGTTAAATTTCTTAGAACTAAAGATGAAGCATTTGATGTATTTAGTATCTTCTGCACTCAAGTACAAAATGAAAAGGAATTGAAAATTCTGAAAGTTAGAAGTGATCATGGAGGAGAATTTGAAAATGAGCCATTTAAAAACTTTTGTGAAAAACTTGGAATTATCCATGAATTCTCTTATCCTAGAACTCCATAACAAAATGAGTTTGTAGAAAGAAAGAATAAATCTTTACAAGAAATGGCTAGAACATGATCTATGAAACTAAGATTGCTAAGTATTTTTGGGCAGAAGCTGTAAACACAACATGTTAAGTTCATAACAGAATCTACAACAGGCCTATTCTGAACAAAACATCATATGAACTGTATAAAGGAAGAAAATCAAACATTGCTTACTTTCACCAGTTTGGATGACATATTCTGCAGGAGGAAGAGAGTATCCTTTGTCTTTGTCTGAAAGGACAATATTTTCCTGGGAGAAACTTTCTTCAGGCAACTCTAGGATATAATCCGAGCTATTCTGGCGCAACATCTTTTAGGCGAGAACAAAGATGGTTGATCATGCAGGTTAAATGGGTGATGGGAGGAATATCTGAATATAGGAGGATAATTGGTTGCCTTCAATAAAGTCACAAGATATGGTCACTGAAGCCTAGAGGTTGTAATGTTAATTTAGTGATAGACTTAATTAAAAGTGATCATGG
>Ga0315914_1010022_pt1 | contig 11927 bp, 5 predicted proteins | sample MpolenodulesMG_FD_203920 | JGI IMG/M metagenome (GOLD analysis project Ga0315914, IMG submission 203920) | Medicago polymorpha root nodule microbial communities from Los Angeles, California, United States - elongated nodules | ecosystem: Host-associated > Plants > Roots > Nodule | place: USA... | reverse complement strand
ACAGGAAAAGTGTTTCCTCGTCCAAAACAAAATCAGTGCAGAAAAAAGAAACTACAACTATGAACAAAACAAATTTTTAAAAGAAATAAGTTAAAATAAACATAACAATAGAAAATCAGAAGACTGAGGGGCTCATATCAAGTGTAAATTTTGAAAGATCTGTCACTGTGGGAAAAACCTGAATTCAATTTGAAGGGACAGTAAGCGAAAGAAAAAGAGGAGAAAGAAGATGAAGACAGAACTGAGATACCAAAGCCAAAACCATTTGGTGACAAGGGTGTGACGGCACCTTCAAGTTCTGACCTTTGTTTCACTTTCATTTCATTTTTTGTTGATATTGGTAAATGGAGCAAATCCTAACTCTGATAGAAGTTAGGGTTCTGATTTTCCAATTGAATTGGGTATTATTTCCCACTAAAGGCCTCTCTCGTTATAATCATCGCCACTTTCTTTCTACCTTCTGCAAAACAGCTGAAAGCAATGAACAATGAATCTAACCCATGCTTCATACAGAATAGAGCATTGGCCATTAACTTGTTAACTTGTAAATGTTTATATCCTTTTCCTGGAATAACTTATTGAATAAATACTTAACTAGAGGTGCATTGCATGATATCTGAAGCAGCACCTCAAAAACATAATCAACAATCACCCAATTGCAAAGACGCAATATATCCATCATTTCATGCAAGAACAAAGAGAGGCAAAGTACAGCACTTGCTTGTATATACAGTCACATACAAGTGATATGTTTTTCTATAACCAGCACATGATTTTAACTTAAAAAATGGTACACAGACAGCCCTTGACAAATTGCTCAATCCATTCAACTCAAAGAACGCTGTAAAGACTCATCAATGTCTCACCAAATTCTTAGGAACATTGCTTATCATGCATTTCTATACCAATGCCTTTCCATTCTCAAGAACATTGATTAATATTAAGTATTCATATCTGCTGTATTGAAACCATGGAAGTTGCTACACCTTCAATAACAGGTAAACAACTTTCTCATTCTAATCACTGCACTAATCTTTAGGCTCAGCAAAACTGGTGAAACCCTAAAAGGTCAATGTAGGATGGTTGATGCATTCAACTTTCAAGACATTATTCCGCATAACCATTTCTTAAGCAGAGACTATCACCATTGCAATATATGCTCTGGCAGGTTACTACTTCATGTACCTCAGTAAACAACTTATATTATTAAATAAATATAACAAGCCACAAACACAGTATACAGTGTCATCAAGTCTCGCCAAATTCTCAATATCAAATACTGACAAGCAATTCTATCCCATCCGCGCATACCTTCCTCTTGTATTGATTAACACATAAGAGAAAAAGCTCTTAATTCATATCAAATCAAATAAATTAAAAGAATGAAAAAAAGCGTGCAAATGCATCAGTGTCATCAAGTCTCGCCAAATTCTCAATATAAAATACTAACATACAATTCTATCCAATCCGCAAATACCTTCCTCTTGTATTGATTTACACATACGAGAAAAAGCTCTTAATTTATATCAAATCAAATAAATTAAAAGAAAGAAAAAAAGCATGCAAATGCATCATTTAGATCGCAAACACAGTACCCATATCATTCTACTTTATGTCTTCTTCCTAATTAACTCATTATAAAACCGCAAAGGTTTATGTCAAAATAACAGAAATTACATCAAAATGAACAATTCAATTTAATTAGGAGATAACAAATAAGAAAAATTGTGAGATGGAATTAGTAGAACTGTGAGACAAAAAAAAACTCAACATCTGTGGATTCCATCTCTACGGTTGTCTGGCCGCTGCCCAATTACAACAAATCCACGATATTGTTTCTGAAAAACATGTTCACCAGAAAACAAGCAGTAGCTACTACAATCAAGCTTTTTCTGTCAGCACTAAATCTTCAATGAGAAAACAACATGCAAGTGTTTCCCCGTCCAAAATAAAATCAGTGCAAAAAAAAAAAAAAACTACAACTATGAACAAAAAAAATAAAAACAAATAAGTTATTAATCATAATAATGGAAAGTCAGAAAGTTGAGGGGCTCATATCAAGTGTAAATTATGAAATCTGTCACTGCGGGAAAAAACCCAATTCAATTTGAAGGGACTGTAAGAGAAAGAGGAAGAGGAGAAAGAAGAGGAAGATTGAATATGAGATGCCAAAGCCAAACCCCTTTGGTGAAAAGGGTATGGCGGCACCTTCAAGTTCTAACCTTCATTATTTTCTTTTCATGTTTTTGTTGATATTGATAAATGGAGAGAATCCTAACTCTGATAGAAGTTGGGTTATGATTTTCCGAACAAATAGGGTATTTCCCACTAAAGACCTCTCTCATTGTAATCATCGCCCTATTTTTCTACTTTCAGCAAAACAGCTGAATGCAATGAACAGACGTTGATGTTTCTATAAATGAAAAAATGAATCTAATTTCAGCACCTCAAGAGGAAACTCACAAAGAAACGCGCGTGAGAGAGATAGAGATCAACATCGACGAACCAGGTAGGTATACTCTCTCCTCCACTTAGATATCATCTTTACTCTTCTTTTTTTTCCTTAACTCGGACAAAAGATAAAGAGACAATAATTAACATAATCAGATTATTTATTAATAATTTTTTTTTATAAACTCTAAAATAAGCTAATTCAAACAGGTCATTTTCTTATATCCTGCTATCCTAACCTAATTTGAGATGGAGGGTATAAATTTTAAGAATTTAACTACACAGTCTTACAAAAAATTAAGGTCTAGTTTGTTACGAATTAAAATAAAAGTGATTTTGACAAAAAATAATTTAAAGATTATTTTTTTAGAGATTTTATAAAAAATCACAATCTATTTTGCATTTGATTATCATAATAAAAGTCAATTGTTTTAGAAAATAATTTAGTTTGTTTTGATACAACTATATAAAATGGGTTTTTTTGTTATAAAATTAGTTCAATCTTTTGACCCGTATTTTCTCTCTCCTCTAAAAAAAACTATTTTTTGAAAAACTACTCTTGACAATTTCTCATTTGAAGTTATTTTTAAATTACGATTTTTTTTAAAAGTTGTAATACACGGATGCAAAACTCTTAAAAGTGATTATCTTAAAAAAAGATTTTTTTAATAAAAAAAGCTATAACAAACTGGCTCTAATACGCACTGTAACAAGAAATCAGTAGTCTAATAGCTTATTTTGAATAGTATTTTATTTTATGTCCAATGGTTCACAAAAATGAGCATCATTCTTCTTTGGTAGTTGGCTCAGCTCATTCAATGATTCTTCTCGATGTCCAGTTCATCATTCATATGAGTCAGCAGTTGAGCTCGCACAATTTGGTATGCCTCAATGAATTGCATTATGCCATTGTTTTGGGGTGGGACATGAGATATAACGATTTATGATTGTTTCAACATTTGGGTGACCAAATAAAAATACCTTCTCACTAAGTAAGGATTAAAATGATCAGTGATTTTGTTGCTATTCAAATCGGGTGGAATGACGCTCCCGTTAGAAACCTCTTTATTATTTTAATCCTTACTTTTTTTGTGGGTTATGAATTTAATAGGATTGGAAAATCTTTCGTGGGTATCATTATTTCATCACTCAAACACTTTCATTTAGTTCATTCTTATGAATCGATTCCTTATTGTTTGCTCTTGTTTAATCATATTTCTGCCTTTTTGTTCTTCAGAGTTGAACACATGTTGATTGAAAAACTATATTATTGTTTTTCTATGATGCACATTAAATTGGGGAAAAACATATAGATGACTGATTGTTAATAGGAAGGTGTTAATTGGAAAGGGAGAAAAAAAACATTGAAGAAAAAAAACCTGATAATTGAAAAAACTATATTCTTTGTTTTTCTACAAAGCATGTTGATTGAAAAAAAAACATAACATGTTAATTGAATTATGTGTTTTTCTAATAGAAGTGTACACCAAACATATGATAAGATAATAGAATGCTATAATCTTTCATATCATGGTCACCAAACCTAAAATATGATACGTGTTTATCATGTCACTATCATATTCTATCTTTATCCAACTCATCATTATATCATATTTGAACATGAAACAAATGTCGAAAGATATACACAATTTAATTAAAACTAGGAACCAAAGAAGTAACGAAAAATATTTGAGAAACCAAAACTTGCTAATATTTTTTAAAGGGAATAAAAACAAAATTTTAGACATTTATAACGATTAAAATCTTATTTAAGCTAGAGTATTATTTAACAACTGGATTGACTAGGTATCTATGTTCAGTAACAGATTAAGCATAATTAATATATACTCCCTCCGTTTCACAATACTTGTCCATCTTGGAGAATAATTTTGTTTCGCTTTACTTGTCACTTTCAAGTTTCAATGCAACATTTTTTTGAACAAGAGTTTCAATGCAACATTAATTATTGGTTTATCAATAATACCCTTACCTATTTATTATAAAGAGAGAAATAATAGAATGAAATAATAAATATATAAGGGTATTATAGAAAAAACACAAAGAATTTCAAAAAATGACAACATTTATTTGATTTATTCGTATGTGTAATTTCTTCAAAATGGACAAGTATTGTGAAACGGAGGGTGTATATATAAATAAATAAACCAATTGCCATACGTGTTTTTTTTTTGGCTTAATTGCATGTTTGATTCCTTATGCTTATTTTAGCTTTCAAGATGGTCCCTTATGTTTTCAAAGTTTCAAGTTGGTTCCTTACGTTTTAAAAGTTTCAAGTTGATCCAAAACGTTGCTCACGTTGGAATAAGTTAGTCCCTTTCGCGATATGAGTAACGTTTTGGACCAACTTGAAACTTTTAAAACGTAAGGCACCAACTTAAAACTTTTAAAACATAAGGGACCAACTTAAAAACTAAAATAAACATAAGGGATCAAACATGTAATTAAGCATTTTTTTTACGTTGTCATACTTGTAATAATGTAATAAATTAATAGTGATTTTTTTCATAATATTAAATTAAGGATAATTAGTATTTTATAAAACTAATTTAATTAAAAAATTATACTCTTTTCCTTGAATCATAATGTATTATAATTAATTAAATTAATATATTTTTAGTTGGGTCATAATTTTAATTTATTGCATGGTAATAAAATTAATAATATTTTATAAAATTGACAACTAGGTTAAAACTAATTTTTTAATAATGAGGAAGAATGAAATTATTATTAATTAAAGTGACACCGGTAGTCATATAACAACCAACTCATAGTGGATTTGAACAAAGTTAGTCCTTAATTATTTTGTTTGTAACAAATTGATCCTGCATTTTTCATTAAACATTGTCTAAAAGGTGGAAGGTCCAAAAAGTGTTTAATGTATCAAACATGATTACTTACATACATTTTCTTCTTATTGTTTTCAAATTCAATCCTAAATTAAAAATATATAGTTCATCAACAACATTGTAAATCAATTGGTCGGTCGATTTTGTTTCATACTAAGACTGAATCAAACACCTATAAATCCTAGTCTTGAGAGCGGTGAATTTAAACCTAGAAAAGTGAGTAATAAACCTACTACATTGTTTGCAAAGGATACTATCATTATTCTTTATATAGTGCACCACACTCATTAATTTTTATATAAATAAATTAATATGAAAATGATTATTGCAAATTCTTAGAATTATCCAAATACAATTTATCAAACAGATGTGTCGAATACGCTAATAAATATATATACAAATTTATAAAAGAATGACATTTTTTAACATTGAATCATCTACCATATAAGCCATATTAAAAGAGATTTAATGAGAATCTCTCAATCCAGCAAATATTTCAATGTAACGAAAAGGTAGATTTTCAAAAATTACACTCACAAAATTTGTCTATAAAATGACCCATTCACACCCAATTACAATGTGTCATTTCTTAGTCTATAAAACAAACACAGCCACCCATATTTTTCTCTCTCTTTTGTGCTTCAGCCATGTCGAGCGTAAAGAAAACTCGAGGTTGCCAAAATATTGTGATGAAAAAGATGAGCAATGAAAGCAACCTGCAAGTGACTTTCTCGAAGCGTCGTAGTGGGCTCTTCAAGAAAGCTAGCGAGCTTTGCACCCTTTGTGGTGCATATGTTGCTCTAATTATATTCTCACCAGGTGAGAAGGTACTTTCATTTGGTCATCCAAATGTTGAAACGGTCATAAATCGTTATCTCTCTCAGGTTCCACCCTAAAACAATGGCATAATACAATTAATTCAGGTATACTGTAGCGCCAAAGTGCGCAAGCTCAATGCTCCGCTAACTCGTATGAACGATGCACTGGATATCGAAAAGAACCGTTAGAATGAGTTGAGCCAGATGCGAAAGAAAAATGAGGTTCATTTTTTGTGGACTTTTCCCATTGGTATGATGAATATTATCCAACTTTAATTATTCAAGAATCTTCTTGAATAATTCAAGTGTGATCATATTCATCCCATAAATGGGACAACTCCACCAAAAATGAGCTTGCACACTTTAGGGCTACGTTATGCCTCAATAAATTGCATTACGCCATTGTTTTAGGGTGGAACATGAGAGAGATAACTATTTATAACCGTTTCAATACTTGCCTGACCAAATGAAAATACCCTCTCACCATGTGAGAATATAATTAGAGCAACATATGCAACATGAAAGGTGCAAAGCTTGCTAGCTTTTTGAAGAGCCCACTGCGGCGATTCGAGAAAGTCACCTGCAGGTTGCTTTCATTGCTCAATACTCTGACTCGTATGAACGATGCATTATACATTGAGAAGAACCGTTGGAATATGCTGAGCCAGCTGCGAAAGAAGAATGAGGCTCATTTTTGGTGGAGTTGTCCCATTGATGGGATGAATATGATCCAACTTTTGTTTCATATCCAGTTGTCTTACAAGCTTAACGAATTCAACATGAAGTTGTTCTTTTTCTCTCTGTATATAAATTGATATTCAAATGACATAAATACTATGATAATGTTAACCTAACAAACACAATTTTGATCAGTAACAAAACAAAATGAAAGGGAATACAGACCTTATGATTTTCAACCATATTTGTGAATTCTTCATCTGCATTTAGGTTATCCAGAGCAGCGATCTGAAGAGATATATTTTCCATTGCATTTTGCATGGACAATAAGTAACATCAAAGGAAGCATGAAATCACATTTTAGCAAACAAAATAAATGAATTCCATTACAAAAATTATTATGTAATTGTTTATTCCATGGTCAACAATACATACCATAGGATGATTTTCTCCTTCAGAATTTTGCATTTCATCACTGTTCTTTTCCAACCTCTTGCTTCTCCATCCACTTTTCAAAGAACTCTGATATCTAAAACAATAATATGCATTTTAGAAAATTCATAAGTAAAAAGTTCTGTATATTTTTCTAGTGATTGAATTTTGGAAATCATTCTTGTGATACATATCGATAAGAAAGTAACAAGAAAACAAATACTCTTCATTATACTAGTAAGATGCAAGTCCGTACGTTATGGAAATATATAATTTATAAAATTCCTTCGGATAACATCTTTTATATGGTGTGCCTAAAATTCTTTAGAATCTACTCCCACAAATTAAGATTCCATCCAGCTTCGTTCCTAGTATTGTATGGGCCTTCGACCAAGTTTAATAAAAGGCCCCCCTTATATAATATATCATAATTTATTTTTTTAGAAATGATGAATGAGACATGCGTAAATCATGACGATTGACATATCAGCTATGGTGTCACCCCAAGTCACCACAACACCATAATACTCTTCATCTGCATACCCCCTTTAGAAAACAAATTGATATATACACCCATCCCCTCAAAAAACAAATTGGTTATAGGTTGCCGCACCTCTGACCTATGACTTGGGTCGACCTTGATTACATCACGTTTGGTTCATGTGATATCCAAGTCACACTATATCTACTCATATGATTATGATGATTGAACCTTGCCGCATGGCATAAAGTTGCTACATCATCACTACCACATCAGTCGTTGACATCCAATGGGAGACTAACATGTGGCAAGGAAGAAAAACATTTTTTTTTAAGAATCCAAACTAACATATTAAAATTGATATTGGGAAGAATAAAACTTGAGACCTTGAGAGGAGCACACTGTAAAGTCAAAGCCGACACCACCAGACCAACCTAGGAGGGTTTAAAAAAATATATAATTAGTGCGATCAAAAGCAAAAACTATAATTGATTTACTATGGTACTCACCTTCATATCAATTTAATGGTCATGGAACCATTATTTGTTCGAATAGCCCGATTTGAGCTAAGTTTGATAATATGGTCATCTAATGTTTTATCAGTGCCCATCTCAAATCTGAATAACTTGTAACCCTAAATTTAACTCAAAATCCTAAGAAAACCCTCTAAATATGTTTTCATATGAGTTTGATTTTAAAGCTATCTGAATTCAAATTGAAGGTATAATTCTCAAATTTGATTCTCATATCTATCTAATTTTCAGATCTGTAAATGAATTTTTGATTATTCCTTAATTACTTTTTAGGATAAATCATTTCGAAACTCATCATGCGTACCCATAAAACGCGAAATCATGGCAAATCATAAAAATAGAGGAAAATTGACATAAACATGTCTTGTGGCGTGATAAATAAATATATCAATTTCTAAACATCTCATTCTTTAAAATCCGTTTAACAAAGAAAACAATTGCAATATCTAAAGAATAAATCAAGTAATAAGTTATGATATGATCTAATTGAATCACGCTGGAATTGAAAAACAATATTAAATTGCACTAAGATTGTATACCTGATTTGTCTTGTTGAATCGATTAGGCTTGAACTCGTAGGTTTTCTTTTACGTTGTTGTAAAAAAATGTTGCACTGTCAGTGGTAGGATGACATATCATTATATAGTATTGATCAAATGGGTCGACCTTGTGTGTCCAGACCCAAAGAATGTTGATCTGCCTATAAATGACCCAAATTAGATTGAGTTGTTTTTGGCACCTCCTTATTTCTTATAAGCTACTCACGCCTCATTGGATGTATGATTTTGTATCAAAACTTTGATGTTTTGTTTGTCAATATAGTTTAAGCATATGATTGTGCATCCTTCCAACCTTTCATATAAGGTCAGCGATGATGGAATAACATATGTTTTTAGTTCTTTTTTTTTTTTTTTGCATTTGAAGGCAAATTAGAAGGCAATAAGACAAGTTGCAAATGATTTGAGAAACTTTTAGTATTGTTTTGATTTGAGTCGTTGTAGTTTAGTTTTATCCTAAATCATGCAAATCCATGGATGTTTTGAGTCTTTTTAGTGAGAAAATCATGTAAATCAGCAAAACAGACACCAAGTGAAGGATCGAAGATATGAAGATTAAAGATTAATGGTTCTTAGAAGACATTTGAAGACGATATAGAGTGAAGAAAATTCATTTGAAGTTCCAAGACATTGCAAGACGGAAGAACGCTTGAAAAAGGGTTTGGAAATTGCAGAATTCACGCACAAGGGGCTGCCAGAAGCGCCCGTGCACCTAGGACCATGCAGCAACGCCGGGAAATTGCACTAGTTTATAAAAATAAATAATGACTTGCAATAGGTTTATGGGTTATAATGGGGACATTAGACCTAAAAAATGGTAGAATACTTTCAAAAATTTCTAATTTGGCTTCTTGAAAAAAATACTTATGGCAATTTCTTACAAACCGTTTCTCAAAAGATGTTTTCATAATTACTTTCAAAAACGTTTCTTACTAGCAGCACCTGTAATACAAGAGCAAAATAGCAATCCAAAGTCATCACTATACCTTTATCTAATTATCTTGATCACAGGATAGCATCAATTAGTACTTTAAATATGCTTACACCTCAATAAAATAAAATAAAAATCTCATTATACCAAGGATTTTGCTATATCAGTATCAAGCTCCTTCATCCCTTAATGCAAGATTCTTCATTATCAAGAGGAATTGGCTTTCTATATATCTTGAGTATAATAAATACTTGAAATGAAAATTTAGCAACTTAACATGACCAAAAGATCCATTGTAATTTTAAATTCAAGTGATGAAGAGTCCATGTCATCAGCCAAGAACAAATACAATATGCTGCCGTCAACCCCTCGATCAGAAAGCCAATGATCCAGTTATTGCATTAAGACAGGAAAATCCATCCATTCATGAGTCAAATTATGCAGCCTTTTGGTTACTTGCCCAATTAAAACATGTGACAAACGACAACCTAATGCTTCAAGCCCCGATATAATTCACTATATAGGCTTAAATATTGCACTCGTTCTTGCAAATATGGCCCGTTTAAGTTTTGGTCCTTGTAAGAAGAAAAAAAAATTGTTTTTGGTCCCTGCAAAATTTTTTTTTTTGCAGGGACCTATTTTAAAAAACAAAATATTTTGCAGAGACTAAAAACTACAAAATGGGTCCAGATGCAAATCACCACAAAAATGGGGTCAGGGACTATTTTAAATGAGTAGAGACAAAAAGATCAAAGAGATTGCAGATAATATATTTGCTAAGCTAGTCTCATTTCGCGTAGCGAATTATGACGACATTAGTGACCTAGCTGAATGAGTTGACATTTCTTCCACTTGAAGAAACATCGATTTGGTAAGCAAACTTGATTTTGCTTAGCGAAAATACACTTTTATGAACGCTATAAATAGAGGCTAGTAATTGATTTTGGGGTTATAATTTTTTGGAGAGAGAATGAGATAAATTACAAATTTTTTTTTTTATAGGGACCAAAACTTAAACGGACCATATTTGCAGGGACGAGTGCAATATTTAAGCCCACTATATATATTAACCAAGATTAACCAAGAAAACATAAGGATATAAATTGAGTTCAGAGTGAAACATTGGTTGCACAAGCTTTGGTTTTGTGTGAAGCAGGGAGAGCATATTTGTACATAAATTTGGTCTCACATGATTTATGAATTCAATAAAGACTATTTCTTGTTTGGGGATGACATTACAAATATATATGTTATAAAGAATACATTGGTTATGATGATTTGAATGAAAGAGACATGATTCAAGTTTAACTCTACAAAGCAACCTAAAAAATTTCATCTGAAACATAATTGTCTCCAAAAAAGTCAATCAGAGAAAAATGAAGGTATCCACTTCAACGACTCCTTCCTTGCTATCCAGGGATGAATGAGTTTAAAGAGCAACTAATTGAAGCTTAAACTGAAACAACAAATGAAGAAAAAAAGGTCAATGTACGAGATAAATAATAGATGCATTCAACTTTCAAGATATTAGGTATAAACATATGCTAGCCAACACTTTCACCATTTCGCAACTACATATGATCTTGCAAGTTATTACTTCACTAGGTAAACAACTTATTATAAAACATCAAAGCTACAGACACCATGTTCACAAGAACTTGACTGTAACGACTCATTGCCCCAAAACAAAACAAAACTGCAACGACCGATCATTGTCATCAAGTCTCACCAAATTCTCAGCATCAATTAAAAACATGCAATGCAATTCGATACCACCCCACATACCTTACTTTAGTATTGATTATCATAAATATAAAAGATCTTATTTTTTATCAAATTAAAACAGAACAAAGAGTGTAAATGAAGCAAATTGATTCAAAACAGAGTGTATTCATATGCAGACTGCTTTATGTCTTCTTCCTCGTCATAAAACCCCAAAATTTATGTCAACAATAAAAGTTACGTCAAAATAAACCAATATATTAAAATTAACAGTTAATCATAAGTAAATGTGAGATGGAATTAGAAGAAGTAAGAGAGAAAAAAACCAAGATCTGTGGATTCCATCTCTACGGTTGTCTGGCCGCTGCCCAATTACAACAAACCCACCATTTTTCTGAAAATCAGAAAACAAGCAGTAGTAGCTATAATCAAGCTTTTCCTGTGCGCACTGAATCTT
>Ga0315914_1010019_pt1 | contig 11933 bp, 7 predicted proteins | sample MpolenodulesMG_FD_203920 | JGI IMG/M metagenome (GOLD analysis project Ga0315914, IMG submission 203920) | Medicago polymorpha root nodule microbial communities from Los Angeles, California, United States - elongated nodules | ecosystem: Host-associated > Plants > Roots > Nodule | place: USA... | reverse complement strand
ACTGTTTGCTCTATTACATAACTCCTGTTACAGTTGGAAGATTTCTCCTTACCCTACAAGCTAAGGAGATGGTTGAAATCTAATACAAAACAATTAATAATAATTGATACTCTATGCTATAATTGTAAATGAGAGCTTTCTTTGCTAACTCATCATTACACTCATTGGCTACTCTAGTAAATACCAGTCTACATCCGAATTGTCTGAATCACCTAACAATATGTAGTTTTGTTGATAATTGCTGCTCTGTGGTCACTGAACCTAAGACCTGCTCTGATCCTTTTACTCACAAAACTATTGAAGTATGTAGTTTAAAGTAATTAGTAGAATATTTTCCACCATAATATAGTTCCATCCACCTTCATTGTTTTCCTTATTACAAAGTACGAGCTGAACAAATCTTGTACATTTATTGAAAGAATTTAATATTGATGCCACATAAATTTTGTTATTCTTGTGTACAATATGTAATGAGTTACATAAGATGTTGAACTAACTAATTTATCTTGTTGAAATCCATAATAATATAAAGTATATATGACAAGTGATGACTTTTGTGTGACAGCATATACGAGGCAAGAATCAGCCGTCAGGGGTTTGAAAAACGAGTGGTCTCACAAGACTTGCAGCTTTGGCTTTCTAATGTGAGTTTTCAGACTTGTTATTATTTTCATTTAAAAAAATAAAAATGGTTTTTCTAATTTCTGAATCTTTCGACATCCTAGGCACCTCCCATGGACCAAAAGTTTACTCTCCTTGCTCGAGCTGGAAGACAGGTAAATTTCTTTCAAATAAACGAATAAATAATGTCACTTCATGATCATATTTTCACATTATTAAAATAAATACACAAGATAATGTGAGATTTATAAATGTATGACATCCACTTCATGATGATGTTGGGGTCCCTAGTTGTCTTTATAAAGAGATATAAAAAAATGTGAAAGCATTATCGTTTTTATTTATGAATATCTTTCTAATTTGCTGAGGAAGTTATAATAACCTGTATGTGATCCATCCAGGTTCAGGAGATACATTTGAAAACATCCCTTGACCAGGAAGGTATCAAAAAGGCAATACAACGAGTACTGGAGCGTGTTCCTTGAATCTGATTGATTGCATTTCCCCCTCAGTAATAATCACAAGATTTTGTACAGCTTTCACATATATTTAAAGGTTTCAGAAAGACATAATATTAGATTCAGTAATAACTCTGTTTATTGACAATTTACTTTAATTCATTTCAGTAATTCAAAAATGCCAGCACTCTTTTTTTATTGTTATTAATCTGACAGGAAAGGTTATTAGTACACTAGTATCTTTATTGTAGCAAGTCTATTACACAATGTTTATGTTCTATGTTCAAACAAAGACCCTGGTGGTAGAAGGAGGAGGTGAATCATGTTTAAGCTCGACCTCCCTAAGTCTTGTCTCAAGACCCTTTCCTCCACCATTAGCCAATGGATGGATTCCATGTTTTGGCCCTGTCATATACTCCCTGTTCTTTCTCTCCTTCTCAAAGTCTATCCCCATACGTTCCGCACAACCTTGTACAAGGTGATCATAGAGTTGACCATCTCTGGTAAGAGCCATCATAAGTTGAGGTATCCCAAGTGGAAGTTTATCACACCTATCAACTTGCCAGAAATGGTAGACTTTACCATAAGTCTTGCAAACTTTCTCCATGTCTTTGTGCTCAATGGGTTTAGGGACATTTGGCATGAAGAGAAATCCACTCTTTACCTCGAAGAGATGAGAATGCCATAGTCGCTTCTCCTCGTCCGGTAGAGTCAGGAACAAGTTCTCAGAGATTATGTACTCAAGACCTATAAGCTTGGCATTCTTGTCGGGGCTGTCGTAGATAAGACACTGCCTCATCTCCTCGTTTTGGTGTCCACAATAGTGATGTGCCTCCACTTGCCTTGTCATGTCATGTGAGTAAAAGTGAAACCTACAAGCAAAACATTCAATATATTTTTCATAAACTTTTGTAATTAAGTGGAACAAAATTAATCAATCTAAGACTTACGCGCAAAGGTGTTGGTGGATTTTGTTGAGGGGACCAAAACTTTGGATAGTAGATGTGGCAGTCTCAAGGACAGAGGTGGTGGTTTTAGTAGGCTCGCCGGGCACATGAGGTTGGCCATTGTTGCTTGACATTTTTGCTGGATAGATTGTTGCTTCTCATCTATAGTTCTATTCTCTTAATTTGGATTAGTTAGAGGCTAGATATAATATATGCATGCATGACTTTGTCTTTGACTGTGGAAGTTGATTTTAGGAGGAATTTACTCATGCATTGACAGCATCATAGACATGCAGCTTTACGCGTGCGTGGTTGTGCATGCAGTTCTAGACGTGGCGGGATTCACAAATTTTGTGCCACTACTAGACGTGTCTTTTGTACACGATCCCTCCAACTCTCTGAACAATTCCATTATTAAATTTTGTCAAATTCTGATGAGTTTTTTTTTGTACAAAGCTAATCAAAAGGGAAAAAAAAACAAACTACCCTCTAAGAAAAAAAAGTTTTAGCAGCGTCTTAGAATATTGAGAAGATCATTCGGAGGAGAGGCATGAATTAACATATCAATGTTTTAAAAGACTCCCAATTTCACCACAAAATCCGCATTTCCATTTTCTTCTTTACGGGGTGTTAGTGATGTTGCCTTGAGAAATAATTTCTGATGAGTTTAAAGGTGTGTTTAGATTAAGTGTTTAGGAGAGGAGGGGAGGGGAGGGGAGAGTTCACTTTTATTTTTTAAATTACAAACAATGCAAAATGTTTTTTTTAAAAAACAAATTAAGTGTTTTGGATGTATTATATGATCATTTATTATGTTGTTAGTTCAATTTTCTAAAAATCAATTTATAATATCCGAAATTTAAAAATAAAAAAGAAAAGTAAACCCTCCCTTCTCTTCTTCTCTTAAACCCCCCATCCAAACACACCCTAAAGGTATTGTTTAGACGGTGTAAAGAAATAACTTTTGTATGAGAAATTGTGTTTTTAACTAGTATGGACACTAATCCTAAAAAAAAAAAGCTAGTATGGACACTCGTGCTAGGTACATGCTAGAATTTCGTCATATCTGAAGGATATATTATTATGGTATATAAATGTCAACATTCAATAAAAGAGTGAAGGTTGAATATGAATAAGTGAAAGAAAAACAAATTGATACTTAAGTCTTAAAATTTTGGATGAAGATATTGTAGCATTCTCACCTGTGTGGTTGCTCTTTCTCAAACGTATCGATCCACACCAGCGTTGGCTCCTCGAAAGGACAAACAATGGTATGATATCCCGGTTCAACATTACAGGGGAGTGAGAGTGGTTCTTGCTGGTGGGTCACAGACACAGAGAGTCTAACACTTGATGAAGAGGTGTTAATGAGTCAAATGTGACTTAAAATTTCATATTGTATGGAAGAGTAGATGTTGAACAACATATAAGTGTGATGACCCATGTCTAATGTCTAAAGACTTTAGATGAAGATTTGAGTTCAATCTCACTTGTGTGGTGACTCTTAACCTAATTCAAATATAGAACTCATTTTAAGCTCCTTTGGAAGTCTGAACATTTTAATAATCTGTTTTTGTTAGTTTTTGGATGTAATTTGTTTAATTTTTTTTTACCTTAAGTTATATTTTTTAAATGCCATTAGATTTCATTAAAAAAATAATTTTTCAACCTATATTATTTCAAATTCCTTCACTTTTGGTCTTTGATGAGATCTGACAATAGAAAAATATAGACGTGTTTTGCTGAGTTGATAAAATACATACTAATTATACATTTTAAATTTATGCGGTGTTTTTTAATAATCTTCAACTGCTTCAGTAAATCATAAAATTACCATTATCTAACTCTATTCCTTATACTCTCACAGATAAAACACACACGCCTTACTTTTTTCACTTATCATTTCTCTCAAGTTCAAATTCCTTTTTAATTTTTTTTATACTTTACTTTCACTCTTCTCATGAAAGAAATGAACAAAAAATCTCTCTATAAAACTGCTGCCAACCCATATTTTTTTCCATGTTCCTTTGACCTTATTTTTCCATCTCACGGATTACGAGTCTCACACTTAAGGGAGAAATGTTAATGTGAAATGGGTGAGTTAAAATTCTACATTGGATGCAAGAGTATATATTGATAACATATACGTGAGATGACGAATATACCTAATGTCTTAAGGTTTTAAATGAAAATATGGCGTCAATACCACTTATGGGGTTTCTCTTAGTCAAATGTGATGATCTAATCTATTGTAGCCTCCGTCGAAACTGAACATTATGATAAATTTTTTTCGTTTTTGGATTTCGTTCCCTTTCATATAATTTTTCTTTCCAACTTCTACTATATCAAATACCTTCAATTTTGGTATTTACTGGGATCTGACAATGATGGAAAAATGCAGACATTTTATGTTGAGTTGACAAAGTTCATGCTATTAGACATTTTAAAATGATGTGGCGTTTTTTAATTCAATATATTTTTTTGGTGAAATAATTACTCATAAATCTCCAACTCCTTCAACTAATCAATAAAATTACCAATAACTCACTCTATTCTTAATACTTCCACCGACAAAACATAAACTACTTCATTTCTATCATCTTCAAATTTATTTTCCATGTTATTTCTTTTTCTAATTTTTTTTTCTCTCTGTTCATGAAAGAGAGGAACATAAACCTTCATCCATGAAACCACTATCAACTCAGTTTTTTGACCATGTTGTGCCTCAGCCTTACCTTATACGGCTATGTCACCAGACCATAGACGCAAGAGTTTCGCACTTATACCACAGACACAAGAGTTTCACACTTATGTGAGATATGTTAATGTGTCAATTGTGGCTTAAAGTTTCACATTGAATGCAAGCGTAAATGTTGAGAAACATATAAGTGAGATGACCATAGAGCAAGGACCGGTCTGGTCTAGTGGTAAACAAAGTAAAGAAAAAGGTAATATCTCAGAAGCAACAAACTCAACAGCGACAACCTAAGGATAATCCTCAGGGTATTGGCTCATCTAGGTCATTTGATGCACATACAGATTAGACATTGCCGACACATGTTACAAATGAATTGGAAATCACTACACAACAAGCTTAACTAGCAAAAACATTGGTTGTTGCGACAATCCAGTCACACACGCAGAAACTGTTGAAAACCGTCCCACCGGGCTGTCAGGTAACTTTTTCCATATGCAACTCACGAATGTCTCGGATGAAGTCGTGAGGGATGATCTGAGTCGACAGGATCAACAGTCAATTCTTACTCTTGCCACAAAAAGTGTTCCAGATGTTAGTAAGATTATGGCTGCTCCTAATGCTCTGGTGGATCCTACTTTACAAAAGGAAATGATTTTTTATGAAGAATTGGTTAGCACAAGCTGCAGATACCGAAGTTACTTTCACACTTTATCTGACGAAGAAGCAGAAGAAAAATCTAAGTAAACTCAATTCCTACAACACTCATTCAAAGGGTGAACTTAGGGCGGTTGAGCATCACCTTCTCTTATCGGGCCATCTTTTCTTCCTTTTTTTTTGTTTTTTTTGTTTTATGTTTTTGAGGGATTTCGTTTGGCCCCCTCTTGTGTGTGTACATATATTTTTCCCTTTTTTTAATGATATATTATGAGTAGGGGGCATATGATGGACATATCTGTCCTTCAGACACACCTTGATGTCTCACCTATCTCTTGGCCTATATAAAAAAATGATCATAGATCCAATGTCTTAAGATTTTTGGTGATAATGTGATGTCAATCTTAGTTGTAAAGCTGCTCTTAGTCTAGTATGATGATCAAACTTATTGTAAGCTTCCTAAAAAAAAACATAGGAAACATAAGAAAAGCTAAACAAAGAAGAATAAATAGATAGAAAAAGTTGTGAGTATATAGGGATTAAAATAAAATAAAAGGGGGATGAAAAATCCTTCATATATATTTTAATTGATATGTGATGCATCTCTTATTTTCTCTTGATTGCCTTCCATGTCTATAATAAAGATCCGGTAAAAAAACAAATAACATATAAACACCAAAAGAAAAACGAAAAGAGAATATGAATAAGAAAACAACATAAGAAATCACAATAAAACAATAAAAATAAGAAATAAAAGAAAAGAGAAATGAGGTTGAAAACAATGATTTTTTATGGGAGGAACGTGTATATGAAAATAATAAAAAAACAAATTGTCTATATACGAGAAAAAAATTAGGACATGATCAATTTTGATTGGCTAATGAAAATCAACGACTCATGATCTATTTTGATTGGCTAATAAAAAATAAACGAGTCAAGATCTATTTTAATTGGTTGATAGAAAAACATTAAATGAGACGGAGAATAGAAAGATATCACGTGTACTATTGATATTTAGGAAGACACTTGTATTATATAAAGATAAATATTTTTTTTACGATATTGAATAGAGATATATTATTAACTTTTTAATGATTAATTACATCTCTATCTATATTTACATTATAAACATTTGTATTCCTTCAAATCAACACTACACATGATATATTCACTTTACACATCTCATTTAATGCTTATATATTTTGTTTTGTATAAATTGAAAATTACAGTGTATAAATATAATATTTTATAATAATTCAAATTATTACCTATTTTGAAAGATTATTGTTATTTGAACATTTATTTGTCTGACAATCAAATAAACAATGTTTTTTCAAAGAAAAGTATATATTAACACAAACACTCGGTTTGTTTCTACGGTGAATCTAGTCTAAACCAGGTTTTGAGTAACGCTTCATACTAAAGCTTCTATTTTTTCACGTTTTTGAAACATTGGGAAGTGGGAATAGTGCATTGGAAAGCAGTTTTCAGCTTCCAAACGCCTTCCCAAACACACACAAAATCAAAGTAATAAAGATAAAGTAAAAATATAATGTGAACATGAGAAAAAGTTATCACAAAAGTTGTTACTATAAAATAGTTGTAAAAATATCATTTTTCATTTTGAAAATCCAATCAAAACCCTAAATCCTCTATTCTATCCCTCCTCTTCTTCGCCGCCATCAACAACAACGCGAATTGGTTCCGTTGAAATGGCTATCTTCTCTGCAACCCTAGGTTCCTTCGGTGCCATCTCCTTTCTCTCATCTTCACAATCACAACAACACGACCCTTTTTCTTCTTCCATCGTCAATCCTTTCAATTTCCCTAAATGCCCTCGCAAGTTACCACCACCTTGCCAGTTGCACCATCGTCATCATAATCATCACAATTCTAAAATCATGGTATCTAGTAGTAGTAATAATACTCATTTTGATGAATTCGACAGTGCTCTTCTTCAACGCCCTTTTGATCCTGACTCTCACGATTTTCTTCGTCAAGCCAGGGTCTGTATTTCTTCAATTCATTGCTTTTTATGTTTCTTAATCCTATCAACGGAGTACTTTTATTATTCTTTAAGTAATTTTCTATCTATTTAGGGATTAAGTAATATAGATAGGCCTTTTCCGGTTTTGTACTTGTAAATATTTTTAGTTTTCGTCAAGATTTTTTGGTTTTGGACAAATTTCGCCACCTGTAATTTGAGCAAATTTCGGTTTACCCCCGTAATTTGAGCAAATTCCGGTTTTCCCCATGTTAATTTGAGCAAATTTTGGTTTACTATTACCCCTGCCATATGGATTTTGTAAAGTCAAAATTTATGAAGGTCCAAAACCAGAAATCTTTCAAATTACAAGGACGAAAAAAATAAATAAATAAATTTACATGATGGAAAACCAGAAATGACCTATATTATCCGGGTAAAGCGCTATTAACCATAAAATTTATGGATTCCTCAACCAATGCCCTGGGGCACCGGTTAGCAAGATCCACTTAGGAGAATATTATTATTTTTGCATGCTTTATAACATATGTTATGTTAGTGTGTGTTTGGTCATGCGGGGAGTAAATTTGAGTAAAATTGATTTTAAGTGTAAAATTGATTCTGGCTAAAAATGGCTAAAAATGAGTCGAGGTAAAATAGTGATTTATGTTTGTATACATTCATGGATAAATGAGTTGAACAATAAATGTGAGTGTAAAAACCAATTTTAGAACGAGAAGCTCCAATCTGTAGCTTCTAGTTAGAATCAATTATACACATCTAGAATCAATTATAACCAAACATATGCTTAGTTAGTTGTCCAGTCTCGGTGATTGCTTGCTGCGGTATTTAATTTGAAGGGAATTTATGTTGTAACTTGTGACTTAGCAAGTAATTGAGTCTAAATAAAGCTACTACCAGTTTTGCATTGTTTATAGGGAAAAAAAAACCAAGTCATATAGTAAAAAGAGGTAAAAGAGTTCATAAAGAGTGTGTGTGGTTTTGTAATTATAAGCTACATCTAATATAAAAACCTAATATTAATGTCACTACACTACTATATCATGTGTTGTGTTTGCCAACCAGGGTTGGTACTTGGCACAAATGGTTGAACTTTTTGGTTCATGTTCGAAACTTCGACATTGGTAGTTTATTGCAAATCCTTGCTGACATTGCTTGTGATTCTCTATGGTCTTGCACGAGAGTGCGTCTCTCTTGATCTAAATTTAAGTTTAAACTCCTCTAAAATGTGTCGTGTTCTAATACTTAATTTATGCGATGAAGTAGAGATCGTCAGATTGGAAGGCTGCAAACACATATAGAGACAGTGGACTCATTTACCATGGTAGGGTCGAGGGTTTTAATACTGGAGGCCTGCTGGTTCGGTTTTACTCTATCATGGGCTTTCTCCCGTTCCCACAGCTGAGCCCCGTGCATTCATGTCAAGGTATCTATCCATATGTTCTTCCTTAATGCTTTGGTTTTCACAACCTATGATACTATATCGATGCCATTTAGTCACTTAATTGTGCGGACTGTGGATACATTTGAGTTTCTACAATTTAATCATAATAGTAGTTGCAATTGCCACTACTGACTTATTGCAAATTTGATCCTTTTCTGTTCAGAACCAGATAAATCTATCCAAGAACTCGCAAGACAGTTGATCGGTTCCATCTTATCAGTGAAGGTATTTACATTATTTTACTACCATATACCTTTTTTTTCCTGCGAATCCAACCCTATTTGCGGCTTCTCTATCTATTAGTCCAGCTGAAGCTTCGGCATAAAATAATCTTTGTTCCCTGAATCTTGAAAACTAATGTATATTCTTGCGGTGCAAGAGCCATATGATTTGAGCCATTTCAAGCACTATCTGAACCTTGAAATCTTGCAAACTCTTAAAAGGAAGTATTTAGTGCTTCCTGCATCATTTTGGTACCATAATCTGTTGTTTATGCTGAATTAGGTGCACTTTCTTTTGACTTTAGGTAATTATAGTAAACGAGGAGACACGGAAATTGGTCTTATCTGAAAAGGAAGCTACATGGTTTAAATATTCAAAACATGTCAACATAGGGGACATTTTTGAAGCAAGAGTCGGTTTTGTTGAGGACTATGGTGCTTTTGTTTATCTGCGCTTCCCTGACGGTAACTACTATGCAAACTTTGTATGTTTATGGCATACTTTTTCACTTTATCATGGAAAAGTCACAAGTGACATCACAGAATGCTGCAGGTCTTTATCACCTTTCCGGACTAGTACATATCTCAGAAGTGTCGTGGGATCCAGTTCAAGATGTAAGAGACTTCTTAAGAGTAGGTGAAGAAGTGAGGGTCAAAGTTATTAGTATTAATAGGTAAGTTTTCCAATATTTATGCCTTCTAAAGTAATAGTCTATTATTATTTGTTTTTTATAAGCAGTAGATTTCTATTATAAATGTTTGCTTGAAGACTAAATATATGTTGTAGCATCATTGCTTGTTGGTTGCCCAATTTCCGTTATAGTAATTAACTATGTTTTTGGCTTTAAATATAGTGAAGCTATGTGATTTTCTTTGTCTCAAACCGACTCTCAGTTTCTAAGCTGTTGAGTGCATACAAAATCTAACTTTTTTTGAAATTTAACTTTTCTTTACAATAATGAGGCGACAAAGATCAAACTCTACACTATGTTTGTTTACAGAGACTCTAATACCATGTCATAAACTCTCCTAGAAAAGTTATTAGGTGAAGGCATGTGAATGGATTTTATATCGAACATGCATGTTGACTTTTTTTGCCATTTAATCTTGCAGTGTAAAAATGAGGCTTACACTGTCAATGAAACAGCTAGAAGAAGATCCAGTGCTAGAAACTCGGGACAAAGTATTACCTCAGGTTTGTATAAACTAAATGTGTACAGAGTACTCCCTCCGTCGCTTTTTATAAGTACTCACTACATATTTCACATATATTAAGAAAAATTGATTGTGTAATTAACATGGACATTTTGTGTATGATAATTACTATGTTATGTATAAATGTATTTAATATTTGGTTGTCAAATTCGAAGACAAATTAGTAGTATTAATTAGTGTTATGTTTTGAAAAATAAATAATAAACACACCTACTAATTTGAAAGGAGGGCTTGTATTTAGGGACACTTTTTTATACCAAAATATGCTTATAATTAGGACTACTACATTCCTATTTAGAATGTATGCATGAATATGGGTATCTGAAAACACGTCTGCGTGAATATGTGGGGATGTGAGTACCTAAATGTGTGTATGAAAGTGTACGTGTATCTGTGTATGAACATTTTTGTATCTCCGAGTTTCATTTTGCAGGATGGTTCAGCTGTTCCCAATTCTTTCAGCAGTGCCACTAGCAGTCCCATCGATCTCCTACCGGGGCTGGATACTATTCTTGAAGAGCTATTGCAAGAAGATGGGTATGTTCCTATCACTGTTTGAAGTATTTAACTACTTGGAATATCCAAAATCAGAGATACATCCATCCCTTGCCCCACACGGTTTCAATATTTCTTTTGATAAAATGATAATATATTATTACAAAGAAAGGATAGATAGTAATAATGCCTAAGGGATAAGAAAATGCCAAAGTGGCTCAAAAATGTAAACAGCTGCTTGATCTATACCAGAAACTGAAATTTTTTCCTAATAAAAAAAAACCATGCCTTATCCCATTACACAAGACATCCTTGATTGCTGCGCGGGAAAGAGTTGACAAATAGATTCAAGAAAAGGTAGATAGGCATGTTATGACGGGGATTAGTAGGCATACAGGAAAATCAGGGGAGGACTAAATTATGAAAAGATGGTGGAATCTTGGTGTTAGATTGATTGATTGTTGAAAAGATCAAGTCCAGTAAAGAGAACAGATCAGTAAGTTAGAGTTAAAAGGTGATCAAGTAAGACTATAGACAAACTCTTAGAGATAGAACTAGAATTAAAAGGGGTGTATTTAGAGATGATTTATGATAGGGTATTATATTATGTCATTTGATTACCATTTTTCTGGAAACTGCTTGCTCTATTACATAACTCCTGTTACAGTTGGAAGATTTCTCCTTACCCTACAAGCTAAGGAGATGGTTGAAATCTAATACAAAACAATTAATGATAATTGATACTCTATGCTATAATTGTAAATGAGAGCTTTCTTTGCTAACTCATCATTACACTCATTGGCTACTCTAGTAAATACCAGTCTACACCCGAATTGTCTGAATCACCCAACAATATGTAGTTTTGTTGATAATTGCTGCTCTTTGGTCACTGAACCTAAGACCTGCTCTGATCCTTTTACTTACAAAACTTGTGATGTATGTAGTTTAAAGTAATTAGTAGAATATTTTCCACCATAATATAGTTCCATCCACCTTCATTGTTTTCCTTATTACGAAGTACGAGCTGAACAAATCTTGTACATTCATTGAAAAAATTTAATATTGATGCCACATAAATTTTGTTATTCTTGTGTACAATATGTAATGAGTTACATAAGATGTTGAACTAACTAATTTATCTTGTTGAAATCCATAATAATATAAAGTATATATGA
>Ga0315914_1010018_pt1 | contig 11936 bp, 6 predicted proteins | sample MpolenodulesMG_FD_203920 | JGI IMG/M metagenome (GOLD analysis project Ga0315914, IMG submission 203920) | Medicago polymorpha root nodule microbial communities from Los Angeles, California, United States - elongated nodules | ecosystem: Host-associated > Plants > Roots > Nodule | place: USA... | reverse complement strand
TCAATCCATTGACAACTTTCAATCTTGTGCTTTTGGATACATGAGATGGATTATGTTTGCGACTTGGTGGAGGAACCATGATGAAAGTTGTAATTGGAAGTTATAATAATACTTTTTGTTGTGAACAATGTATTTCCTTCACACGATTACAGAGATTAATCTCTCGAAGTGAGCCATAACATTATAATTTGCTCGCTTTGACCTGCACTACATCACTGTGTTAATTCTCCGTGTGCCCCTTGTCACATACACCATTTTTAATGCGTTCACAATCTGCAAGTTATTAAGTGGGTTCTCATTTTTTTAAAATATTAATGTTGCATGTGTGCGCTACATGCACTTGAGCTCTCATGGTTGAAATGCATTAATCACTTGCATTATATGCTTGTGTGTTTGCACTTGTGTATGTATGGGTTCAGCTATTATGTGTTTGTGGTTTTATATTTGTGGGTACTTCCAGCATCATTCAAATGTTTCATTGTTATTTAGGGCTTATAATTTACTTACATGCACGGGCAAAGGGAATGCAAGCATAAGGTCCATTGAAGTCCCTGATTCAGCAACAGGATCTTCCAGCATTGATTCTTCAAAAACCTGGAATGTATGTAATAGTGGTAACATCTTGTGTTGCAAGGTGGACAAAAATGAGAAGTTTGCTTTATTTGGAGGGTGAGTTTTTTATGATTTGCATGACGTAGAAACTTTTAAGTTATGACGAATGCACATGACTATTGAACGGTTTAAATAGTTTTGCATTTTATGGTAAAAAAAGGAAAGAAAGAGTGAAGGACATTCAACTACTAGAGGGTTCTGATTTTATGATCAGCCAGATGTAGTCCCTCAAAAATAATGATTAACGAAGAAATTATCATTTTAAAAGAACCGTTATTTTCTACAACAGATGCAGGGGACAAACTTTTTTATAATTCTACCATTGAGCTTTAGCCATATAGTCTGTGCTGCCATACTTAAAGACTCCTATAGTAGTATAGTACTGCAGATATTCTTACTGATTTTGTGGGAAACCTTATAGATATAAAAAACGATCCGAGCATACTCTTTGTGACAGATAACACTTGACCAAAATGATTCTATTATTGAAGGTTCATAAAGAGAAAAAAACATCATTAAATTCTAGACTTTCCTTACTGCTGAAACATGAATTAGCTAGATTATGCATCTATCACAAGCATATTACAAGTTACAACTGATATATCACAAGCATATTACAAGCTACAACTGATATAAACATCATACATATTGACACCCTTTACCACAACCTTTGATAATCTAAACAAAACGTCTTATAGTTATTATCCATAAATGTGTTTACCTGACACATGAGAAATAACAAATAAGTACTTTATTTGTAGGAAAGGCGTTGAAGTTAATATCTGGGATCTTGATAACTGCACGAAGATCTGGAATGCCAAATCTGTGAGCCATGAACCTCCTTCATTTCAAATTTTTATTAACTATTAATTTTTCTTCTCCACTTTATCTTATGCTAGAACGCATTTTGTTTTTTGTTTTACCAAGCTTGGTTTTACTAATTTTTTTAACCTATGCAGCCTCGTAAAAACAGCCTTGATATATTTACACCTACCTGGTTCACATCTGTTTCATATCTAAGTAAAGATGACCATCGGAAATTTGTTGCTGGCACCAATAACCATCAGGTACTTTTAATCAGTGAATTCTTCTTAAATTCCAAACTAAATGAAGAGAAACATCTTTGGTGTCAAATAACACGAAATACTCCTCTTTGATGTTGATATACTTCAACTAGGTGTGTTAGAGGGTGTACTAGAGATGTTTGAGAAGGATTAATAACCCCTCTCAATCTGGACTTGCAGAGAAATACAATTATATTTTATCAAGAGGGAGTGGAAACATATATTTCCACAAAGTATATTTACGGATGAATATTTTATTGCCATGGACTATGGCCAATCTTTCATGCAAAGGATTATAATCTAGTTAATGTGTTTGACTTATTTTCTTAATTTGATAAGATCTAACCTTTGATATTTCTATTGTTTAATATTCAATTGAACAGAAAGCTAGTTTTATTTCTCATTTTTGCCAAGAGTCTCCAAAATATTCTTTTCAAATCAATCGTTTGTTACTCAAATTTATAATATGCGAAGGTTCAATTATTTTTAAAATTAAATGCAATCAATTTAAATTTTTATATTGTTAGAACCCACTGTTTCTCTCTACCATATATTGTGCATATATTTCTTCAAATTTTCCTTTTTAAAGCCGTGTCTACATATATATGTGTGCCAATTTTCAGTTTGAATACAAAAGGAAGCATATATTGCATATTTTGACATTATTTGATTCCATGAAGTAAATATGATACTCATTAGTGAATAATATAGTTTGTCACCTTAATGCTGCATGCTATATCTCCAATTCTCCTTTTTATTAACAAAGATGAGGAGAATGAGAATAATATGGTTTCAAATTTAAACTGTGAATGTGCTGTTTACTTCACTTTTTAATTCAGAAACAGTGAAACACTTATATCTTGTATCTCTACTTATACATTTTCTAATTAATCTTCCATTTTTAACGCTGGTCCTTTGAACAGGTCCGCCTTTATGACATATCTGCTCAGAGGAGACCTGTTCTCTCTATTGATTTTCGCGAGACACCAATTAAAGCACTGGCTGAGGATATAGATGGCAACACAATCTATCTAGGGAATGGGTCTGGTGACATGGCTTCTGTTGATATACGTACAGGTACCCCCCAAAAGTTATGGAAATGTTTCATAAATTTAAGTAGTTACAGCATTGTTTAACTTCTATATTATTCAGTATACTGTAGTATTACTGCTATTCTTCATTGATGTTCCTCACTTTTCCATCTGTAACTGAACATTTTGGACTATCTTATTTGATACATTAATTCTATAAAATAATTTTCTTTTAGACAATGTTATAAATTAGCTATTATCTGGCGAGGGTAGTTTGGATTTGGCATGTTAACTAATGACAACAACAACAACAACCAAGCCTTATCCCATTAAGTGGGGTCGGGTCGGCATCTGGCATATTGACAGTCCCTCAAAATACTAATATTAATGTAATTAAGATGAGCCTTTGTGGCTTTTTCTTTGATGTTTTCCTGCTATTTAGAGACAATTGATTGTCAACTGATGCAACTGTGTTATGTTAAAACTTCTAATTATTGTGAACTTTATTCATTTCATTTGTCCTCTAGTTGGCCTTTTTGAATGACTTTGTTTTGCTATTATTTTATTAAATACAGGTAAAATGCTAGGATGTTTTACCGGAAAATGCTCTGGAAGCATTAGATCCATTGTCAGGCACCCCGAGCTACCTGTGGTAGCTTCATGTGGTGAGCATTAGTCTTTCTTTTCCCTTATGTGTTGCATGTTCTTTCAAGTTTTAAACTGGTTCTCTGATGAAGTCTTGAATTGATCACAATTTCTGAATAGTTATCTCTACAATTGTTTTTTTGTTTACCTGGAGCCAAATTATAATCTTATTTATTTACCATATCGACCTTGAGCATGATTTCTTCTGAATCTCATAAAGTAGTACAGAGCATGCAGTTACTGGTTCACTTTATTTTTTCTAGATAAAGTGATGCCCTTTCTTTGTCTGATAAAAATATATCAAGCTTCTGTTATCAACCGAGTTTTGCCATGTCCAGCACTATTACTCATATAATCGCTATTTTTCTAGGACTGGATGGCTATTTACGACTTTGGGATACAAAGACAAGGCAGCTTCTTTCATCTGTAGGTTTCATATCCTTTTTCTTTGTCCTTTTCAGAATTGCTATTGCTAGAGTTCACGTTGTTGCGATCTGTATGTCACCTTTGTTAAAATTGCAATCTCCATTGTTGAGTTTGGGAGAAGTTATTTAGAAGAGAGAGAAAGAGAGAGGGAAAATGAATTTGTAATGTTGTTATTGTTATTGATCTGAATAGTGCATACAGGTAGATATAGAACACATCAGTGTGATACAGCTAGCACTATAACAGCTATCACAGATTGATACAAGAGATACTAATGTAGTAGACTAAACTTAACATATTGAACTTGGTTTACTTTATGCTTAATACTCTAATAACCTTAATCTAAAAGAAATTAATGATATCTGGCCATTCTAAACTATATTCTTAACATATTTGAATATCTGATAAATAAACCTATGAGCTAAAGTCTATTAACTTGTATTTGATTAAATCCATGTTGGGAGAAAGATACTGTTATGTACTGTTTGACATGTTCTGACATTGAAAATAGTTGTTATTTGTGAGGCTAGTAAAAAGAGTTTGAGGAATGCTAGCAACACTCACTTTTGAACACTTTCTCTAGCACTCACTCTTTTATTGGATGGAATTCATGCATGTCCCACCACTTTGTGTGGGTTCTATTTCCAAAGGTACACTCACAATAATTTAAACCAATAAGAGTGAGTATTAGAGAGAGTGTTCAAAAGAAAGTGTTGGTAGCATTGCAAACATGAGCCTGGGTCTCCAATGACTGTCATAGTTGTTTTCTGCCTTTAATAATGTGCATCTGTTAAGTTAGTCATTTTGTTAAAAAAAAATATTTGTGTTCTTGTATCATAGTCAGTCATAATCATATATTTTGATTGGTTGCAGGTTTTCCTTAAGCAGCCTATTCTGCATGTTCTTTTTGATTCCAATTTCATTGTTGAAGGTTAGTCTTTTTGATCATCAATTTCATTGTTTCTCAATGTTGTATTTTTTTCAAGATTCTCAAGAAAAAAGTGATTGATGATGAGTGTTGCTTGATGTCAGGAGTAGTCAGTTTTATTCAAAATTATCAATTAATTAAAAGGGACACTGGTAGAATCAAAATTATCAATTAATTAAAAGAGACACTTGTAGAATTTAGTTAGAGGGGCTGCAATAGATCCATTGTTAATGGGAAACTCTTGGTGGCAATTCTGTTCCCCGTTTTCTCTTCAGATTTCCCTATTACAATTCCGATCTTTTAGCTTGTAACATTCTTTGATTTCTTTTGTTTGTTTGTTTTATTTTTTTTTTTTCTGCCTTAAATGCATGGCCTAGCTGTTTATTCATATTGTATGTTCTTATATTGTTTCCAGATATCTTTGGTTAATTAAGTTCAGTATGGTTGCTTATTCTGCACCACTAATTTTATTTACACAGATACACCCAAAGGAGCGGATTCGCTACCAAGCAAGGAAGAAACTATAAAAGAGATCACAGATGGGGAAGAAGTTGAAGCAACACCTTTGAAAAGAAAAAAGTCCTCTAGAAATAAAGAAAATGTGATAGATGGTAGTCAAAAAAAGAAAAGAGCCAAGGAGAGTGAAGAACACAAAAAATCCAAAGGAAATGATGAACATGAGAAGATGGCATCAAGAGACAAAGGAAGCAAGTCAACATCAAAGAAAAAAAAACAAGAGCTCAAAATCTGAAATTCCAGATGAAGGGTTGTGATTTAGCTGGATTTAATACTATATGATATATACGCTGAGGAATCCAAACTAATATTGGGATGTATGGATGGTGATTGATGATGAAGGTGGTGAAAGTTATAGCAGGAGTTTGTGTTTGGCAGTTGGATCAGATTGTAGGTTACTTTATGGTGAAGTTATTAGGATGGTTAGTTTGTGGAATTTTTATGCACGTGATAAGTGTGTTTTAAGTTAACCAACATGGAGGAGACAGGATTTAGGCATCTGTTTACTTGTGGACAGTTAATCCTATTTTCCTAGGCGTGAAATCATTTTCTTTATTCAATCAAATTTTGTTGAGTTGATATGTTTCATATGATTAGGTGATTACTTTTATTTGTATTAAAATTAATAGAATATCTCAATTTGTGCCTTATGAATGCAAAACATTGTTGAGAGGTGAGATCCCACTAAAGATGATCAAATTATACTTTGTCAACAAGATCAGCCATCGACTAATATGACATTATTCCCTTTCAAGAAAGTTATCTTTTCCTGAATTGCCAGTGTTAGAAATATGTTAAATTATAATTAAATTTGAATAAATTTTTTATATGTAATATATATCTTATTTTTGCTCTCAATTTTAAAACCTTAAACAAGTGATTGGAGGTTCCATTTTTATAACAAAGGTAGACATTTTGTATCAATAGTGTGGTAACTGGTAACTGGAATTTCCACATTTTACAAAATCATTTATATTTATCGAATTCCACTCAATTTATATTACTAAGTTTAGTACTCATAGTAAAAATCAAATCCTACATAATTTTAAATTTGCATAATTTTTTTTATTCAAGTTGTCTAATGGTTAGACTAAAAGATAATTACTATTATTAAATTTTAAAAAAATATTCTAGTAGAAAATCATTATTTAAACTTGAATAGAAGGCAAGCGAGCAACAAGCTACGCCTTTGTCTTAAAGGCACACCTAACCTATCAATCGGGATAGTCAGAAGATATCTAAGTTAAAATAAAAATTGTCTTGTTGTCCAAGTTATTCAAACCAATTCTTAATTTTTAATTTTTAAGGTCCATAACCGACCTAGTGAGGAGGAACACATTCACAATACGATAGAATCGAACAAAACGAACGAGGCACACAAAATTTGGAAGCTAAGAAAATGGGTTGGGTTTGGAGCGACGATGATAACAACAGCTCTTCAGGTTCCGATGAACGTTGCTCCACCAGGAAAGTGGTGAAATCTCAGTGCAAAACCGAAGAGGTTGAACCTGGAAAATTCGTTAGGAAATGTGAGAAAATTGAAGAACTTCTCAAAACTTGCGCTGGAAGGTCAGTAATACCCTTCTCTTTTTCCTCTTTATTCTAACCCTATTCCCAATTTATTTGATTTTAGTTATTAGTTATTAGGAGGATGGGATTTTTAATCTAATTTTTTGAATATTTGCAAAATCACAATGACTCACTGTTCTGTTATTCTGCCAAACCGATGACGAATCCAAACGTGTGCTAAAATTTGTAGATAATCCATTCAAACATCCTATCTTTTATGAAGTCTTGGGTGTTGTATGTGAATCTTGTTTACGAACAAGAATAAAATGCTAAAACCACCAAAGGTTTCGAATGGATTATTGGCAATGGAAGTTATAAGTACTGTGAAAAATACTTATTTGGTTTAGTTTTTTTTTTTTACATGCTCTGAGATAAAGTATCATCATATGACATGTGCACACTGTTCTATTTGTGTACTGTGTGGGTGTTTGCTTGCCAATGCTGCAATTGATTTTAGGGTTATGCACAGGCAGCATTACTTTTTACAAGTGCTCCATCAAATTATCTTGTAAAAAGTTTTTGTGCTTTATTGGTTGATTATATTTTTTGGTCATTATGTTCTTCGGATTAAGAGCTGCAGTACTCAATTTTCCTTTTCTGTGTACCTGTTTCATCACCCACCCTCTCTGCAAATGCGACTCAAACTCTAATTTCATTTTTACCTTTGGACTAATTCTCAGGCCTGTTGAAGTGCTACAATCAAACAAAGAGTACACAGAAGAAGATATCACCAGTGAGGTACTTAGAGGAGGGTCTACCACATTTGGCTCATCAAATAGCTCATCAGACCATGGAGTGTTCAACTTCCCTGGCCTACGAAGTGATATTGAAGTCATGGAGCGCAACCTCTTTGGCGGTCTCGGTCGCTTCTTTGAGGCAGCTGAAGAAATGAAAAATGGCCTTTTTGATGTTATTGCAAAGTCTCCCTCTATATTTGATGCAGAGATGCCATCTTCATCCCGTATGAGGCAAGGGATACCTATTGAAGATAATGGCCAGCAAGAAACTCGTCCTAAATCCAAGGATATGGAATCAGCTGATACTGATTTCTCTGCATTGGCTAAAGATGTTTAAACTAAATTGTCCTGCAAACTTACTATATTTTTACTAGTTGTGTTAGATCACAAACATCCGGACTACATGTATGCCCTTTAATAAGGTGTTTCTCAGCATCTTTATGCCAGCTGTTTAGGTTTGTTTTCTTTCAAAAATTAAAAACTCTAGCTGACATGGCATGTATCGAGGGTTTTATCTTTTTTCTACACTTGGTTACATTTTATGTAATATGAAATTTTCAGGCAAACTTTATTTTGTATGCATTTATCTGTGTGTGTGGAGAAAACAAATTAATGGTGGATTATCAGGACTATGTGCTAAGTTTCAATTTTTATTTTTATTTATGTCAAAATCACATGGTTCATGCAACTAGAAGATGACTCTGACTAAAATATTCACCGACTACATCCTTCCTAAAAGGTTAACACAACTAAGCGGAAGATGGTTAAAATAATGCAACCTGTGAGAGATGGAAACCTGCAATCCCTCGATCCCTCAGCAAACAATAGACGACCAAGGGTGAGATGGAAGACTGCCTTTCACAACCAGTGATACCGTCACTGCAGAATTAGATTCAAGTACAGTCAATTTATACCCTTTATCCCAAGCTAATTGGAGTGCAATCAAAATTCCCCAAAACTCTGCCATCAATACCGCACAAGGTCCCAAGTTACACGCAAAACCTCCACGCCAAGTGCCTGACACATCCCTGAAAACACCACCACACGCCTATCTTCGATCAGAGGTGATCAGCGCTCCATTAGTATTGCATTTCATGTGAGGCACACCTGCCTCACCATATGCAAATCTGCAATAACAGTTTGCACATCAAAGTTCCTACTGGAAAACTGTTGTTAATTGAACAAGAAAACAGTTGCAGGAAATGAACAAGACAGGAGAAATAACTACTTTCATTCATGTAATTGGTCTAACAACAAACAAACTGAACACACAATCTGTTTTACATAGTTTGACAATACTAAAACTTCCAATAACTACCACAGTACAACACAATTAATTAAAGAAAACTGAACAACAGTTACTAAAATAAAATAACCAACACATAATACATAAAAGTCTCCACATGAGAGACGCCACACTCTTACCCAAAACCACGTTAAGGCAATGGGTTTATGGGCCCTCTTACTTATAAGGTGTTCAACCTTTACTGTTTTATCTGATGTGGGACATATAACTCACACTTGCACACAACACTCCCCCTTAAGTGTGAGTCCATCTATTCATCATGCTCCCCTTTCAAGGGGAAGCTCTTACTTGTATCGCCGTTGCTGGTTTCTCCGCAAACAGACCGACACTGCTTGTACCGCCGTTGCTGCTTTCTGTGCAAACGGACCGGCTGCCTCGGTCGTACCCTTCGTCGAACCGGGGCTCTGATACCACTGTTGAGTCATGGGGGAGCTATGGGGGACCGCCCACATCGAGACTAGAGCAACCATACAAGCAAGAGAGACACCACATTCTTACCCAAAACCTTAAGGCAATGGGTTTATGGTCCATTTACTTATAAGGTGTTCAACCTTTACTGTTTGATCCGATGTCGGACATATAACTCACACTTGCACACAACATGTTGATTCCTGTATAGCCATATACACCAAACAGTCACCCCAAAAAGTCTGTTCTTCGTTTACTTTCCGTTAACCCCCAAATTAAGTTACGCATAAGCTTCTCTATTCGGTCACAAATTCCTTTCGGCAACAGAGTTGTTTCATTGTTTGCATAATGTATGTAGGTAGGGTAGGATGAAGAGACTGGTTCATGAGTTTTCACATTAACTCTTACTTGCTGCTGGCTTTTAGATCACTGATGGCAATTTGCTGCTTTGTGGATTTGAAGTCATCTGCTGAATATGTGACATTGTGATTCAATTACTCTGTTCTCCTAAGAGTGTTCAATTTTGTCTCCCTTGTTGAGCTAAAAAAGAGTGGTACAGTATTCAGTGATTAGTACTCAAGTTAGTAATTGCTTGCTCTTAAGAGACTAAAAATAGAAGGAAAAATTAAATTTTACATTGAAAAAAGGCTTAAATGCAGTTTTCACCCCTATGTTTCAAAAAGTTGCGATTTTGGCCCCCTTTTAAAAAAAATGGATATTTTGACCCCTAACTTTTGGTTCTCTTTTGATTAGCTGATTTTGTTGGAGATTATGACAATTTCTCAGTCTCTGATGGTGTAAACTGGCATGAGGATAGAATGATGCTGATAAGTGGAGTTCAAAAAGTAGAATACACAATTTTCAATACAATATTTCCTTTTGGTCACTTATTAACATTTCCATAAAGTTAAAAGCAAATATGAACATAAAGTTGCATCTATCTAATTATAGACGATCAGTGTAAAACATTATAAATTAGGCTTAATTGCATTTTTGACCCCTAATCTTTTCAAAAGTTGCGATTTTGGCCCCCTAACTAATTAAAATACAAAACAGTCCTCTATGTATTGGATCTTTGGCAGTTTTGGCCCCCAAGGCTACTTTTGACTTAGTCCGTGGCACCCACATCCCTTAAGTGAGGTGCCACGTGTAATTAGTTAGGGGGTGCCATGTCAGCAAAGACTAAGTCTAAAGTGGCCTTGGGGGCCAAAATTGCCAAAGATCCAATACATAGGGGGCTGTTTTGTATTTTAATTAGTTAGGGGGTCAAATGCGCAACTTTTGAAAAGATAGGGGGCCAAAAGTGCAATTAAGCCTATAAGTTATTAAAAATATGGCTGAACCTGAACCAAAATCTTTGTAGTCCTAAAGTAGTAAAGTCAACTCCAAAGTGAAACATATATATAAGATGGGAACAGATACATAAACACCCTTTAAAGGGTGTACCTTCCGTACACACAGTGACATGGCAAAAAAACTATAAAATAAAAAAAAAAGAAGGAAAAATGGCCAGATCTAGAAGAAAGAAGAAGGTCCGACCACCACTTTCCTCTGTGTATCTTTCCACCTCCAACAACTTTCTCATCCAAACCCTCTGACCACCACCACCGTCGCTGCCTGTTGTTTATACCTTATACTTTCTCTGTCTTCTCTGCAACACGCCGTCGACCTCATTTTCCCATCGCAGATCTGCGCTACCGCCGTAGCAAAAAAAAATCATGTTGTTGGCGACCTCACGTCGTCGTCGACGAGGACAAAACTTATATCTGCACCCCCCACCACCGTCGCTTAAAAGAGTGGTGAGAGTCCCGCCGTCGCCTAAAAAAAGTAGTGAGAGAAAGACGAAAACGGCGGAGAGAGAAAGAGAGAAGGAGAGAGAGGGGGAAGAGTGGTGTTGAGGACGACGAAGTGAAGGATGAAGGAGCGGCGCGGCGGACGGTGATGGTGGGTGGAGGAGGGTGGGACGGTGAGGTGAAGGGAGAGGAAGATAAAACTGTTGATTTTGTTTGATTTTTTTTTTTTACAAGTTGTATATGAGCTTTGACAAAACTGCCCTCATTTAAATGTTAAAATATCAAAATTACCATGCCATGTGGGGGTGTAGAAAGGTGTGTTGCCAGCTATGAATGTTTACCTATCAGAACTCATATAAGATTTATGTGAAGACATTTTTAGCGTAATTTAATATTACATGTTCTTTCAAAAAAGAAAGATGATTTAATATCACATTTATTATTTTAGTATTTATGATATACAACCATTCTATTTTTCTTTAAAACAAACCAAGGCATGCAAAGCATAAAAACTGTGTATTCGATTGGACCAAAAGAGTGCACAGATAAATTATGGAATGCGTTGCAGTATCCGTAATATAGTAAGTTTGCTTCTAACTTTAGTTCAAATCGTGTATCTAATATAAATTGCACATAACTTAAAATATACATAACCAAATATAAAACCTACGACAATTATAATTACAAAGCAAACCTATGATTGTTGTAGCATCCAATTCCACACTTCTCAGCTTTAGGACCAATGACTCTTGTGGTAAACGGATCAAGACGAACCCATAACACAGAGAAAACAGTTGCAAGCATGATCGACCAGAACACAATAATGGTTGGTATTCGATTCTTGCGTCCCATAAGACCTTTAAGGAAAGGGAAGAGATGAATGATACCCAAAACGCAAAGA
>Ga0315914_1010017_pt1 | contig 11937 bp, 9 predicted proteins | sample MpolenodulesMG_FD_203920 | JGI IMG/M metagenome (GOLD analysis project Ga0315914, IMG submission 203920) | Medicago polymorpha root nodule microbial communities from Los Angeles, California, United States - elongated nodules | ecosystem: Host-associated > Plants > Roots > Nodule | place: USA... | reverse complement strand
GCTTATGGAGGCCACCATGGTGGTGAACGGACTGCCGCTAAAATTCTACAGAGCGGGTTCTGGTGGCCCACGCTTTTTAAAGACTGTCATGCCTTTGTCCTACACTGTGATAAGTGTCAAAGAACAGGTAATATTTCTAAGAGAAATGAGATGCCCCTCAATGGTATTTTAGAAGTTGAACCTTTTGATTGTTGGGGCATCGATTTCATGGGACCGTTTCCCTCCTCTTACTTTAACTTGTATATCCTTGTTTGTGTTGATTATGTCACCAAGTGGGTCGAAGCGATTGCTTGTGTTGCTAATGATTCCCACACTGTGGTGAATTTTTTAAAGAAGAATATTTTTCCTAGGTTTGGAACCCCTAGAGTCTTGATTAGTGATGGGGGGAAGCACTTTTGCAACAAATATTTAGAAAACGTGCTTATTAAATACAATGTGAAGCATAAGGTTGCTACTCCCTATCACCCTCAGACTAGTGGGCAAGTAGAGGTGTCTAATAGGCAGTTAAAACAGATTCTTGAAAAAACCGTTGCTGCCTCTAGGAAGGACTGGTCTAGGAAATTAGATGATGCTTTGTGGGCTTATAGAACCGCGTTTAAGACGCATTTAGGGTTGTCACCCTATCAGTTAGTCTATGGCAAAGCTTGCCATCTCCCTGTGGAGTTAGAGCATAAAGCGTATTGGGCAATTAAATCCCTAAACTTTGATCAAGCCTTAGCTGGTAAGAAGAGGCTGTTGAAGCTCAATGAGCTTGAGGAAATGAGATTGAATGCTTATGAAAATGCTGTTATTTATAAAGAAAAGAACCATGTTTTTAAGAAAAATGCCTCAGGACAAGTGATCAACGTTCAAATACTGAAAGTTCTCTCTAGTTCCCGGATGTAATTGTGGTATGATGACTATGGTGCGTGGAATATTTTAGATCCGTAGGCTGTGTCTAACTCCGTGTTTTTCTTAAACCTACTTTCCAAATGATCCCACCGTTAACCTAAGCCCCGTATAACCTGAAAAGACCTTAAAAGTGTGTACATAATATTGACTTTAATTGATGCTTAGAAATTTTTCAAGTTTTGGTAATATAGTAGGCAACATGTCGACTGAGCGAACCCTACAATACTTCAATGTTGTTGCGAGAAGTTGTGGAATGGATGTGTTACCAAGCATGTTAGCTCATCATTCGCTAACAAGGGAGATGAACTTTTGACATAATCATTGGTGGGGTAAGTGTTATTTTACTGTCATTTTTCACTTTAAGTTAGTTCCTTGAGGACAAGTAACGGTGCAAGTTTGGGGTTGTGATGACGCTCTGTCATCTCTCTTTTATTAGCCCGATCTGCGTCTCCATTAGTTTCCTAGCTGCCTCGTTATTCTTTCTTTCAGCTTCTTGACTTTTCATGATATTTTCAAAGTTGGATTGCGTCATCTTCATGAAATTTGCCATTGTCTCTTCCAAAGCGGATGGCTTTCTCTGTTGCTGCTGTTGAGGATTAGGTAGCAGAGGGTTCAAGGTGTTGTTATTTGAGTAACTTAGGTTAGGGTGCTTATTAATACCAGGATTATAGTATTGGTTTGGCCTTTGATAGTTCCCCATGTAGTTGGCTTCCTCACTATATCCTTCAGGCACACACTCACCATTCGTGTGTCCCTCACCACATAAATCACACCTGACTGCAGCTACCTATTGTGGTTTGTTTGCCATAGTAAAACCATGAAACTCTTTAGTTAAAGTCTCCAACTGTTTGTTCATGGCTGCCTGGTTGGCTAAGATTGCTGTTTGGTCACTCACCCCAAAAACGCCTCTTTCTTTCTTTCTCACATCAGCACGATATTCGTTGCTAGCCATATTTTCTATTAGGGCTTGGACCTCATGGTCAGTTTTACTCTTCAGACTACCACCAGCTGAGGCATCTAAGAATTTGGAGATATTGCTTGTCAGAAAACTCATGGTTAGGACACCGCTTAAGAAGCAAGTTGAATCGCTCCCAAGCGTCATACAGTGACTCACTCTCCCCTTGCCTAAAGTTTGAGATTTCTTGTTTCTTATCCCAATATTTGGACATAGGAAAATATTTCTCTAAAAATTTTAGTTCTAGCTCCTCCCATGTTTGGATGGTTCCACTAGGCAAAGATAGCAACCAATCTTTGGCTCGGCCAGTCAAAGTGAAGGGAAATAACCTGAGTCTCTTTTGGCTTTCAGTCACTGTGGCTGGGGGCACACAAAACTCACAGGTTTCAGCAAAATGGCTCAAGTGCTCGTGAGGGCTCATAGCGTCGGTTCCGTCAAACTGTCTATCTTTCAGACCATTCTGAACAGATGTCTTGATATCAAAAGCTACTAGGTTAGCTGGTTGGAAGGTGTGAGTTAGGCGACCACGGTGATTTGCTAACCCATAATCACCCAACTTAGGCCTCTCGGGTGGTGGTTCCCCCATTGCACTGGCTTCAGGAGGAAGGACAGTTTCAGATTCAGTAGGTGTCGGACTTGGTATCTGCACTCGTGCACTAGGTGGGACTGACTTTGACCACCGAGCAGCTTTCCGATGTGCTCTTGCAGTTCTTTCTATTTCAGGATCGTATTGCAGATCGTCTGCACTCTGTCTACCTCGCATAAACAGCAAAACACCTTAGTAGCACTGCACGATACAAATAAATTAATGAATACTGATTCAATGTAATTTTCTTGCAGAAATTTAAAATTGCAGAAATCCTAATTAATAACACTATTGCCTTGTTGAAATAATTCAACAGTCCCCGACAGCGGTGCCAAAAACTTGATGGATATTTGGCAAGTGTACCAAATTCAATCGAAGTAATAAATAAATTCGTATCCACGAGGACCGTTGTCAATTTCTACTCAGCAATTTCATTATTAAAAAGGACGTATAAAATTTATATTGATGCCCTAGGCAGTTGAGTTGTTTTGTAACATAAACGGATGAAAAACAATAAACGGTTGGTTTTAGAAAATTTGAGAAAAGTATGGTTAAAACCTTCGAATCCTCCGAAGCTCTCCTACGGTAATTTGCACTCCTCGTTCAATCAATGATTATTTAGTTTCACGACAAGTTAACTCGGTACTTCTACCCAATCTCTTGACCTAGAAATCTCCCCGCAAGTGACAACCCCTTAATCTCTTAAGTGAATTTGAAACCATTGGAGGTATTGAAAGATCGTTAACCCTTATGTCATAACCTAATAATGATCTATCTCTAGCTTGATTACTTAAGTTAAACCTACTACCTAGTTCAGAGTTAAAAGCCAGGGTTAGTGGTCATTCAACCCCTATGATCAATTCGTACATTCATAAAGCTAGGGTTAATAGTCGATGATAAACATACAAAAAGCATTAAACACAAAGTACTATGAATAAAGACTAAACTTTCATTGAAATTTAAAGGAGTTCAACAAATTAGGGTTCCCATCGGATTACATCGGATTCATCTCAGGAATTAACCACAAGAGAATTAGTTACTCATAGCTAAAGTATAAGCTAACTAACATAAGAAAGAAGATTCATACATGTAATGGATGATTGACTATTAGTTTTGATGGTTGCCCACCGGATCTCCAAAGTCTCTGCTCCAAAATATGCTTTCGGTCTCAAAATTCGTGAACCCTTAATCAGAAAACGCAGTTTGCTTAAATAGACATGTGAAAAATCGGGCCCCGAAGTGTAAAATTCGGTGCCCGAACTGTAAAATAGCAAATCCAAAAGTCCATGCCTGCGCGAAATCGGCGCCCGAACTCTCCCGTTCGGCACCCGATTTTTGTCGAGCCAAAGGCTCTTCTTGTGCTTCAAATCGGCGCCCGAACCAGTAAATTCAGCGCCCGATTTTTATCGAGCCAAAGGCTCTATTCCTGTACCAAATTCGGCGCCCGAATTGCTCTTCGAAACTTTCCTTGCTTCCTGTGCTTTGGACCCTTTTTTGTCCCATATTTCCAATGATTTTGTCATAAAAACTAACTAGAAAGGCTAATAAAAGAGAGATGACAGAGCGTCATTAATTGACCATCCCTCTATCTGGCCTTCAATTGGATTTGAGTTTCTTTCTATTGGATTCAGCTAGAAATGGCCGTGAAGCTTTCTGTCGCAACATAGCGGGTTGTAGGCGTGGGGTTCTATATCCGTGTTGGCGGTCAAATCTCTCACCTTTACGAAGTTTGACACCATATTGTTTACACTGATTTTTGGTAAACAACCGCTGGTTTAAAATTAATTACTTGCAAGTTCAACCAGTAAATCTTAAGGACATATTGTACTTTTTGTCTTATAGAAATTCATGATTGTTCTTCAAAAACATATAAAAGATGTGAAGATAACTGTCGAATTTGGCTTAGTCAAGATCCGCCGAAGTTATTTCCAGAATAAAAATAAAAGAGATTGCTTGAAATAAACAAGTAAATTGCAAAGATACTTAAGAAAATAAACTTAAATTGCATTGATTGAATGTAAATTGGTACACATGTTCATACATTGCAACTTGTGACTCGTTTCTCTCTTGAATGCGGATAGTTTGAGTGTAAATTTTTTGTATGATTAAAATGTGACCCTTTTCCCTTACGAGAAACTACTATTTATACTAGTAGAAAATAACTACCTAAGGTTTGAAACTATAACTACTAGAAACGGACAACAGATATCCATTCGATTTGAATTTCGAATATGTGTTCCTTGGAAATATATGTTGCTTGACCTTATCCGAAACAAACCGCTCTTCGACACTTCCTGCATGTCGAACTGAAATACGCGCCTCGAGCATTTCCCAGTAAGTCCAACTTCGATTAAATACATAAGAATAGGAGAGACCTATTTATTTCTTCAATCATAAGGTCAACCTTGGTTTGACTGCATTTAAGATAGCCCTTTTAAAAATATAGGCTAACAGATATATCTTGGGGGAGGTTTCAAAATCCTCACCAGTCTTTGATGTTCGACTGTTTGGCTCGAAAGAGACATTATGCTTGTTGCTATCGAAAGGAGTTGTTGGTTCTTGGATCCATTTCGTGTTGACGGTTGGTCCATACACCGCGCATTAGACATTCACTGGTTTTGTTTTTATTTCTTTGTATCACCCGATTTGGTTGGTTTACACTTTGTGTGGATGGACTGGGTTAAGTTTATGTCCCCCTAGTTCTTTTTTGTATTTCTTTTTCCTTTTTTAATTATATATATATATATATATATATATATATATATATATATATAAGCACCCGACATAGACTGGAATCTGCAAGACATTCAAACTATGTTGGACTGTCTTCTTTTCCTTTTTTATGTCGTTGGACTCTTGCCTTATAAAAAAAATAATAATTATGTTTTAAGAGATTTTTTTTTGACAAATCCTTTAAGAGAGATTGTTAGTTTATATTTTCAAAATAGTATTTAGGTCAAATACCACGTTTGATCCTTTTAATTTGACAGAATTCTCAAGTTAGTCATTTAAGTTTCAAAAGTTTCATATAGATCATTTTAGTTTGACAAAATTCCCAAGTAAGTCCTTTAAGTTTCAAATAAGTCGTTTTAGTTGATAAACTATTTCACCGTTATCTCTGCTGTCAGTTAATAATTAACTAATGCTGATGTAGCCTTTAAGTTGTTGACTTGAATCAAAACACTGCCTTTTAAAAGCTCCAAGGTGTCATAACATCATGTTTAATGGTCATAAATGATCATTCTAGTAATATAAATGTCATTTAATAGTGCTAAAAAGACATTTGTCGTTGTAAATAGCTGCCTTTTTAGCACTATAAATGATCATTTGTGTCCATTAAACGTAGCATTTTGACACTCTGGAGCTTTTAAAAGACAACGTTTTGATCCAAGTCAACAACTTAACGGCTACATCAGCATCAGTTAAATGGAGACTGACAACAGGGGTAATAGTGAAATAGTTTATCAACTAAAATGACCTATTTGAAACTTTTGAAACTTAAATGACTAACTTGGGAATTCTGTCAAATTAAAAGGACATAATTGAAATTTTCGAAACTTAAAGGACTAACTTGGAAATTATGTCAAACTAAAAGGACCAAAAGTGGTATTTGGCCTAATAGTTATTATTGATTGAAGAAAAATATATAAAATAAATAAGGTACGTTGGTAAAAAAATATTTTCAACATAGTATTTATCGTTGATCGAAGAAAAAATATAATTAATGTTGTTAAAAATATATATTAGCAAAAGGGATTTTTATTTAGGGATGGTGGTAGTTTAAAATTGGAAGAAGTATTTTATAAAGGAGATGCTAACGAGAGTGCACTAGGGCATTTGTTAAGGGCCATAAATAATAATTTTTTATGAAAGTTTGTGTAATCTGTACATTGAAAATTGAAATATTTGACTTTTTTTAAGAATAATTTTTTAATTTATAATGCTTAAAGAGTGCTCGAGGTACTCGTTAGCAAGACCATGTAAAATAACACATATGTACATAATAAATGTGCCTCGTTTGGTCCAATTTAATGTGGATTGAATTCGGGTCACTTACAATCCGACCTAATCCTTCCTTCAAAAAAAAAAAAACCCGACCTAATCCTTTTTTCTTTATAAAAGCAAAACGATATTCATTTATTCAAATTGATAGAGTTATGTTAGCTATACACATAGCCTAAATATGTTTTACTTGACATGATTTTTTTTGCTATATTTGTAAAAAAAGTTGTAAATATTTTATTTTAGAGTTATGATAGCTATTGCCTCGGAACACTAGTTAAAAAAGTAAAAGTAGATTTTCTTTTTATCAAAAAGGTGAATATTATACTTTTACCATTTCTCAATGTAAAATTATTATATTAATTTTCTTAATAATATCCGGAACATTGGTTAATATTTCCCTTATTTATTTTAATATAAAAATATGAGTGAGAGAGGGAGAGCGCGTGGTCTTGAGAGAGGCGGTTATCCGAGCCACCAAGGGCAACCGCGCCGACATTCACCGTCGCCGGAAGTGAGGTACTTTGGGGGGGATAGGGTTCCAAGCAGGGTGCCACCATATGGGGGGGAAAGGGGAGTATGGACTGACGTGAGACCTAGAAGAGGGAAAGCGCGGGAATAGGCTGACGACAGACAGGACAGGTTTCGGGAGGAGCAGCGGTACGGAGGTTAGAGGCGGCAAGGGCAGTCTAGGGTTAGGGCTTGGTACAATGCTACAAGGTGGGGAGATGATTCAGAGGATTCCGATGGTTACTGTGATGTTTTTCAATCTTATGATGGTCGTGGTCGACCGTATAGGCGCGACAGGCTCCATGAAAATTCAAATCGCACAATCAGATGCCCATCCTACATGGCGCAGCGGTCATCATCCAGGAAGATGCAGCAACGCCGGCGTGACTCTGGTTCGCGTGCTAGGGCACCGGTTCACAGGCGTTTTGCTGATCAGCCAGAGAGAGAAGGCGCGCTGGGCCATCAGCAGACACAGCCATCAGGCGCGGTTCCAACAACGGCTGCACAACCGGCCATTTCAGCACCAGAACAGCAGGCTACAACAGCAGCACAAAATGGTACAATTCTCAATCACTTTGTCACTTTTTATTTCACAAATGTACCGGATGACATCTCGTATAGGTCATTAAGGCAAGGTTTTGAGGTCTGTGATATTATGGAGGATATATATTTGGCAAAAAAATGTAACGTAAACGGTGATGTGTTTGGTTTTGTTCGTTATAGTAAGGTGAAAGACTTAGAAAAATTGTTAAAAGCTGTGAACAATATCTGGTTTGGTGACTGTAAGGTGGTAGCTAAAGTGTTTGCTTATGATCGTTATGGTCAGAAGCGGGGCGAGGGTAGGGTGAGGGGAGAGGGAGAAAAAAGCATAGAGGGAGAAAAAAGAAAGAATGAGGAAGTGATTTATGTCGAGGGAGAAAAAAGAAATATGGTTGGGTTAAATCTTGAGATGCAGGGTGAGGGTATTGTTCATGGTGCAAAACCGGTGATGGGGGAGAGGACTGTGGTGGTGGAAAGGGAGCAGGCAATAGGCGGAAGTGCTATCAGACACAATATGATTTCTAAACAGGTGTTTGTACCCAAGTATTCGTCATCCGTTAACGACTTGAGTTGGGCGAATAAAGGTGTCGTGGTGTCTGTTGTAAATGGGGAGGTCATACCTGTCATACAACAGAGGATTTTTGATGTTGGTTTTGATAAATTAGTTATTATACCTTTGGGTGCATATAAGGTGTTTTTACGTTCTCTTGATGATTCTGATGTGAGTATTCTTTTTTCGCAAGCGCCAGAATTTTTTGACAATTTCTTTTCGAGACTCGTAAGGTGGAGTAAAGATGTGTTGATACGTGAAAGAGGTGCATGGGTACGTATATATGGGGTGCTGCTTCATGCGTGGAATTATGATTTCTTTAAGTTGTGTGTAATGGACTGTGGTCGTCTACTAAAAATCGACGACATAACATTGGAGAGAGATCGTTTTGATTATGCAAGAATTCTGTTGTCTACTACTTCTTTGGAAGTTATTAATACTGAGGCTCAAATTATGGTTGATGGGGGTGTTATTCGATCTCCGGGTTATTGAGGAGTGGGGTTATTCTTTGGGAGAGGACGCTTGTTTGCTTGATGAAGAACAAGATTTGGATGAAGTTTCTACAAAAATGCCGGAAGTACTTGGGGAAGATATAGGTGGTGGTGATGTCGACGTTTTTGTGAATCACTTGTCGGAAAAGTTGAAAGAGGACGCGGTTCCTAAGCAACGGCAATATCCTTCTCCTGTTGTTCTAGAGCCTATTGCCACGGTTCGGGTTAATTCCTCACCTTCGGCTGCCTCCAAATTGCAAGGTGTAGATCCGTCGTTGTTGTCACCGATTTTTGCTTCTAAAAATGCCCCAATGGAGGCGCAATCTCAAGAGGGTTCTCATCCCCCCAACAAGGATGCTAGCGCCGAGGTTGGGACCAAGGTTAGCAACCTTTTTACTGTTAATCGAAGAGTGGTGAAGAGAACTTCTTCTTGTCCTCCGATGAGGGCTCGTCCACAAGCGTCATGTCCGTGGAGTTTGGAATGGGCCAATAGACACAAGCGTTCTGAATCCGAGGTTAACGTGAAGCCAAGTTTGATAGGTTCGGCAAAGCCAACATCAAAAGGACCATCGCGAGTTTTGAAAAAGAAAGGTAGTGGACATCTACGTCACTGTGCACAAAATTTAAAACGCATTGCAAGATTTTCTGACAAAGATCGACGAGTGGTTCTTCGTGCATTGCGGAGGACTATGGAACAACGAAGAACGGTCTCTAAAGCTTCTAAGGTTAAGGTAATGTCCAATGGTTCTACTAGTGTATCTCAATCGTCCGTCAATAATGATTGGAAACACTGGTTGGTGTTACATGGTGATGAGAAGGCGGTAAATCAGGATGTCTGTGATATAGCGCATACTGTTGGCCTTAAGTTTCAAGGAGATAATAATAATATGTTTGATGTGTTGTCTGGAATGGGACGGAAAAACAATAGGGATGCTGAAAATGGTAAATAGCCCAGGTTCATGGGTAGTAGGGAGACAGGGGTGCCGGTGGTGTGGATAGGTTGTGATGAAAATTATATCTTGGAATGTTCGGGGGTTAGGGAGCTTTGAGAAAAGAAGAGAGGTGTGTCACTTGGTGAGGGAGAAAAATCCGTTTATCATTTGTATTCAGGAAACAAAGTTGTCTGTGATCGATGTAATTTTGTGTAAATCAATGTGGGGAGGTGATTGTGTCGATTTTTCTTATCGCCCCTCTGTGGGGGCTTCTGGTGGAATAGTCACGATGTGGGATACCAAAGAGGTTGAGGTGTAGTTCTCTATGTCTTTTGAGCATGTTTTGGTGATTTCAGGGTGTTTAGTGAAAAATGGTGTGCAATTTACTGTGTTCAATGTTTATGCTCCCTGTGATTCAACGAGCCAGCAGGTGGTGTGGAACAATTTATCAAGCCGTTTGCAGATGTTATCTGATATGAATGTATGTTTGTGTGGTGACTTTAATGCAGTCCGGTGCATGGAGGAACGACGTAGTGTTGGCGGTGTGGCACGATACGGGTGGTGTGCTACCTACAATAATTTTATAGAAGATAATTTTTTGGTGGATCTTCCTCTCCGGGGCCGCAACTTTACATGGTTTCGAGGGGATGGGAATTCTATGAGCCGAATATACATGTTTCTGTTATCTGATAGATGGTGCTTGACGTGGCCTAATTGTTTCCAGATGGCCTTGTCCCGTGGGGTGTCTGATCATTGCCCGTTAGAGCTGTCAGTTGATGTTGAGAATTGGGGTCCTAGACCGTTACAGATGCTGAAATGTTGGGCGCTTACTCCTGGTTATAAATCTTTTGTTTGCAATAAATAGAACTCGTTTCATGTGGATGGTTGGGGCGGTTTTGTACTAAAAGAAAAATTGAAACTTATCAAATTGGCTTTAAAAGAGTGGCACCAGAGTCACACACAAAATTTACCAGCTAGAATTTTGAGGTTAAAGGATAAAATAGAGGTCTTGGACTTGAAAGGGGAGTCAGAATTATTATGTGAAGACGAGATTGAGGAGTTGCATGGGTTGTCGGAAGAGTTGTTTGCGTTGGTTCGTATTAATTCAAGTATTTGTTGGCAACAGTCAAGAGCATAGTGGTTACGGGAAGGAGACGCAAATTCGAAGTTTTTCCATGGAATTATGTCTAATAGGCGACGTAGAAATTCAATACCTTTTTTCCTCGTGAACGGGGTGTTGGTGGAGGGGGTTGACAACGTTCAGAATGCGGTATACAGTCATTTTTCAACACATTTTCAGCCGAGGCCCTTCAACGGCCTTGCATGGTCTCTTTAGCTTTCCGTTCCTTGTCCACTAGAGAGGGGACGACTTTGACCAGACCTTTTTCGGTGGATGAGGTGAGGAGAGCGGTGTGGGACTGCGAGAATTACAAAAGTCCAGGTCCTGATGGGATTAACTTTGGTTTTATAAAGGAGTTTTGGGACACTTTGAAGGAAGATGTCATGCGCTTTTTAGGGGAGTTTCATCGTAACGGTAGATTGGCCAGAGGAATTAATAGTACATTTATAGCTTTAATTCCGAAGATTGATAATCCTCAATGCCTCCATGACTTTCGACTGATCTCGTTGGTGGGTAGTTTATACAAAATCTTGGCTAAGGTGCTTGCTAATAGACTCCGTGGTGTTATTGGTTCTGTTATATCGGATTCACAAACATCGTTCATTAAAGGCCGCCAAATTCTTGATGGCATTTTGGTGGCAAATGAGATAGTTGATGAGGCTCGCAGGTCCAAGAAGGAATTGATACTATTTAAGGTTGATTTTGAAAAAGCATATGACTCCAAAGATTTCGATTATCTAGATGAGGTGATGAAAAAGATGGGTTTTCCAACTCTTTGGCGTAAATGGATTAACGAGTGTATCAGAACGGCTACTGCTTCTGTCTTGGTAAACGGGTCTCCTACGGATGAGTTTTCACTGGGGAGGGGGCTGCGGCAGGGCGATCCTCTTTCGCCGTTTTTGTTTCTTTTGGCGGCCGAGGGTTTTCATCTGTTAATGGCATCTCTTGAGGTTCATGATTTGTTTGTGGGTTATAAGGTGGGGCGTAGCGACACGACTGTTGTTTCTCATTTACAATTTGCGGACGACCCTTTAATTTTGGGTGTCAAATCCTGAGCTAATATCCGTTCTATGAGAGCTATCCTTCTTCTTTTTGAAGCTTTATCAGGTTTAAAAGTGAATTTTTCGAAAAGCCAGTTGGTGGGGGTTAATGTTGCATCGCCGTGGTTATCAGAGGCGGCATCAATGTTGAATTGTAAAGTGGGTGCTATTCCGTTTGTGTACTTGGGTATGCCTATTGGCGGTAATGCCCGACGAATATCTTTTTGGAATCCTCTTATTAATCGTATCAGAACTAGATTGTCGGGGTGGAAATCGAAACATTTATCTCTCGGGGGCCGTCTGGTCTTACTCAAATCTGT
>Ga0315914_1010012_pt1 | contig 11945 bp, 9 predicted proteins | sample MpolenodulesMG_FD_203920 | JGI IMG/M metagenome (GOLD analysis project Ga0315914, IMG submission 203920) | Medicago polymorpha root nodule microbial communities from Los Angeles, California, United States - elongated nodules | ecosystem: Host-associated > Plants > Roots > Nodule | place: USA... | reverse complement strand
TTTAATGCTTTATTGAGATTCATAATGATATTGACAAATACTTTTGGATTTAAGAAATAGAATAACAATCTATCTTAAGTTATCACTCTAGACATAGATGTTAATATTTGATAATCGCTTTTAATCTAGAACTTAATGTTTTTGAGTCATTTAATCGGTTGAGAAATCGTCGATTAAACGATCCAATCGACTTTGTGTTTGTTTAAATGTTTGGAAAATCGACATTTAAACAATCCCTTAGAAATAACGATGTCATTTGGACACGAATGATATTGTCGAGTGATTGTGATAACATCGTTTAAAAAGCTAAAATCTATTATTTGATCGAGAGATTGCAGCTGTTACGCTTGATTGATGTCTCTGACCCCAAGCGAAAAGCCCTATATCTTCTTGTTTTACTTTTATGTCAAATAGAGCAATAGTTTTACACAAACAAACAATTTATACCCAAATGCTTATGAAATATGCAACTCCTTGCGGAAACGATCTTATTATACTTACGCGTAAATATAGTTTTATGACATGTAAAAATAGTCATATCTCTTCTCGTTTTACTTTTATGTCAAATAGAGCAATAGTTTAACACAAACAAACAATTTATATCCAAATGCTTATGAAATACGCAACTCCCTGCAGAAACAATCATATTATACTTACACGTAAATATAGTTTTATGACATGTAAAAATCTTACATCAAAATGGTGGCAGCCGCTGCCGGGGATTATATTTTCGAGGCTTGCCTAGAAGTATATAATATTTTTGACGGGAGAATATCATCATAATAATTAAAATTTGACAAGAGAATATCATAATGGTTAAAATAATATTTTAGTTTTCTCATCACTTCTTCCGATTTGATTTTGTTAGTACAAATCAGACATTCGTCTCAGCATATAATTTAATGACTAGAGAATGTCGTGTAGATGGGATTAATAAGGGGGATGAAATTTCTGAACACTGCCAACAAAAATGTATCTGTAAATTTCTAAAAATATGATTGCATGTAATTTAAAAAAAGCTACGAATAAAATGCCGAATTACACATACATAGATTATGGTCACAAATAATCCAAAGGGGGAGTGAAGTTTACTTTAGATATCTGTTGGAACAATAACTAAACATTGTTCAAAAATTATTTTTCAACCACCGAAAAGATCATTGGGATGAATCATGGATTATGCGACTCTTTTTAAAACAATCCATGGCACTATCCATAATTATGCAAGCAGATTGTTAACCACAAAGTCTTATTGCACTACATGATTCGTTCTAAAAATACACTTTCAAATATGATGTTAAGATCTTTCAATATGAGATTAAGACTACTCTTGTATGATGTCATGATCACACTAATATGATACTAGAACCACTGCAATATGATATTATGATCACTCTTAAACCAAAGAGGCAATGGTATTATGACCACTCAAATGGAATACTAGGACCATTCTTAAACTAAAGGAACGATTATTTCCTCGAAGGGACAAAATTTCCCCGAGAAAATTACCATAGGGACATAAAAGAAAGGGGAGAAGAGGCTCAGAAACGCGTCAAACAAAAAAGGTAGAAGAAAGAAAGCTGAAAAGTTGCATGATAAATGCGATTTATAGTATCAAACTATTTATAATTATCGATCCATAGAGAATTGGACAATGAACATTCAACTATTTGAACGTTAAAAGTTACGGTTTTATACATATGGTTGGTTGATTGACAAATTACAAGAGGGGGGTAAGACTATTGGATGTAAAGTTGTGATGGGGTTAAACTTTGTTAGTTAGTTCTCTAATTTCATTCCTTGATCGATTATAACTTCCCATATCTCAATTATGCCTTCACATATCGTCTTTCGGACATCTCGATATCTCGTAGATAATGAGAAATCTATTATATCCTCTCACTTATGATGTCTCGATCAGTTAGGTGATAGAATAACAATATGTTCCAATATTGTGTTTGTGTGATTGTACACCTAACTTGATGTCTCACAACTAACATTTACAAATGTCCTTATTCCATGTCCTTTGAATAACAAGTCTATGTCTAGCACTCCCTAACCAAAAGATCAATTTTGAATTCCAAATCGACAAAGTATTGTGAGAATAGATATTGATATAACAAAATAGAATTTATATATAACTAGTCACGCCAAGTATTTACATCAAATTTTTAACCAACTACACCTAATCTCAACACAAAGAGATGTTAGTTACAAAACTAAAAAGCACTCCAATTATCATATCCTTTTCTAGGAGTTTGACTTTCTGATGAAGTCCTAAAAGGCCTAGAGCCAAAGGGATCCGAGTCATCAAAAGCAGGAAAACCATGATCAAAACCCGCACTACTGCGAACATAATCAAATCTTACTGGTGGTTGTGCTCCCCGAGCAGGTAAAGATACGCTATCGTGAGTGCTAAATGCATCAAATCTTGAAAAGTCAAAAGTGTTTTCCAACCAGCCTTTAGGCCTTTGCGGGGAACTGTCATTTTAGGAATTAATAGCAGTATACTGTATACTGATTGCTCTTGGAAATTTGTCCTTTTAGGAATTAAAAGCAATCAGATACTGTTATTAATTCCTAAAATGACAGTATAAGATTGTGATACTATAAAAAAACACGGCACCACCGTCATTTTAGGCATTTTTGCAAAAATAGTTGATTTGTTGTAGACTTGCTCAATCGTCCTTCTAACCCGTGAGTTAACCCAACTTTGATAACTAGAGTCTTCAACTCATACGAGTGTATGAATCAACTAGATAAGACAACCCTGGTGCTGACAGATCTGATCGGTGACCTATTCCTGGTAAGCATCAGTCCAACATTGTCTTTTTGCCCATAGCTATGAATGCTTTGACTAACTCCTCTACATGTGAATTATCCCAACCATCCGACACAGTGTTGGCTCTAACAGTGCTCTTTTTTGCAAACATTATTTGAGAGCGCCCTTTTTTTGGGAAGGCTATTAAAATTGTATTTTTTGTTATCTTAAAGTTACCAAGTTTTTAAATTGTGCTTTTTTTGTTGTCGTGTGGGTTTATTCGTAACTAGCTTTTTCTTGACATAAATTTATAACAAGCTGAGACCTTGGTAATTCTTCAATTTGAGAAGGTTACAATATCATATTATAATTTTTCTGTTAGGGGTCTTATCATATTGAGTAATGGTACTAGTTTGGCGACTTTTCCTAGACCACTGCTATACATAGGTGTGGTGGGCTAAACTACTATCAGGTTAGTGTTTCCAAAATATTACAATAATATATCTATCAAGTTACAATAAAGCAGGAGAAATGCAGTAATTAAACCACCAACAATGGTGCTGACAAGTGAATATAGCAGGAGAAATTCAAATAGATGTGTGTCCTTCAAAAACTGGCATACCTCTTTGCTACTGGCATTGAATCCCCAAACTGAATCAATATCATCATTTGCGTCGAAGGTTCCCCAATTAGGTTCATCAAAAACTCGTTCTTCAGAAAACACAGACTTCTCACCACCATGATCACTGCATTTGCAAGATTATATACCAAAAATTATTTTACAAGATCACAAGATCTATCCAATACCCAAAAAAAATAATGAAGCATATGTTGGTAACCATGAACCAAAACAACAAATAAATAACCTTTCCAATCAACAGTTGGGAATAAAATTCCTTATCATGCATAACAATAACCACCAAACCTCAACTCTATATCATGCACATGCTTGTAAAAGTCACATCAATCTAATCTAACACTATTTTCTAATCCGTAAAAGAGTTTTTAATGCATACTATAACCAGTTCATAATATACTTTGTGGCTATTTAAGTTTTCTAGGTATGTCCAGCTTGTTTCTCCTCTCTTGTTCTTTTCCTATAACCAGATGTTGTTTCTCGGTTTTGTCTGACAGTGGTAAAGATTGATTCGATTTATTTGTATTTTGGGTAACTGAAATCACCATTTTTGTATTGTAAAACACTCAAGAGAACAACAACATGCGAAGAAGAAAACCCACGAAAATGAAGTGAACTTTAGATACTTTTCTCTCTCCTCTGATTATGACATTTTTCTCTTTTTATCACTAAACCATTGGATTAATCCAACGTCACATAATTGCAAAGGAGACTTCGCAGGAAAATAAAAGGCAGGAAGGGATCCATTTCCAATACAAATAATCACCATTTTATACAATGACAATCATTATGATCACCACAAACTTCAAAAAGGCACAGAGAATATAGATGATCAGTAAAATCCAAATGAGCAACTTGACCATGATTAGGAAAACTAGTGTGCGAATCTTAAATTCTGCTAGAAGAAAGAAAGCATGGTAAATAACCAAGAAATTATGCATATATTTCCAACATTCTCCAAAAGAGAACGTATAGAGACCAGAAAATAAAGAAATTGCAGTTACCCATAATTTTAATCTCACCAATATCATATAATATCATTTCTTCTAAACTATTCAAAATGATCAAACTCTTACATTAGACAAACAAGTAAGCTTAGAAAATGAATACATACTATAGCACAAAGAAGTATAGTTCAACAGCTGGCAACGTTGGTGTGTAAAAGAAATACAGAACTACAGATGCAAGAGAGGTGTATATGCAGGCAGGGTAAGTGCGAAAAGCTAGGAACTGAGCGTATAGATAAGAATAATGATATCCTTAAAGATAAGACTGGCCAGCTTCTTCATGTTCTACTGATGCAGCTCCCAGTTGCAATATTCAACTGAGTATACTATTTCTTCATTGTCTCATCCATTAATTATATTTTTACTAATATCATGAGGTGTGTGTGTGTGATCGGATTGACCGGTTTGCTTAGTCTTCTGTTATTATCATTTTCAGCTGATAAAAATGCATGTGTCGTGAGCAGGCAGGCATGGCTTGAAATTCAGTATTCCCTCTTAACACACATTTTTCAGTTTCCCTGCGAGATTCTTTCTTTTCTAGTTTCTCGTTTAGAGTTAATTCTATTTCCTAATCTTGGGGTACAGGTGAAAATTGACAAAGCCTTAAAGTGTGCATCACATGTATATACGCATTCAATCCTAATAGAGAGGGATAAATACAGCTAGGAAAAATAAAAATATACCAAGCAAACTAAACAAAAAGACAAAACAAAAGAAGAAAATAATGCACACTTTAATACTTCACAAACGAGTTTTGTTTTACGATAAACCGTGCTGCCTAAATTATAAGAGTAGTCATAGAATATTCTTATCGAAACCAAAAATGCAACAACAACAACAACCAAGTCTTTTCTCACTAAGTGGGGTTGGCTACATGGATCAAAATACGTCATAATGTTCTATAATAAATCATATTTCGATCCAACTCATTAATCTCTAAATCTTTCTTAATAGTTTCTCTTATAGTTTTTCTAGGTCTACTTCTGCCTCTAGTGATCTGACTATCCTCCATCTGATCTACTCTCCTTACCAAAACATCTACAGGTCTTCTCTCTGCATGCCCAAATCACCTAAGCCCAGTTTCCACCATCTTTTCTACTATAGGTGCTACGAAATCCAATATGAGAGTCATATATCAACTAATCACCCAAATAAAATGATAATTATCCAAGCGTCCATGTATGTCAATGTGGTTTCATAACCTTTTGCAAAAAATCCTCAAAGTTTATGGCAGATACCACACAATTTGCACATAATTTGTTTTTTGTATTTAGTAATTAATAGAATATCAGATCTAATTAGTGTTATTTCGGTTACCTTTATCTTCAAGCTCATCCCAATCAGCAGCTCCTTCTTGGATACCAGGTTGCCAGCCTAAAGGATTAATTTGAGTGAGGCCGTATAATAAAAGAATATATATATATATATATATATATATATATATATATATATGTAATGATGTAACGACTACATTATTAAAATATAAAAATATATTGGAGGGGAGCACATGACTCGTGAGACTGGTGAGCAGGGTAAAGCAAAGCAGAGAGAAATGGCATGACACAACTAAAACAAGCAAAATAAGAGAAGGTGATAACTGAATCAAGAGGCCAACAATGAACCTAGCATGTGAAAAACAATAAAGCAGATCCATTTAGCAAAAATGAAGAGTCAATTTGTAGGCAAGGAAGAGTTTTCTGAGCTTAATTAAAATAAAAGTAGAAAAATGTCAAATGCAACAAAAGGATTTTTATTTGGATCAAATATGTAGTGTATCTTGTACACTATTCTCAGAAACATCGACCAGTTTCATATCTTTTCATACAACCAAATCACTAATGCAACATTTGATAACAATTATGGTAGTCCCTATTACGAAGAACCATATAGCTAATTTAGTGTCAATCGCAATCCATTATCATATTTTGCTTTAAATGGACTTTTCAAAAAATAATGCCATGAGAAAAACATTTATGATAAGCAGCAACAATAGTTATATAAGATTATATAGAGCCTTTCCGTACAGAATTGTGCCGCAAAGTAGTTCAAAGGTTACATAAGAAAATCATTAAACTGCGTGTGTTAAATGCCATGCCACTTGATCAGGAAACTAATATCAAGTTGTGCAGGCTCAAAAAGTTTTCATGCTGATACAAAACCAGTAGTTCAGAAATTGACGGCTACTTCCTCAAACTAAATATCAACAACACTAATGCAAAAAATATCATATAATAAAGTTGAAGACATGAAAAGACTTGATAACACTTGAAAGGGATAGTAAATAGAAAACGCTTGAAAGGATATAGCAACAACTATAAGTTTGAAATTACCGAAGGGTAGCTCCACTAATGCCGTGAGTTTTGCACGCAATCCATACTTCTTGCACTGTTCATTTAGAGACTTCACCAGTTCATCAAGGACAGAATTGATTCGATCATCACGGACCTGAGAATTGTATTTGACAAGATCAGATATGGAAAAAGAAATCATGATGGATGTGCAGAACATATCATATTCAAACACACCTGTACTGTGTCATCAGTATTTACATCCTGTTCCAACTTGACAATCCATTGATATAATTCAATTTTTTTTACCTATACATACAATAAAATAATGTGATATAGCGATGCAAAATGCAACAACAAAACAACGTGTCAGCATATATTCTATGAGTTAAAGAATAAGCCATATTTTATTGGACCTGTATGTCACGGAATGTGGCTTCTTCGGTTGTCAACTTGGATGATACATCTCCAACTTGCTTATATTTATCTTCATATTTCTTTGCTAGAATCTCTACCTGAAATTCATATATTGAGCCAATTATAAAAGTTAACGTTATAGGTCTAATAAGGATAAATGCAATGCTAAAGAATAATACCCCATGTTTATCCGCAAATATCCTTTCTGTGGTCTCGTTAAGACGATTGTCGCATCTGCTATTGTATATAACCTTTTGCAGGCAGAAAAACCAAAAATTTGTTTAAAAAAGGAGAAAATAAAAGAAAGGAGTGTTGACATGACATTTTTAACCATATGCAGCGCATGAAAGGCAGCTTTTATGTGTTTTTCTCTTCTAGGTATCCACGATTCTATTGTCTAAATACACAAGAGTCCAGCCTGGTTTCACAATAGAACAAATCTATTTCATAGGCATCGCTCTTCTGGGCCAGTGGTTCCTAGGTATCTAGAGAAGCAGCCTAAAGCCGAAAGAAGGGTATACCGTCTATTATATATATAAGAAACGGAAACCCAACAAGCAGATAGGAGTCTATGTATTTGTGTTCAGTAGGTTTATAGTGAGAAATGGTTAGTTTGGTCAATGAATCTGTGATATTTACAATAACAATACTAACAGCCTACATACAATTTGCATCCTTAAAGCTCAAGAAATCAAATCACATAGTAAAAATTTTGGCCAAGATCCATTCTTTCACAAGTACAATAAATCCAATAGTAAACAATTTGTCTCCCGGATTATATTTCAATTACTAGCTATATCAGTACATCTATATGGTTCCAGCTTAGCCTGCAAATCAAGATACACTGTACAAAGGTATGAAGCAAAGAAAGCATACTTACACTGATGTTCCACCATATCCTCAAACTAATCAACTTTAAAAGATGACCATACACAGTATGTATATGGCATATATGACCCCAAAAAGAGTTGCTTACTATGAAACTTCAAACCAATCAAAGTAGTGTTTGGCAGTTAGCCAATAGATAAGCAAACCGTTTAGGAAACACATGCAAATATGTGAGCTTTACAATCAGAATAAAACAAAAACCAGCAGCTATGTTAGCGGAAAAAGATGAACAAATAAACATGTCATCCATTGAGGTGGTACTGTTGGGCTATAGCTTGACTGTCACTATCCTAAGTCTTTTAAGATTGAGTACGGTGATTGTGTCAGAGGGAGGTTCAATCCTCAACAAAGGTGCTAGAACCTTCTAATGTACCCCAATAATAAAAAAAATTAAGTGATTGAATGTGGCATATTTAAGGCACAACATAATGTCGCAAAGAAATAAATATATAGTAGTTACCATCTTATTGGCTTCTGTAGCTTCTTGAAACTTCAAGTTAATTGAATTTTACTCATCTGAACTCAGTTGATTTATGAGATGCTTCTCCAAGACTGGAATCTTGGATTTCTGCTGCTTGCTCTGAGGTCCTTCATCAGATGGAGGGACAGCAGCCAGCCTTGGTGGCCGTCCTGCAGTAGGGTTGAGATGTTGAGCCCCAGATCCAGTCATCTTTCGAAGATAAAAGGAGGAAGAGATAAGAAATTATAGAACAAAATAGTTTCCATAATAACCCAAAAAAGCATGGTAGTTCTTTGGTACAAACCTGACTGATTTCCCCAAGTTACAGGACTAAGGAGAATGGCAGGTTGACCACTAGTCGATAAATCAAGAAGAATGTTATTCGGAAGTACAGCTGGAAGAGCATGTCCTTCCCTGTGTCACTCCATTAGGTGCAGTGCAATACAAAACTCGTTGAGAGAAAGCATGCTATCATTATCTTGATCGGATAGGTTCCAAACCTGCTTCAAAACATCTGGAAAACATAAAACATGGCATGCAAAAAATGATCAGCGAATTAGCTAGGCATTGAAAGTTACGAGCAGAACACTAGAGAAGTAGAAAACAGAGAAAATTTTTTAACCATGGTCCAAACAAAAGGAAATGAAGTAGATAATATACCTCTTGGTAATGCCCAATAAAGAAACAAGTCCCTCGCCTGTTCCCCTGTGATTTTCCCATCTCTATCCTTGTCTACTTCCATGAATATATTCATATATTTCTGTTTATCAGTCTGAGTCATTCTTGGCCACGGAGGTTGGAGAGGTCCACCAGCCATGTTGCCATAAGCAGGCAAGGCGGAGAAAGTTGCAAGGCGAGGTCCAGTAACAGCAGGAATTCCTTGAGTGGGAAGAGCAGTGGTCCCCGGGGTTCAAGAGGTGCGGGTGGCAGGGGTGTGACAGTGGTGGCGAAATTGATCTGAGGAGCAGGAATCATAGATGCAGCTGTACCATACAATGCATTGTTGACTATTTCATGAGTGAGTTCGTGCTTGTTCTGTGCAACCGTGACAAGTTTAAGTGCATTGTAGAACTCTTCACGACCAAAGAAACCAAGGATAACACAAGAAATTATGTTACAAACTACTATGTTTTAGTTTTCTTAATAAGTGTGATTTTTTTTTTTTCTTATAATATGGAACGAATGGAGTATTATTTTTTCTTAAAAAATGCTAAAGACTGTTATTAGGACATTGGTGGCGTTTAGCCCGGGAATGGGGAGTTTTTTCCCACAATGGGAAAGCTCCCTTTTCCAGGACACCTGTCGGTGGCAACCTATTTCAGAAAAGAAAGAAAAAACTGAAATTTGTTTTTTTAACGCTGCTTGCTTTTTCTAGTGTATCGTATCACTTCAATTCTTTCCATTGTTGAACGAAAGTGAGAACCTGATGGGTAGTTTTTGACTTCTTTTTGCCGATTCAAGCTCATACACAAAATTTCTATTTTTTATGAAAACTGGGTTCAATTTTTATTTATATGTTACCCTTCCTTAATGATCTTAGCACAAATGATTCGCATTATTTCTTCGCCGTTTTCATATGATCCCTATTGGTTCTGGTTGAAAAGGAAGGGGTTGTTGTGGCGGTGGAGGAAACACAGAGAAGAAGGTAAGGGAAGATGATGAAGAAGGGGTAAAAATCGTAAAAGCATCATCTAAATCATATCTTCTCAAAAACTAATTACTTAATTAATAATTAGTTAATGTAATAAGAATTTGACCTTTGATATTGCAGAAAATTAGTGGTACTATATTGCAAAGGCCCATGATTTATTAAAAAAAAACTAATAAATCAAACAAATGTAAAATTGTTATTTAATCATTGGGGTCTACTTTTTTCTCTCACAATACCCATAAAAAAGTTCAGCCCTTAGCAGGTAATGGATCACAACCATCCAAATAAAAAAGTATTATATCTATGGCTGTGGTTAAACTTTCTCATGGTGAGAAAAAACTTCCATTTCCCATACTAAACCTCACCTAAGACATTGGTTAAGAAGACAAATTTAAAAATGTTGTATTGAAAAATGGTGAAAAGTGATAGATTTGAGTTTTTAAAAGTTAAAAAATTGTTGAATCTAATGCAAACTTACTATTTTTAATTTCCTTAACTAATGGCCTTAGCATAACCCTTTTTTCTTTAATGAAAAACAAACCACTAGTTGATTAGGATAATTTGATAAAATAACATCTCTCTTTCTTTTAATTAATGCATTTCTTAATTATGTAAAAACCTTAAACGAAGTTCATTCTGAAACGGATGGAGTATCCATCTATTTTTCTCTTGTTAATTTCATATTCAATGAGGAGATAAACTGCTTTTTTTTCCTCAATCTGATATTTCATGTTGATTTTTAACCATTTCTTTCTTTATTTGGATCTATTAGTTTAGTGGCAAAACTCACACAAAAACTAATAAAATAAATAAATAAATAAATAAATAAAAGAAAGGTATTGTGAGTTACAACTTATGTTAGTTGAATTTCGTAGCTCACAATAGGCTAAAGATTAGAGTGAAGAAATTGTGTTTCAATCCAAAATAGAGAATATGTTCGGACTCAAATAGTTCCATTTGAAAAAACATGTTCCCAAATTCCAAATCGAAATTTCACAATTCCATTTTAATATAGCGAACCAATATGGTTGATTTCAACATCGTCTTCGTGATCGTAGCAATTATGATGTGTGTGATATTGTTCTTTTTCTCAATGTTCTATTTTAAATGTCACAAACAAGTACGTAGTTTTTTGTGTTTAAGTTTGTGAAGAAATGAGAAAACGGTTTTCATGTTTTTGGATTTGAAGTGCCTGGTGTTTGTTGAATTTGTTTGCAAGATTATTCTCTAGATTTCTTAACGGTGATTCAAGTGTTTTGTGAAAACATGTTGGAGATGATCGTAGGTTGGAGATAAAAATGCAAAATATGTTCATGAAAAACGATAGACTGAAAAGAGATCCATATGTTTAAATGAAACTTTTTGATTCCAACTATCTACTTTTGATTTAATGGTTGATAATTGTTCTTCTAAGTTCAGACAAATACATAGACTCTTATCTCCTCGTTGAGAAGCATATGTTTGGTTTTTTGTTTTGGTCAAGTACTATTTCTTGAATAATGAGAGAAACATAAACTAGAATCACACCATGATTTGTTAACTATATACAAAGCTTCTAAAGTTTGAATTAATACTAGCATCATCTAACACTCACAAAGAATTGAAGCACTTGATTTACTACACATTCAAAGGCAATAATTTTCAAGGATTTTGGGTTAATATTTTCTTCATTTTTATGTAGCTATTTTAATTATTAAACCAACTTTGTTATTTACCAAGGGAGTCCTATAGTCCCCTTACATTTGTGTTGTAGTGATCTTATAAGAAGATTATTTTCTTCATTTTTATGTAGCTATTTCAATTATTAAACCAACTTTGTTATTTACCAAGGGAGTC
>Ga0315914_1010011_pt1 | contig 11947 bp, 5 predicted proteins | sample MpolenodulesMG_FD_203920 | JGI IMG/M metagenome (GOLD analysis project Ga0315914, IMG submission 203920) | Medicago polymorpha root nodule microbial communities from Los Angeles, California, United States - elongated nodules | ecosystem: Host-associated > Plants > Roots > Nodule | place: USA... | reverse complement strand
TTGTGAACCCTAGGCCTCTAGCTTCAGCTCTCCTTCAAAAAATGCTGCAGAACCACTTAAATACTAGTCACAGCAGCCCAAAATCGCGCCACGATTTTGACCAACCGTGCCGCGATTTCCTCTAGGTAACCGTTGTGACTAGTCCCTTTCAAAGGGAAACTTGGTGAGGAAGTAGCTTAATCGTGTCACGATTTTTCAAATCGTGGCACGATTTTCCGTCTCAAACTACCTAGCTCCCTGCCAATCAAATCGTGTCACGGTGCCTGAAATCGTGACGCGATTTTAGGTTTCTTGCAAATCCAATTTGAAGCCAATATACAACATAGTATATCGTTTGATGAATAGTTAAAAGGGAAATGCTAACCGATGTCCTCGGGCATTGATTAAGGATATCAAAAAATGAAGTTATTATTAAAAAAAGGAATTATTTTTTTGACTTTTTATAGATTAATTACACAATTATCACCGTCCATATGCGATTGTTTGCGTTGAATATTTTGATTTAGCATTAAAATCTATATTTCATATTATTTTAATTATTCCATTGGTCCCAAATTATATATTTTTGGAAAACAAAATCTTGGAAGTTTTGATTTTTGAAGGAAAAAATATTGGAAGTTTTAAACCATTTTACAATTTATTTTTGAAAAATATTATAAAATATTATTTTTTGGGCCCCTATGTATGAGTTGTTGGTTAAAAAGGTAAGCCCTTAATTTATTTTTGAAAATATTATAAAAACTCTCACAAAATTTCTTGTAGACATTATTTTGAAAATAATAATAAATAAAAAAAATGGCAAAACCATAAACAGCAATTTGCTACCAAAGGCAAAAACTTATGCAAATAAAATAGAGCATCAACGCGCTCACGTGCTACAAATTATGATAGTATTGGTTTTGTTTGATACAAATAATTAGGGCCGAAATAAAAAGATGTGAAAAAAATCTGAGATTATATTTTATGGCTCAGACCCTATATTTTATTAGATTTGGTGGGCTAGCCCATTTTTACAACTCTAAATATGTGTGTGGAACCTGTAAGCGAAGCCGTGCGCCTTAGATGAACCCTTTCTTTACTCATAATTAGTTTGAATATTGTCGAGGATTAGGTAGCTCGCGTGGAATTTCTAATTTAAAATACATCTTCTGAGTATATAAGCAACATGTACTATTTCTTTGTGAGACTTTATCAAATTCGAAGAAGACTGACGAATTAAGATACTTGTTAGGTTTTTGCTTTAGAATTAAAAGTGAATGAAAAGATTTGACAAGATCCAGAGTCATGTGGGATGTTGTTCATCTATTTAATTCTGAGGAATCGTCTTTCACAGTTTTGGTACAAAAAGATACATTTCAACTATAGAATCAAGCAGTGTTAGATTCACATTGTGTACCATATATTTGAATGTTTAGATTACTCCTTTGTCATATTTAAATATTGGTGCAGAAACATCATTAACAAAGCAACATATATGAAATAGAATTATGAAAAATGAAAATCTATCAAGTCTTCCAAACACTTATGCAAGTGTTTATGGCATAAATCATAATATATAGTATAAACTTGAATAAAATCTTGTAAACACCTCAATCATCCAAAGCATCAAATGGTAAAAATACTATCATATTATACTTCATCATTATACAAGGAGAGATGGGCTCAAACAATGCATTATATCAATCAAGGCTCAAATAACATTACATTCACATCTTGAACACAATCAGGTCCTACCATCATTTCTAATAATATTTATCTTATCTATTTATTGTGATCCTGTCTCTCACTCTCTCTAATAGTTTGTTCTTATGAACAAACACTAAAATAAACTAATCAATATAAGAAAATGAGTACAAGAATACTATAATGTTTTTTCATTGAAAAGACACTGCAATTGGACTTCTTACAACATGATATTTGTCGGTCCAAATATACCATCCAAAATAGTATTTCTCAGGATCAGACTTACTTGGTAACTGATCTCTATTTGCTGTCACTGTGATGACAAAATTCCTTTTCTGTCCAACATGTTTAAACTTCAGAACACTTGGAGTGGCTTTAATGGTAAATTCCTTTGGTGGGTTAGCAATAAACTTGTAAACACTCTTGCTACTACCAACATTGGTCACTGTCCTCTTTACAGTTTTGGTGTAATTGAGTTTATGGATTTGTATGGATGGATAGTTGAGATCAAATGGTTGAGGTAGTGGGTTTGGACAATTATATGTAAGGTTTATGTGTTGTGTTAAATTGAGATTGCAAAGATAAAGAAGGTAATCCATGTAGGATGCATCATAAATGAGTCCTGGATCTGATGCTCTTTTGGGGTAGAAGTGGCCTGAACCCATTGCAAAAGGTGTTGTAGGGTTTCCTGTTTCATCAGTCATTGGATTTCCTGTGTTGTCTGTTGTCCTAGCTGCAAGAATAATAAAAAATAATATGAATTCAAATATGACTAAAGTTTTTTTTTTTTTTTGACAAAAAATATGACTAAAGTTAATGAAGTTGTCATGTTATATCATCATGGTACGGATTTGATTTGCTTTACTTATTTTAGTATAAAGGCAAATTATCCATACTATTTGCATAGATTAATAAATCGTTATAGACGACTTGCATGGATCAATAAATCGTTATAGACGACTTGCATAGATCAATAAATCGCTATAGACAAGTTGCATAGAATAATAAATCGTTATAGACGACTTGCATAGATCAATAAATCATTATAGATGACTTGCATAATCATTATGATAGTGTTAGATATGTTTCCAAACTAAATTGGCTTCTATACCAACGTTTTAAATTTCGGTTGCAGACAATTGTAGTTATAGAAATCTCTACAAGCTTTATATTGTTGCGTCAATTGTAGTTGCAGGCAGCGATTTAAAATTTTAGTGTATACTACGGATTTGGATTACTTGCAGTCAGTAATCCCAAGCACTCACACAGTCAACATATCAGTTGTTATTGGACCGTGATTGAGTATTCCAGATTTCAAGTCTGGTATTTTTTAGATGTTAAATATCTGCCTTGAAATATATACTATCCTATCAAACGTCGTTGATGTTTTGAATGCGTGACAGACAATCCAAATTCGTATAATGATACAATCAGATCTAGTAGAAAACTATGTTGGTTATTGCCACTAAATCAAAATTTTGGTGTAAATATTCATTTTAGAGGGTAGTATCCAAGCTAGTGGGGTGGACCTTGATGGAGAAGTTACCTGATGTCATGAGGGCAGACCTTATAGCAGCAGGACTCCAGGTAGGGTGCATGGCTTTGAGAAGAACAGATGCAGCAGATACATGAGGGCAAGACATTGAAGTTCCTGAAAAGATATTGTACTTTACAACTCGTTTATCCTGAAATGTCATTCGTGTAGGGCCGTCTTTAGCTGTCCATGCTGCCAATATGTCTACTCCAGGAGCTGTTATGTCAGGCTGAAAATGTCCACAAGTTGTTTGTAAGTTTTTGAAACTAGAATAAATTTATTACTTTTTATTGATTTATGTACACAAGAGACATAAATTAATTGAGTGGTGACTCACAGTCAGCTATATCGATCACCGATCGGATGGTTTAGATTTCAAATTCGATATTTTTTGATTTAAAATATATAACAATCTTCATTGAAATCAAGACCATCTAATCTTTACCCAACGACCACTGATATAGCTGACTGCATGATTACACGGGATTGTGACTTTGTCCAACTGAAATCACTCGGATAGAAGCATTTTATACACATTATTACAGGACAAGTAGAAAACCACAAGACTATTCTTGAGTCACAAGGCAACTCGAATTGTCCTATAAGTGTTGTTTGGTGAACATCAGAAAACACAAATAAAATCTTATGCTAAAGAGAAACAATTGATACTATGCTAAAGTGTGTCATGGGAAATACCTTTAGAATATTAGGGTCAATAATATTGGGACCTCTGCTAGAGAAGATGGCCATAGAGGGTGCTGGTTTAGTATCTAACACAGTTCTTCCAGGCAAAAGTTGTGCCATTGGATTAGGAGAAGAATGAATATATTGAACAAGTTTTAAGGTATTGTCATAGGTCACTCCAGTGGTTGGAATGAAATAAGGATCAGAAGGTACATCATTTGCATAAGCTTTATTGTTACCAAGTATTAAAGCAACACCACCAGCTCTTTGAACTTCTAAACTTTTTTTCACTCTTCCACCTTGCCCTCTCATGCACAAAACTATCTTTCCCTTGACCTTGCTTGGATCAAGGGTATTGTCTAGGCAATAACTGCATCATGGAATTCAATATAAACATTTTTATTAGATTTATTATTAGTTTGGTAACATAAATTTATAAGAGGTAAAACTAGAAATATAAAGTACCTGGAATTTGCACTTTGTATGCCTGCATATTCAACATCACTTGCCAGAACTAATGGACGGAAACTATTTCCCATGCGGAGTGGAGTGATTGATCTACCCTGGAATTGACGAAAAAATGATTGAAGTTAATTCAAATGACCATTGTATTAATTAACAAAGATTAGAGTTAATTCAAGTTCAAACTACGCTGGTATCTAACTACGCATCGATCAACAGAATAAAAATGTGTTACAAATACGTAGAACCATATAGTATAAATTATAATCATCATAGTACCTCACTATGATATTACACAATCTGGAATTTGCGAAATTTGACCAAAACATGCATATTAAAAAGTGCAATTTACCTCGTATTGAATAAAAAATAAAATCAAATTTACCTTATGTTACTCCTAAAACTTACACACATTTCGAATATACAAACAAAAACTAAAGGACACCATATTTGACAACATAATTTGTGAACTTAATTGAAATTTACCTCAATATTTGTGCTATTGCTCAGCTTAATTGGAGCAAGAAAGGTTCGATCGACAGTACTAGCACCAACAGTGATAATCCAAGGTGCAGGATTTGACAAACTATGAGGAGAAGGGCCAGCATTTCCAGCACTACAAACAACAACAATGTTTTTCCTTACAGCTTGTAATGCACCCTTAGCAATCACATCGTCCTCATATTTCAACGGCGCAGGATACCCAATGGAAAGGTTTATAACATCAACACCATCTTCAATTGCATCATCTATAGCTTTAAGCATATCAACGTTAGTGCAAACATTCCCATCATTTTTTGGTTTTCCTTTCATTGGCCAACATGCTTTGTATATTGCAAGGCGAGCTAATGGGGCTCCGCCAGAGGCTGTGCCTCTCGCGAAGCCTCCGAGTGCTGATGCATTTTGAACTGCTCGCCCTGCTACTATTGAAGCTGTGTGTGTTCCATGACCATCTTTGTCGCGAGCTGATTTGTAATCCTCCTCTTCGTTTAAAGGGCCGTAGAATTTTTCATAACCTTGCAAGTAGTACCTTGCTCCAATTATCTTTCTGCATCACAATTATGTTACTTCGAGTTATATGATCTATGCAGTTGGAAAAATCAAATCTTCTTGATGACCAATTAACTATTTATTGTTGACTTAGTTTTACAATTAGTTAATTGATAATGGAGCGTATCTAGTATAAAATTAGAGACAAAAAATATGAAATGCATCTCTAACTTCAAGTTATTTGAGATTATTTTCATTTCTTTAGCATCTAATCTTCACTATAATTTAACTGTTTTCTATCAATAGTCTTGTAATGTTTCCATTGTTCATAATGTAATGAATACCTATATTACGAAACTCTGATACAAATTATGTGTATAAATTTTACTTCAACATAAAATCGTTTAATAAGTTATTTAGTTAACTTATAAGATTAATGTCATTTAATGAAAAACACATAATATAAGACGGATCCAGTTTTCCGATAGGTCACTTGGTTGCAAGATAACCCTTGAACCTTAAGGTACTTGATTAGAGACATGGCACCGATAAAATATAAGAGGATAATATTGACTTATCTCATACACTAACAAATGATTTTACATTGACGTAAAAGTTTATAGACCCAAATCGTATGATATTAACATCCAATCTTTAACAAAAACAGATGTTCCGTTACCGACTCAAAGATTAGTCTCATAGCAAACTTACAACACCTAAGCGTGAGAATATCTTCAAGCGATTGTTGGGTTCGAAGAACTTTTCGGTAGTAAAAAAAACACCTTACAATTTTGCAGTTAGTTAAATAGATATAATCAAAACACACACACATGACACAAACTAATAACATCACGAGGAAGCAAAGTATGACTTGTCAGAGGTACATAATTTGTACCAGTCTAGTGTCCAAAAAAATGCTGTCATCTTTTACATGCTTCTCTCTCTTTCTCGTGCATATGTTTTGGATGTTTTGGCATGCGTTGACCGTTTTCAGAATAACAGTTCAATAATTGGACAATATTTTCTTTTCTTTTCATTCAATTCAATCATATCTATATAGACTATATATCACAAAAGCTGAGAGAAAAGGCAGTGACAGAACTAAAAAGAAAGAAATTAAAAAAAGGGAATAGAATGGTCTTGTGTTTTGAATAGCTAAAAGAGATAAAAGACAGTGTGGAATAGAGGGTAGGGGCTCACGAGATGTTTGCAACAAAAGAAGCCAAAAACCAATCAAGTTTAAAGGACAATATAGCTATTGAAATCATGCAAATTTAGCTTTATATATATCTTATTCAGAATATAACTCCACATACTATGAAAGCTAGTTCAGAAAATGCCTTCTTTGGCCTTATCATTATGTCTAACTCATCCTCAGAGAAATTAATGAAATACATAATATATGGTTTTATTAATTTTTAATAGCAAAATGATTTTTTGACATAAATTTTTTCATATAGAATACGGTTTTTTTAGTGTTTGTGTTTTTGAAATGTGTAAATTTGCAGAAAACACAAAAAGTAAGAGAAATGATAGAGATAAAAACATAGTTACAATGTCACACACATTTTCCCAAGTACTCCATATGAATATTTATATGCCATGAATATGACATGCTCATAATTTATGTAACATTTAGTAAAAGGAACTTTTGCTTTCGTAATGTTCAAGCCAATAATGTTCCTTACAATATTATATTAATTAGAAAAAGAAACTACTAAATATATATTATTGATAATGGTTAACTAAGAAAAGAACCTATTCAAAGGTTCCAAAGTTCATTGAAAGAATTTTCATTTCAAAAAGACAATTGTATTGTCTTCAATTTAGACATAGTGTCTGACAAGTAAAAAAGAATAAAAGAAAAACCTAAATTGAAGCTTGATTCAGAAATAAAATAGAACAACTTTAAAAAAAATTATGTGTAAAGAAACTGACATTAATTATGTAGAACCATAAAGCAAATTCCTTATAAGCAGTTGCAGTAAAACAACTCAATCTATTCAGGTGTAAATGTAATTTGGATAGGGAAAAATGTATTAGAAGTTCAAATGTTTACTAATTTAAAAAAATTATTACCTATTGCACATTGATGAACCAAAATCAGTTCCATTTTGGCACACTCCTTTCCATTTCTGTGGTACAGGACCCATCCCTTCATCACTGAAGCTCTTTGAATCTGGCCACACACCTATATACAAATGGAAAAATAAACACACTCATGAATTGTCTTCATGCAAATGCACATAAACACACTACTACATTTTTTTTTTAAGGATAAACATACTACTAAATGGTGTGGTAATAGTTACATAGAAGATAGGAAATAGAGTCAAATAGTATTTATATATATTACTTTGTCATTAAAAAAAATGAGAAGCCAATCATATATTTAATTATAATCAGGGTAAAAATATAGACAAGATGAAAAGCAAGATATATATGCTTGAAATGATCACTATTAGGAATTTTAATGTATTTGTTATGGATTAAAATATTTAGAATTTGAAGGAAAAAAAGAAAAATATGCTTGAAATGAAAAACTATTTAGAGTAAATTTTAATGAAAATCATTTTCTATAGATGTTTTACAAAAAACTGAATTTTCTATGATAAAAGAACAAACACAAAATAACAAATATTATTTTTTAATAAAAAAAACTCTAAATGAATGTATAAAATGGCCGTATTTTAATAATTTGTCGACATAAACTTACCATTATCAACCATTCCTACTATAATATCTTGACCATATTTTGCTTTTGCTAACAAGTCTCTATTTGTCTCATTGGAGTTTTGTTCCAAAGGATCAAATGGCCCATCTAACCCCACAAACTTCCATGACCTTGTGGTATGCAATGAGTATATCTTTGTCTGGCTCTTATGCACAGAGACCACTCCTTCCATTCCTGTTTCATGTTAATAATAAAAACAGTTGAATTAAGGACGGAACTTAGAGACGTAAAAAAATGAAGTTAACCGGCCTAACTTTTATGCATCGAATTTTTACGCCACTGATTAAGAAATTTCTAGTGGTCTATTGTACCATGAAATTGTATTGTTTGAAACCGTTGGAGAAATGAAATTATCTACTTTTACGTTACCTGAAAGATGATTGGCTTCATTAGGTGTAAGTAATGCTGCAAAGCCATTGAAAGTGTGTTTGTAACTGTAAAGATGGGAAGCTCTTGCTTCATCCTCAGTTTCTTTCACCAAAAGCAAATAAGAGTGATGTGTATTCTCTATTTCATGCAGTGTTTTATCTCCATTATTGTGCTCTCCAAATTCAACTAGATAAACCTGTGAGAAAAATTCATCAAAAGATGTTTCATGATCACTTGAGACTAAGAATTACAATTAAGAGCATAAAAAAGAGTGAAAAAATGATTATGTGAAGTAGTAATAGTGGTAGAAAAATGAAAGACCTCATTGTTTTTGGTGCATGAGACCAATGGAAGAAGGAGGAGGAAGAGACATGTTGTGGAAATGATGATGTTCATTGCCATAGTGTATTGACAAAACGCAATTTGATAATGTGATGATATTTATAAAGGGTTAAAGGTTAATTACACGAATCTCTAACCAATGCTTACTCTCATCTCAAGAGTATGTCTCTTATCTGATTAAACGACAAGATTGTATATATTGGACATGTCATTGGATATGTCTTTCTGTATATTGGACATTTTTTTGGAAGTTTATTTCTTATTTTTTGGACCCTTTTTTTACGATGTACTATATCTTTCGATGAATACTTTTTTTTTTAAGGGATCTTTTGATGAATACTTGTTCTATATGCGTTTTTTTGGTGCATTGAATATTTTGATTAATTAGCATTAAAATCTATATTTAATACTTCTAATTATTAAATACGAACTTTGGCAACATATATAATGCATTGGCTGCACCAACTCAGTTAAATTCATAAAGACTATACTCAATTTCTTTACAAATGCGAAAAAAAAAATCTATAAATGAAAAATAAAATAAAGGGTCTTCCAAAAGTAGCATGTTTACATTGGTTTCTACGACATTTTGACTTTTAAAAAGTTCAATTTATCATTTTTCACCATTTTCCAATACTATATTTATATTTTTATCCCATTATCCAATGCCCCAAGGGCAATGGTTAACATTATCAAAAATAAAAAGTAACTTTATATTAAATTTGCTAACAATACATACTCAGTTCTTCAAAGATGTCCTTCAATTATTACAAGAGAGGGATACATTTGGTCTTTCAATTCTCTTTATTTTTGTTCAAATATATATATTTTTGTTCAAATATATATATTTTTACCATAATAAGTTCTATATTTTGTGTGTAAATAAGGTATTTGTTGTAAGACCACAATGGATAACAGCTGTGTATAAATAAGATATCTACGGTAAACCGCTCTTTCTCAAGAATTTAATGATGTTACATTTTCAATGATGACTTTAAACTTATTGAATTATATATTAGTTATGCTAGTAAAATATTAGTTTATAAGAATATTTACTGTTTAGTAAGAAAAAATATTTACCATATGTAGGATTTTATTCATATAAACTCCTTTAAAAAAATCACACAAAATGATAATGTAATTTTTTTTATACTTTCAATCAATCGTAAACCCATTAAAAATGTAAACGCATTAAAAAAAATTGATTTTAATCTTAACTAATTTTAAATCTAATATTTTTTATCGACGATAAGGTGTGCCCAGTTTGCCGTAAGGTATGCATGGATACCTTTAAGGAGCACACAATTCATTGTAAGGAGATTCTCGACTTCAAATACAGGTTAGAGATGTTTTTTTGATATATATATATATATATATATATATATATATATAGGCAGAAGTGAATATCAACGAAGAAGGAAGCGCATGTGAACTTCTTGACTGACCCACGAGAAGGAAGATCGACACCTAGGCCATCAAATATTCTGGTGTGCAGATGGGTAGGAGGGAAACATGCTTGTGCAGACTTGATTGAGGTTTCGTGCTTGTTGGATTGGGGATTGAGGTTTTTGTTGTGGGACAAGCGACCCTCAAAGCTGCTTCAAGTAAAGTGGCCAAACATGAGAAAACATGTTAAGATAATCAACATCCTTTCATACCATTTACGTTTGACACTTTTGATTTTTTAGCACTAGAGGTTCTTGACCTTTTAAAAAGAGTTCAAAGCACCATACATAACAATGTAGTCTCACCCAGGTTTATGAAAATTGTATTCAAGAGATTAGTTTTATCATTCAATTTATTGTCTGCTTGCCTTACATTTATGTATAAATTATAATTGGTGTATAAAAGAAAATATAAAATCAAATTTAATGCATATAGTTCATATTTTGACAATAAGTAATACATATAGTTGGTGATTTCCCAAAATGACTCTAGGTATTTGTTTTATTTTCCTTATTGAAAAAAGTCATATGATAAGAGTACTACTACTAGTATTAGTAGTTATGTGGACCAAGCTTCATTTGAAAAAGGAAATACACTGAAATAATTCTAAAATAACATGCACGAGAAAGTAAACACTTTCACTGGAATGATACAAAGTACTAAAGTAGTATACACAAGGAGCTAGGCCTAGTAGTACTCTAGACAATATTATGGGGTTTTTTCTCCTTAATCTACACTGAAGTGAGTGTATCCACTTTAAAAGCTGAAAATATTAAAATAATGATATCAAACAGTTGAAACGGCAGTTAACTGTCTTTCAGCAGTGAATTGCAGTTAATTATCGTTAGGAGTGTTAAGGTCATTTTGGGGTGCAGGAGATCAATTTTGGCAGATTTAAGAGCAATTTTCGTTGAGTTAACTGTTAAAGGGCTTTCTCATCAACATTGTCCATTGCAAGCCCATTTTTTGAAAAGCTATTTTGCTTGGGTGCTTCTCTTTAGACCCCCAATATCTCTATGTCCCTAAATACACATCCGGTAATTACCTATTGGATGTACATTTTGTTTAAAAATGTACATACGATAAATAACGACCGAATATGTATTTAGGTGGCTTTAAAGATATTAGGGGACCTAAAGAAAAACGTTCTTTTTGCTTCATTTAATATTCATCCCCTATGTCTATGTCCACCCGACCACCCTTTCTTTCTCCATCTCTCTCCCTTACTCATTTATTCTCTAAATGTACTCTCTTTTTCCTTCTCCTTCTTTCTTTCCCTCTCTATATTCCTCTCCCTCCCTCCCTCTCACTCTTCCTAGCCATCTATCCACCTTGTCAATTGGACTTACGTTGGTCAAAATGACAATTGACCTAATATTATAGACCAAAAGTACAAACTTTGAATTTTAGGAAGAAACAAATATGCAATCCTTTTTTTTTTATAAGAACTACAAGTGAAAAACCAACATTTTACATCAAACATTTCTAACCCTAAATTATTTATTACATTTAACCATAACAATAGTCGACATTTTCTTTATTATTACTATTATTATCATTATTATTTGATTTTCTTAGAATATAAGTATCCTAGTAGATAAAATTATCGATTCTTCCATGTAAAGTTTTAAAAAGAAATTTTAAATATGTATAGCTAAATATGATCATGTTATTAATTGTTATTTCAAAATTATATATATATT
>Ga0315914_1010010_pt1 | contig 11947 bp, 4 predicted proteins | sample MpolenodulesMG_FD_203920 | JGI IMG/M metagenome (GOLD analysis project Ga0315914, IMG submission 203920) | Medicago polymorpha root nodule microbial communities from Los Angeles, California, United States - elongated nodules | ecosystem: Host-associated > Plants > Roots > Nodule | place: USA... | reverse complement strand
TATTCTGAAAAGTCAGATAATATTCCGGATCAGAGGGTATATGAATGTAAGACCTTAGGTCAAAAATTGGGGTATGACACTCGTCGAGATGACAGCCCCACTCCTCCACCAATTTGATAGGACATTGACACCCGTCGACAAGAATAACTATAGATTTATTAAAAAACCCCCACAGATGACGTAGAGATTAGAATTCTTGCATAATCAATTCTGCCTCTTTCCAAAGTGCATTCATCCGCCTTAATAAACCTTCCATATTGCGAAGCACATAATTTGAAAAAATTTGTGTTCCAAGCATGAATTGGTGTCCCATAAATACGAACCCACACACCGCGTTCATACATGGCATCAGACGACATCCACCTATGTATAGCAGAAAAAAGCATACCGAAAAAATGTATAGCTTCGTTAAAGACTTGCATAGTATCCTCATTATTGCGACAACGAAGAAAGACCTTATCTCCATCCATTGAAATAACCTCTACATTGGTGAACCCCGCGTCCTCCACACGCTGCTGCACTAACAACAGTGTTTCATCCAATGCCAATGTTGCCACAATTCCGGAATGAGCCCAATCCCTATCATCTTGAGAAGAATTATATTCCAGCAATCCATGAACCGTTGTGTTTCCAGCAGCATGATTTTCTAATTGTTCTTCTTCTCCATCATCGTCAGTTTCCAATGATCGAGATACCTTCCCCTCCGCGTCGATGTTTAGAACAACAACCTTGTCCTTTTTTGCTACCTTCGGCTTCCCACTTCCTAACTTCAACACAGGCGACAGCTGCTCCTCCCTCACCGACCTATCCTCCCTCCGGACACCAGCACCTTCCTGCACCCCCACCTCTACCTGCCCAATCCTCACATATTTTTCTCCCTCCCCTCTTCTTCCCTTTCCCTTCGCCGCTTCTCCCTCACCAATCCTCACATTCTTTTCTCCCTCCCCACTTCTTCCCCTTCCCTTCACAACCTCTCCCTCACCAATCCTCACGTTCTTTTCTCCCTCCCCATGAGACCCCCCACCACGTCCGTCCCTCCAACACCCTCAACCTTGCCATGTATCCGCTTAGAAACTATTGGCGGTTTCTTATCATTTGTTGCAAACCTATCAAACTTTGCCTCACGTGCCCATACCCTTAAGTGCCCAAACCAAACGTTGTTCAAAGCAATAGATAACTTATCAGAGTTCCTAACATTTGAGAAGCGAACAAATCCATATACATGGCCTCTAGCATTCTGTTGCCTTGCGATGAATACATCTGTCAAGATGCAACAAACTTCAAACTGTTGTCGTAGTAAGAAAATTGGGAGGCATTCCGGAATGTTGGTGAAGTAATAGGACACCTTACAGCCAATGAGAGAGTTATCTGGACCGTTTTGTTCTGAACCATCGTGACCTAAAGCTTGCCCGTTCCTATTCAAACGCACAACCTTTGAAGAAACGCGCTTGCTTGTATTTCCCTGTGAAGAAGTCGCATCTGCAGTACCTTGAGAAGACCGATGAAGACCTGTAAAACAAACCCTAGATTGTCGAATCTCCAGCCCATTACCTGCGTTGTCAAACCGCGCTGCATCACCTGATCTGTCCCGTGTTCCCGCTTCCGGTTGAGACGTTTTCCTCTTCCTTGACCCCTTTCCCCCCTCGCACCGCCGGCGAATAGCTCCGACGTTCCTTCCCTAAAATTACCCTAGGTTGATCGCACGCTCGCTCTCCGTTCTCTCGCATATCGCTCTCTCCACTCTTTGGTGCCTTTGTATTATTATTATTATCCCGTCCCAAATTGTATGTCACTTTGGAAGAAGAAAAAAAATTGTCCCAAATTATATGTCGTTTTACAATACCAATGAAACAATAATGTTACTTTTCTTATTATATCGTTAACTATTTATTACTCTCTCTTATTTCAATTCTTTAATTTATCTTTCTCATGCCATTTATTAATGACAATTTTGTAAAACAACTCGTAATATCTAATATGCAAAATTAATTATATTTCTTAATACGTGTGAAATGCCTAAAATGTCATACAATTTGGGACAGAGGGAGTAAAAATTATATAAATTTAATATTTTGAAATTCTTCATTGAAACAAGTCTAACAGCATCTTACATGCTACCAATTATATTCATTCAGACAAGTCTAACATTATGATGTTTTCAAAGTAGTTAAAAAACATGGTCAAAATAAATTATGTGAAATGTGTCCATTATAAAAATGTGATGTATATTTAAGAGCCGAAGTAGTTACTTTTTCCATCCTATAATCATGACCAATCTTCCATGTTGGAAATTCAAGAGCTAATAATAAATCATTTATGATAAGACAATCAAGTCCTTAGAATATGTAAGAGAGTTTATCATAGTTGTACTTAAGTTAAAGTGAAATAGAGATCGTGGATTCAAAGAGGTTATGAGTTCAACGCTTGTATCTATCATAAATTTGTGCGAATGAGGATAAGTTGTTGAGACACGAAGTCTTAAATAACAACCCTCTACTGTGCTTGGATGGCTATGGAGCTGCAAAGACTTTATGAGAGTATTTTATTAGAGCATTTGGAGTGCTGTTTTAAATTGGCTAGGAATTTTCCATGTTTTGCCAAATGATCTTCATAATCATGCTACTCAATTTTAAGAACTCCTATTAAAGTCTGAGGATCTGTTTGGTTCGAGAGTTTTGGAGAAGAGGAGAGGAGAGAGAATATTTTTACTTTGACTTGTTTGGTTCAATTTTTAGAAGGGGAGAGGAGGGGAGCAAATTTTATTGCATTGCCAAAATTATCCTTAGTTTAATTTAAAATTTCAATATTATTCTTATAACAACATTTACTATTATTAGGTTGTATTATACTTGTAACAACTTTTGTTGTTATTATTAGGTTATATGTTATATTATATTGTAACAATTTTTTTTATTATTAATTTATATTATCTTTGTAACAACTTTTATTTCATATTATTAACAATTTTTCCTTGTAACAACTTTTATTACTACTTGTAACAACTATATTATTAATCCATTATTCCATCGTCTAGATCGTGTTGCTATCTATCACATTGTTATTGTTTCGTTACTTTATTATCCTTATTTAATTAAGTTTAAGGGTAAAATAGTAAAATAATTTTAAAATTCCTCCCCTCCCCTTGTGAACCAAACACATTTTTAATCAAAATATCTCCTCTCCCCTCCGTTAAAATCCCTCCCCTTCCTTCCCCTCCACTCTCCTCCTAATTCTCGAACCAAATGGACCCTAAAGCGTCGAAAGAAAGACTTCAGGTTTATCCGGTTAACACACAACTAACAAATTTGGAAACATTATAAATTTTCTTATAATTTTATTATACTACTAGTATATTTTCTATTTATGTTATTTCACTAGAAATGTCAATGTGATTCCTCTATTATTAGCATTTTCATTTGAAGTCTTATATTATATGCATAAGTGAATCTAATTTTTCTATCTTCTCTCAATATAACTTCAAATGTAGCTTAAATTTCTCATATATGTAGTACATTTAAACTTTTTTTTTGTTTAACTAGAGTATACTCCCTCCGTTCTTTTTTAAGTGTCTTTTTATAAAATTAACATCAAAATAGCGATGTGTATTTTTGCACATTTTCTTCCTATTATACCCTCATTTTAATTCACTAATAAATTCCTATTTTTTTCACACACTTTATCTTTCCAATAATTTAATATGTTTTCTTTCTCTCGTAACAAACAATTGCCACTTATTATCTTTTTCTTCAACACATTCCTTTTTTTTTTTGCACACTCTCTCACAACAAACAATTGTCAATTTTTTAAATATTGTGCACATCTTTTTAATTATTTTAAGTCAATATAAAAATTATTCCAACTTTACATTAATCAAAAGTTAAGAAAAAATTAACTTTCTTCCAACTCATTTAATTAAAGTTAAAACTTCAACTATGGCTTTAACCAATGCTAGAGGCACAAATTTTTTTAATAATTGTTACTCATCTTATTTATATAATTTTAACTCTTCTTGGAACCGTTGTTTGGAACTAAATTTTGTTTAAATTTAAAGATAACAAGAAACAAACTTTGTTTAAAAAAAACAAACAAACTTTTAAAAAAAAATAGTTTTCCAAATAGATAGCAATAATTAGTTTTATTGAAAAAGATCAAAGTAATTGACAAATGGTATAATTGACAAATTGTACCCTTAAAATACCAAAAAGACAGTTAAATAGGAACGAAAAATTCACCCTAAAAAGACACTTAAAAAGAAACGGAGGGAGTACTTTTTAAACTTGGTCCCCCCATTGTTTAATTTCTGGCTTCGCCCCTGATGTCAGACATTTTGAACAAAATCTCTAGATCTTTTTAATTTGCATATCAAGTATTATGATCCCAAGTTATTCATTTTAAAGTGTGTATAGTCACGAAGATGGTCTTAAAAAGAAAGCTAAATTGAATATTTGATCCTTTAATATATTTATTATTTTCATTTTGATCTCATAACTAATATTTGTTACCTTTTGGTCTTTTAATTGTATTTTTGGTAGTCATTAGTCTGGTTGATCTTTTATGATAGTTTTCGTCAAAAAAATGTTAAGTTTTGTAAAAATGACAATACAAGTTTGTGATAAGGCATATGTGACTCATCGTTATCATTATACAATATGATGATTCTAATTGGGACCAAAATTAGGGTTTTCCTCGTTTCTTCATCTCCTTTGTAGTATTCATCATCATCTATGTCTCCCTCTTTCTCTTAGACTCCAAATATTTATTGGACGATGGAGCTTTTATTTAAAGTGTTAGAAGCACAATAAAAACGAGTAATGTCCTCGTGCGCATAGCTCAGTTAGCAAGGACATGCATTATTATATGCAGAAGTCGAGGTTCGAACCCCGAACATCCCACTTATTTACCTTGAAAAAGGTGAATTCTAGCCACTAGGCTATTTTAAAAAAAAAAAGCAATTGTTAACAATCAACATAGTACACAATTAAAATATTTTAGAGGATTCATTATTCCACTTCTATATTTACAATTATTATAAATTAACCCATCTAGGTTTGCCCTAGTGGTTGGCTTGGGATCTTGGAGTTTGCTCCTCCAAAGGTCTCAGGTTCGATTCCTTCCGGTGCCAATTTCGGTGGGCTAAGTCCATACAGAGCTTGCTCTGACTTTAAACGGGCCCCCACAAAGTGGGCGGTGGGATTGGTCCCCTCGGATTAGTTGATTCTTGGATCAGATACCGAGTTTAAAAAAAAAACACAATTATTATAAATTAATAAAAATAATGGTGGATATATAATTCTATAATATATATTTTTTGTGGTGGTCGGAGTTTGAACCAGGACCTTATATATATTATGCATTATCCCTACCAATTGAGCTAAACCCACGATGACATAATTCTATAATATTTGATTCAATAGGAAGCTTTTTTTCCCCTTCATATTTTTGTTTTTGTTTATATATTTTATCTTACTATTATAAAAACAACTAGTATAGCCCTATTTTATGTTACTTAGCATCTAAAAAAACTATTTATGTTTGAAATAAACAAAGAGAGTTTTTTTATATTTTTTATCTCATCTGATTTCTTGCGTCCACTACAAAATTTTAGATTGTATATTCCTTAAGGTGTAAATATGTTTAAAAAACTCTCCATATATCTTCCATTTTTTTATTTTTAGAATCTAAAATAAGGCACGCGAGAAGCTTGGGAGGTAGGAAAAAAAACTTTCATAGACAAAAGACAAGTTGTTTGTAACAAAGGACATTTCTCTTTAGACTTTTTAAATCCCTCACAAGCAGCACTTAATTACTAGGCTCTCTAACAACAGTTAAGTGTGGTTCTATACTTTTTTGAGAGCGGCTCAATCACTTTTTAAATTGGTATACTCAAATTAAAACGTCTTCTAAAATACAGGTATTTTTTTTTTTTTTTGAATGGCTAGAGGAAAAATGGAAGCCTAAACAGCAATTTTCTTTAACAAAAAGAAAAAAGACAAGCCCAATGAGCCCATCATCATTTTGCAAACCCTAAAACAACAAAAGACATCAGCTCCGTCAAACTGGAGTTGCAGCTGGCGGACTTGCTCGTCAGTCACAAACTTTTTCAGGTCTCTCTCTTAATCATTCACAACATTCAATTTTTAGCAACTGTTTGCGGATTTACTCACGCATCACTGTTATTAGTAGTTAATTAGGGTTTATTTGGATTATTTAATTTCATTAATTTTGAGTTGAAATCGATTAATCATTCTTTCTGCTGCACCAAGCAGAACAGTCCTCATATTTTTGGATGGGGTGCACTGATTAGTAGGATTTTGGAAGAATTTGCCTTTTTTTTAGGGTAAATAAAACAACTCATTCATTAGCTTGAACAACGATATGCAGGGACATTCCCCATCCACAAATTAAGTTCCTTCTTGGGTAAACAGCTTAATTTGCTGCTTATAGCATATGTGTGTATGTGCAAGCAATTCATATAACAAAATATAAAGTTAAAGTTAAATTATTTTTTTATAAGCTATAAGCTATGTAGCACGGACACAAACACCGATATGCAGTCACGGATAATAATTTGAGAAAAATGACATAATTCAATGTAATCATATCTGTCAGTGTTGGTCACCGACAACACCGACATGTGTCCAATACCATCTGCGGAGTTTCGGTGCTTCATAGGCTATAAGTTGTTTTCCTAGGCTATCTTGGATAGATTATGAAAAATAAGCTGAAAGGGGCTTATGAATTTATGACCCAAATAGTCTCGTAAGTGGTTATGCCAGTAGATAAGCTCAAATAAGCCAATCCAGATAGACCCTAAAACTAACACAAATAGAAAAGCCATGTAAGACTAGAATGTGCGTTATTGAACAATGAGGGTAAGCAGCTAAACTAAGCACATAATCAGTGAATATTTGTCATATACTCAAGAGTTCATGTAGTATATGCTAGTTTTACAATCAAAGAGTATATGAAGGAAAACTACTGCTTACTATCTTCTGTCCCATATTAAGGTTGTAGGACACTCCTTAAGAAAAGTTGCTAACAATGTAGATTTCATAATTGGTATTTTATCATTTATTGATCAAAAAGCACAATAAAAATGAATAAGGGTATGCATGTAAAAATTATTTGATGTTTCGTTGGATATGTAAAAGACAATAAAGATAAATAGGTTTTGTTAAAACACAATGCATAATGGGACAGAGAGAATATCAACTACTTTACAATAATAATCGTATGATAAAATTCGATGTTTTATTTCTTTATTTTATTTGTTTTTTTATAGGGTTGTTCCAATGGAGGATACCCAAGAAGTTGAGGAGGTACAAGAAGAAGTGATTTCAGACAAAACATCTGAAAACAAGGAAGAAGAAACCCGCGATGAAATTCTTGCACGCCACAGGTAACTCACTCCATGAAACTATCAGTACTGAGGTTTCACTGCTTTTATGAAATGTATTTATCTTCCAAGAACACAGAAATCATGCACAACCATAAGTTAAGCCAGAGTCGTAGTTGGAAAATAGAACATTATCACGCAGCTCTAACATAGAACGTTAGGATGTGGTTTTATTAGATCAGTGAAAGAATACTTGCCATGTATTGAATTTTGAAAGCATTCACTTGTTGTTTTTGTTATGGATTCATTCTGTTGATCAAATACGTAGGGGCTCGTTTCTTCCTATTTTCGTTATATATGGTTGCCATTAGTTCTATCAGATGCAAGAGTGATCATGTACTTATATGGATCGAAGTGTGTTGCCATCTAGGTGTTTCTAGGGGATGCAACCCTCATTTTGAAAACCTTCTGCGTATTTATATCAAGACCCTTGAGCCTAGAATACCAATTCAAATTTCAAGGTCTACGTCACAATATATAAGATAAAATGTGTTTCATGAAATTTGTCATTCACTTGGTTGTTTTGCTCAATTCTTTTGAGGCAGTGTTCATAGAGTTCTTTTAAATGGTTGGAATTGTTGCTGTGTGATAGGACAGAAGTGGATAAGAAGAGAGAAGAAAAAGAATACTGTTTTTTTGCATTGAAATGAAAGAATCCTTCAATTTTTTAAGAGACCTGAAATTCCTTTAGTCCGACAATAAGAGCGTTTGTTTGAGATTTTTTAAGAAAAAAAATCACTTGTCATTTTTAAATGTTTGTTTAGGATTTTTAAATTTTGAAACAAATCAATTTCTCAAAAAAACCATTTTTGATTCTAAAATGAAAAGCTATTAGGAGTAGCTTTTCCCAAAATCTATTGTTTTTTTTTTTTTAAAAACAAGGAGGTAACACATGAACAAGTTAATTTTTTTTTTTAAAAAGTGAATTTATTGGTAGTAAACAAAGAGAAATAGCTTCAGATTTTTTTTTTAAAAAATCTTAAAAAAAAAAAAACAGAAATTTATTTCTATGAAGCTGAAACAAATGCACCCAATACGTTCTATGCCTACTACCCTCCTCTATTTATTCCATTTCACTCACCTTCCAACTAAATTACCATCTAGGTTAGTTACAATTCACACTAGTCAGTTGCCGACTCACTCAGAGGTTTAATCCTCTATTTCTCACTTATTTCTTGCCTATCACCTTGTGACAAAGTGGTCACATGTTAGAATCTCGGAATCAGCCTCTTGCCAATGCTTACACAAGGCTATCTACAATAGACCCAACAGCTCTGACCCTTTGTTGGGTATGGATATTGCCATGGTGGAAGCTTTATATTGTAGCACTAGGTTGCCCTTTTTATTTTGTCTGTTTTTTTTTTTTTTTACTGCTGTTTCTTTAACACACTGAGCTTGCTGCCCTTGATAAATAATGCATTAATTGATACTGTTCTTTTTCTCCTTTACATCAATGAATAAGAAATCAAGGAAAACGAGTTGATCAAGAGCTTTTCCTAGATTGTTCCTCCAAATTTTTGAATAGTTTTAAATATAATTTCAATTGCTTTCATTGATTCATTTGGCTTGATGGGTACCCCCCGTACCTCCTTCTTTTGCCTTAGCACCTTCAGGTTTCAGCATTTGATTTTTGGACTCTTTCCACATTACTCCTGGAATTAGCTAGGAGTTTAAGTCTCTAGGTATCATAATCGTGTTAACTCGCTTATAACATCATTTTGTGTGAAACTCTGGTAGGCTCAACTAGAATTATATAGACCCACATGGAATCACCAATATAAGGATGATTGAAGCGGTTTGAAACAATGGGTTTATCCCAGACAAAATGACTGAATTCATTGCTTTCTAAAAAAAAATAAAATGCAACAGCAGAATGATGATAAGGTTCTCAGTTCACATCTTATAGTTGTAGCGTTCAACTTCACAGCTGCGTCTAACATTTGTTGTCCTGAGTCTCAACCCCACAATTCCCAGCATGAAAGAAGTCATGAACCGGAAAGCTTGAATAAAACCCTAGAAACAATCAATCTTGGTTTTATTCCAGGTTTGATATGCTGAACCCATCTTGGTTTAATTTATAGATTGCTTCCAAAAAAATTATCTGATTTAGTGTTTGGTTCAAAGGAGGGGATATAACCCTTTGACAAGCATGTGGGCTACTGAAGTTTTGATGTTACATTTTATGTTACACGTACAAGCTTTGATGTTACATTTTATGTAAGATTATTTTTGTTAGTGTATTAGCAATATTTATAACCATTTTTGCTTTGTTTTGTATTAAGTTAACCCTTGCGACTTTACAGATATTCCATGATCTTACATAGACTTCTGAATTTGACAAGCATGTGGGCTACTGAAGTTCTTAAGTTCTTATGGTTCTTATGGTTCTCATGCAATGCATATTTGTCCACACGGACATGTATTTTCAGGAAAGAGATATCACAACTGCAGAAAAAAGAAGTTGAAATGAAAAAGCAAGCAGCTAGAGGTAGCAAGGCTGAGCAAAAAGCTAAGAAAAAGCAAGTGGAGGAAGAGGTTTCTCAACTTTCTGCTAAGCTCAAGGAGAAGCAGGCCAAAGAACTGTCTGCATTAGGCTATAGCAGTGGTAACGGAAATGAAAAGAGCAATATGGACAATTTGGTGAAGGCCATAGCTGGGGTATCTGTAAGTAGTCAACCTGAGAATACAAAGGTCAGCAAGGCCAAACAGAGGCGTGACAAAAGAGCTCAACAAGAAGCAGAGAGAGAACTGAGAATCCAAGCAGAGCAGAATGACATTGTAAGTGATCGCATGGTTGAAAATGAGAAACTCGAAAGGAAGTTGAAGCCTCTTGGTTTGACTGTATGTGAAATAAAGCCTGATGGGCACTGCCTTTACAGAGCTGTTGAGAATCAGTTGGCCCACCTCTTTGGGGGCAAATCTCCATATACATTCCAACAACTTCGAGAAATGGCAGCTGCTTACATGAGGAAGCATACATCGGATTTCCTCCCATTTTGTTTGTCAGAGAATTTGATTGAAGGTGATTCTGATGAATCAATTGCTCAAAAGTTTGAAAATTATTGCAAAGAAGTAGAGTCCACGGCAATATGGGGAGGACAACTAGAGCTTGGTGCCTTGACTCACTGCCTGAAGAAGCATATTATGATATTTTCAGGGTCCTTCCCTGATGTGGAGATGGGGAAGGAGTATAAATCAGCGGATGGTATTGGCTCGTCTGGTTCCAGTATCATGCTTTCTTACCATATGCATGCTTTTGGGCTTGGTGAGCATTATAATTCTTTGGTCCCAATCCCAATATGATCAAATGTGTCAAATATATCACATGGATGCTTATTATATCCGATGTAGCGTTTTGCTCAACAGCCAGGCGAATGGCTGAAGGTTAATTGAAAACTTAGTTGTGATTTGGATGTGCCTATAGTTGTACATTTCTTAATTGTAATTGATAATTTATAATTTATGGATGCTTATCTTTCAAATGCTCGACATTGATCGATTTTGAGTGTTTTGGCAAATCTTCATATATCGATCATTAAACTAGATTTGAATAAATTTGTATCAAATGCTCTTTTGACAACGATTGATCGAGTGATTTTGGCAAATCTTCATATATTGATCTAATGCGGCAAGCTAGATTTGAATAACCGGGTGGACTTATTATATCAGAGGTGCTTTTGTATGTGCTGCTAAGGATCAAATGAACGTTTTCTTTAAAAGGAATGAACACTTGATGTTTGATGTGTTAAGGCCTTGAGCTTGATTTATGAGAACTGCAGAAAAACTTAAAATATCCAACTTCTTAACTAGTTGATAAAAAAAAATGTTCAGATGTAATTCTCCTGGCTGTAGCTAAAATTGGGAGTTTATTATGAATGAAATATGATCTGTGTTGGTATTAGTTTGTAAGATGGGCTCAGGCTAGGGTGGATGAGTGTGACATATCATCCACCGTGGATGAGTGTGTTTCTACCATTGATTCATCTAAGGCATATCATATCATCATAGACCTTTCACATCAGATTATTCTACAATTCACACCCCCTCTCCCTCTCTCTACACCATCTCATCACTACCATGGTAGCAGAAATCTAGCATCACATGTAGAAAAGAAAAAAAAAACAGAATTTGACAAATTATATACCTCCACAAACAACAAAAATCAAACATACAATTTCTTCCAACTCAGATGTTATCGATTTTTCACCCTTTCTCTATTCTCTCTCCTTTGGAACAAAACTTTCTTCATGAATAATTCTATTGATTTTTAAATAGATTTGCAGCAACTATCGATTGTTTTTTCAATTTTACTCATATAACCCACTTTCAATTTTCTTCATGATTCATGACTATACGAAATTCCAAAATGAACAGAAACTCATGTTAGAATTTTGACAGTGTAACCAAACAAACAACACCAAATTTGATTTAAAAGGAGATTGGTTTACATGTTTGGATTTGGATCTAAGATTGATTATGAACATTTGATTTTGTGTAAGAATTATGCTCTTTACCCAAAAGTTTTTGCTCATTCCCAAGTGAAATGACCAA
>Ga0315914_1010007_pt1 | contig 11950 bp, 4 predicted proteins | sample MpolenodulesMG_FD_203920 | JGI IMG/M metagenome (GOLD analysis project Ga0315914, IMG submission 203920) | Medicago polymorpha root nodule microbial communities from Los Angeles, California, United States - elongated nodules | ecosystem: Host-associated > Plants > Roots > Nodule | place: USA... | reverse complement strand
TGTGTTCGGTAACAACTTCGAGCAAGATAACCTTGAATTCCCATCTTAATGGGAGGAAACACAGGGATAGTTGTGAAGCTGCTTTGAAAGCAAAGAAGCAACCTGCTCCACAGAAGCTGAACATCTATCAGTCCAAAGATGAGGTGAAACAGAAGAATGTTAGCAATAAGTTCAATTCCAATGTTAAGAATGGAGATAATATTCTTAAGAAAGGATTGAAGGGAACAGTAGTGATGGATGATAAGGTTCAAAAGAATCAGTCTGAGCCTGTTAGGATGCATAATTCGAAATCAATATGTAGAGTCTGTGATGTTGTCCTTCTTAGTGAGGCCAATGTGGTCTCTCACATGAATGGGAAGAAGCATTTGGCTAAAATGCAAAGCAATGTTGATAGTTTAAATAACTTTAAGGACATTGGCATTGCTTGAAGTTAAATTGAAAGGGAGTCGGGGTAGCAAGCCTCCTTGACTCATGTTGATATACCAGGTGTACATTACATTGCTGCAGAGAACTTTTAAATGGAAATGCTTAATACTAATAGTTTTGAAATTATTTGCATGAAACCCTTTTTCTATTGAATACTAATAGTTTGGTCATCTGGTCTGTGGTCGTTGCTCTTTTCTGCAGCTTCTGTACAATTATTTGTTATAGATGAAAAATTAAGTGATTATGGTATTTCAGTCTGAGAAAGGAAAGACCTTTCAAGAATATTTTTGCACCCTTGGGGTTGGTATGAAATATTTTGTACCAAATAGTTGTGTTCAATCTTAAATATGTTACCTGAGGTGGACTTAAATAAAATAAATAAAACTAGCAAAAAGGATGACAGTCGCTGCTATTAGTTGTCCCTTTATCCTTTATCTTAAATTTTGGAAGAATTAATTGACACAATTGACACAAATAATTAATTTTAAATCCCCCTAAAAAAATTAATTTGAAAGAGTGAGGTTAAAAAGTTGAGTCATGTTTGATAATAATATTTTTAAAGTGAGTTTAGAAAATGTAATCTCTTGAAGGTTGTTTCAATTTTACAGTTGGAAAGTCGTTATATTCTTTTCAAATGCTTAATAAGTTTAACAAGTTTTTTAAAGCTAATAACCCATATTAAGAATCCTAATATTCTGAAGACCATTTTGTTTAGTTAGGTCAATTAGCAGGGTTCCTTCGGTACACTCATTCGTTTCTGAAGGTGATGATTTCCGTGTGTTTGGATAATCTGGAAAGCAAGGAATAACAATATTTTTCAATAACAACGACGTTGATGTGCATCACATGCTTCACAAAGTTAAGCTGCAATCATTTTTGTGGTTAAAGGCAAATATGATTAACTTCGCTTTCATTTTTGTTGTTGCGTTACTTCTGGACTTTTGTGTTTTATCTCTAGGTAGCCTTCTTTTTTAGCACACCTTGTGCGGGATAGGCTACCTATGGTGTGCTAATATATCTCATTTTGGCATGTTAAAAAAAATATCCTAATATTCTATTAGAGATGGTCTAATGTTATTTTAAATCCTTAACTTTTGAAGTTTAGTTATTTCTATATTAACTTTCGAGTTAAACCTGAAGCAATTTATAGTACAGGTAAACGTGGATGGATGTATTATTCATGGATTCGGCTCCTAAAATATAAACCCTCATTTTGGAAAATATAATAAGGAATTGGGGATTAAAAGCAGGGAAAAAATGGAAAATGTACAACGAGAGGGGCCTATGACATTTTATTGAAGAGTACAAAGTTTCCAAAATAGAAAAAATTATACACAAGACTTTCTGGTGATCAAGATTTTTGAGAGGTTGGCATTGCCATGTTAATCTTGCTACCACCAACTGAATCCTTCCACTGCTGAGTTATTGTTTTGATCTGTGTATAAAAGTTAACCCCTGCTTTGCCTGCAATTCAACAATTCAAATCAAACACTATAGCCTACATTATATCATAAGAAAAATGAACTCTTAAAGAATGTAATTGATAAATGATTGTACAATAACATGTAATTGATTGATGTCCATGATGTGTCAGCATAGTGGTAAGAGTTTGACTTGTAACTTTAAGGAACAAAATTCAAATCCCTTCACCAACGGTTGTAAAATGATCATTAAGGCTGTTTTTACTTTTTACTATTAACAACTCCCCCCTTTCCAATGTATTTAAACAAATAAACAAATATTAAATGATTGCAGACAAGCCAGATTTTGGAGAAATCACTCTACCGTAGAAATTGAGATCGCCAGCAAATGATGCCTTGTTGCCAGTAAATGAGAAAAACGGCAAAGGAACTGGAATAGGAACATTGATGCCAACCTGGTCCAAGATCCATAATGAGTATCATTATCACTATACAATACATTATGCTATTTGTGGTAGAGAGAAACTAATCCATGTCATAATGCAATATGATTGGTTGACAAATAACAACTCCTAATGCATATACTTATTGAAATTTATCAGCATTATCATTCATTAATGTCCTTCCAAGAAGTAGTAAAAATTTACCTGCCCAGCCTCAATCTCAGTCTGAAATTTCCTAGCAGCAACACCAGAAGTAGTAAATATAGAAGCACCATTTCCATACCTGTTGGAAATGATAAGAGTAAGAAATAAATATATACAGCTGTTTAACATAAGGCAATGACAATATCCATGTATTTGATAAATACTTGTTTTTGTTGATAATGTTTATGGCATCTTCCAAGCTATCAGCCTGAAGATAAAAACAAAACAGGAAAAACAAGTATCAGCATCCAACACAAATGTCTGTCTCATCTGATGAGAAAACAAATAAGATACTAAGGATGAAATAAAAAGACACACCTCCATGAAAAGAAGAACTGGGCCAAAAATTTCCTCCTGTGTGTCATGTTAAAGACAGTCAAATTTAATATATATAAACATCAACTCTATTCTGAAGGAGTTCTTTCAGTAGAAACCTTGAGATTTGAGATTGGTAAGAAAATACCTTGTAGCACTCCATGTCGGCAGTGATATTTGATAAGATGGTGGGGCCAACAAAATTGCCAGATTCATATCCTGGGACCTATTTGTCATGCACGTATGAACTGATAAGCAATCCTTAAAATTGGGCAGAAGAAATGGGGAAAAAATAACACAAATCAAAATAATCTACCATTACATGGGAAAACAAAGGCCTACTCAAGGACTGTTCTAGCTTGTAGAATAAAGTTATGCATCAAATCATATTTCCTACTATTTTCTATTTTACTTTCCTGTTTAGCATGATTGATTTTATTTTATCTTATCCTGACGGACACATAATCAAAGGAGCGAAAACAAGGATCTAAAAGCTATTCTAAACCATGTATCTAACGCATTGGGGCATTTTTCGTTCATATATGCTATTTTTCAGTTGAGCTTCTTTACCTAGTGAATCAATTTATACGCAATAAAATGCTTGATTATCTCACTATATGTTTGTCTTTTTTCTTCAAAAAAATACAATAACTCAGTTGAAAAGGGAAATTAAGGGTATAATAGCTACCACTATATTTCTTCCATCAAGCAGTAGTCTGGCACCACTTTCGACCCCAGATTGAACTAATTTCTGCACTCGTTCCTTTGCCTGTGAAGCCGGTAAGAATTTTAAGAAACATAAATAGCTAAAATATACTCAATGTGCTTCAATGAATAGCCGTAGAAATAATTTTTGAATGATACACCAGAGAGAGTAAACAAGCCTGTTTGCTGATAACTGGACCAAGATCTGCATCAGGTTCCGTTCCAGCGTTTACTTTAAGAGCTTTGGCACGCTCTATGATTTTAGTTGCCCTGCACAAATATTGTGGAGGATACAATATTTAAATTTTCATAATCAAAATCAATTTTCCAAGGCCAAAAGATAAAAAAAAATTAAAAAAATAAAAATGAATCCATACACCTCCGTCACAAGGTATTTTCTCTAGACAATCTTTTGTTTTTTTTAAACGGAAGGACATAATTTACTGATTATACCAATATTGGAATTATGATAAAATATCCACCCTATATGATTATGGAGAATGAAAAAACTCTCCACATTTAATAAATCTAGATCAATTTCGGACAACAAACTAGAGCAGAAGCTTCAAATTGCTCCAAGTAAAAAAAGCCAACACAGAAATCGTCGTATTGGAAACCAGTCGAAGCAGAATGGAGTACGATACCATGCTTGTGAACCTCCCACGAAAACAACTGTGCTGAGAGCCATGCACCTTTGCCCAGCAGCTCCAAAACCAGCAGCGACTAAAGCATTTACAGTAGCATCAACATTTGCGTCTGGCATGACGATTGCATGATTTTTGGCCCCCATATTAGACTGCACACCAAATTTTATTAATTGGCCAACTTCATATCATTACATGTTTATATTAACCAATTTCACTGAGAGGAGGAAAAATGAACTGCACCTACCTGAACACGCTTCCCTTTAGCTGCTGCTCTTGAATATATGTGCATTCCAGCCTTTAATACAAATAAGGACTTCAGATAAGTTTATACTAAAAATACAACATAAAAGGGGGTAATAGTTTGCAAAATTTTGGCATGTTAATCACGTGCCCTCTTCTATATATCTTTCTATCTAAGCACATTCAAACGGCAAAAATCATTCAATTTTCTGACAAGATTGCGTTTAAGGTCACAAAAGAGGAATCAATGAAATCAAAGAAGTGAAAAAACAAACAATTATAAGACAACTTACAACATTGGAGCCAACAAATGATATGGCTTTGATATCGTCATCATCACAAATGGCATTCACAACATCCTGTCACCAATAATCAAGGATATCAATCCGTGAGAAAAACAGAGCACAATTATTTCATTCTTAACACATCATAAATTGATAAGTTGTTTCCCTTTGAACAACTTTCACATTTAACTTGAAATACGATGAAAACACCACACGGAAAAAGAGCCCATGAGCACATTTAATTAGTGAGTATCAAAAGAAACAGGTGAGCAAAAAAGCTTAATATAAAAGGAGATGATGGCATACATGGGTTCCATGAACAACGTTTAAGACACCCTCAGGCAAACCAGCTTCCAGTGCCAATTCTGCAAGCATCATAGAAGCACCTGGAACAAACAACAAATATCAAATTACAACCAAGCCTCATCCCACTAGGTGGTTTAGCGTAAAGATATAGCACCCAACTACAGCAAAGTTTGTTTAAAATGCATTAAGCTTGCTCCGAATGAAAAACGATGTTAGAGTCCCTTTTTTCATTATAATGTTACACTATGCTCCAGATTGAGAAAATAATACAAGGTTATTGATAGAAAGCCAACATCACCTGGGTCTTTCTCTGATGGTTTCAGAACAAATGTATTGCCACAGGTAACAGCCATGGGAAACATCCACAATGGAATCATTGCAGGAAAGTTGAAAGGACAAATCCCAGCACAAACACCAATTGGTTCTCTAACGCTGTATGTGTCGACTCCATGTGAAACATTTGAAACATACTCCCCCATTTGTAGAGTTCCCATTCCACAAGCATGTTCCACCACCTCTAAATGATATAAATTAAAAGTATTCAATAATTACATTGCCAAAAATTATGAGCATAATTATGATATCACTACAAAATGTTATACAGCAATGTATTGTAAAGAACAACCTAAACCACGAAACACATCTCCTTGTGCATCCTTCAGTGTCTTTCCTTGTTCGGTGGTTATATTAAGAGCAAGTTTATCCTAAAAACAAAGTCGAAATATAATGAAAACTTTTCACAATAAGCATCACTGCATGAGTGTCTATGTTCTCAAAAGAATTTATGTATGTAAAGCATCTTCTAAAATGTTGTGAAATGCTCACCATATCTCTGCGTATGAGCTCCTGGAGCTTCAACATAACACGTTGGCGCGTCGTAACTGGAGTGTTACGCCATGACGGAAATGCCTTCTTAGCTGCAGATACAGCAGCTTTAAACTCTTCATCTGTAGTCAATGGAACTTGCGAAACAACTTCTTGTGTCGCCTATGGTTCGATCAGACAAATATTAGAAGTCTGCATGCATTTCTCAAAATAACAGCTGTAAACTCGGTATTTAAGAAGGAAAAAAAAAACACTTACAGGGTTTAAAACATCGATGAAATTTGATGATTTAGAGTCAAGAAACCTCCCCCCAATAAGATTGGGAACCCTCTTATTGCGATCAGTGGAAGATGGTTGAGGCGATGTTGAGAAATGGGAGCTTCCGAAAGCAGAGATCTGAGGCATCAAAGACTTCAACTTCTTTGCTGCAAACAAAGAGAAAAAAAATTCTTAATCAGAATCGAAATTCAAAGTGGTGATCGATCACTAAGTACTGATTTGTCCACTTACCTCGTTGAATAGAAAGCTGCGACATCCTGGTTTGGTTGTGCCACCAGGAGAGGAAAGGAATGGGGTTTGAAGAAATTAAGGATGATACAGTTTGGAACCAGACACGAGAAGCTGAGTCAGCACACTCTCACAGTAATCATAATCTGAAGCTGTTTGAGTTTATATATATAAGGACGAATCAATAATCAATTGACAGGAGGAATGCATTGTGAGATTTTACCAAATCCTTTCGTATCAAATTCAACCACCTACTATTTAATTCCATTTTTTCTTTTTAATTAAGTGCATTAAAAACGAATGCTCCCTCAGTCCCGGATTAACTGAACTACTTTCTCATTTCACATTTATTAAGACAAATGTATAAATAAATGAGAGAGAAAAATTGTCTTAAGTGTTCTTGTTAAGTATTGGTGCATTCTCCACTATCATAAATGCAAAGTGGAATATATTGAATTGAGAATGATGAAAGTAATATTAATTATAGTTATAAAGGGAAAAAAGTGATTAATATTGTATTGAAAAGTGAAATAATTCAGTTATTTTGAGACACTTTTTTTTTATAAATGGCTCAGTTATTATGGAACGAAGAGAGTAATTATCAAATCGCCCATTTAATTCTTGAATTTTTTTTTTTATATCCAACAATTCATGAATGGAAAATGATAATATGTTCCCTAACAACTACATATAATCATTCTATTTCTAAAGTTGTGTTTTTAAATTCTTAAAAGTATAAAAATCTTCATATTCCATGTATAATTTCTACTACCTCCATCCCTAATCCCTAATTATAAGATCTTTAATCATTTTATTTTTTTTTGTTTTTATCTTTTTATAAGACTCCTTTCAAATTTTAACGTACATTAATTATTTCTTTACCATTATATCCTTATTTATGTTGCATATTTTTTGCAATAAATACTCTATGAAAACATCCATTAATTCTCTTTCATAAAGGGTAAACATGTAAAACAATAACAATTATCAACAAAATTAATTTAAAAATCAACTTTCTTAATTTCAGTGTTTTTCTCAAAAAAATCTTATAATTACGGACGGATGTAGTACTGTACAATACATGTAGTAATTTATTTTTTTTAAGAAACATATAGTAATTTTGTTAGCAAAACTCTTTTGAAAATTACGACCTTCGATCCTTAAATATGAAATCCATTTGAGAAAAAAATCTTTTTATAAGACTCATTTAATATTTTTAATTACATTAATTATTTTTTATCAATATACTTTTATTTATTGGAAAATGTTAACAAGTGTCATATTGGTTCCCTAAAAAAAACAAGTGCCCTAAGGGCATTGTTTAAGCATCTAAAAGTAGCAATTTTTGCATTGAAAATTGTACGGTTATAACTTTAACAAATGTTTGACTTATATTTTCAAGACATAATTTCTTTTTATGAGTTCCTTAAACAATGACTTTAGGACACTTATTAACAAGACTCTTATTTATTTTGCATCTTTTTCTTGAAACAACAAGAAATATTTTGTTGAAAACATAAACTAAATGTTATCAACTATAAACTCATCTAGCTGCTATCCAGAGGTTTTTATCAAACAAAATCTTTGTCACATAGATTAGGCCTCATAAACAGCTCCGTTGCTATTTTTTTTTTTAGGGAAAACAGCTCCATTGCTATATTAGCAAACAATTTGCCAGTTCAACAAATTATTAGACATTTTGTATTTTTAATATAAATTTTTGTTTTAAACCTTTATATGATTATTTATATTAGGGTCGAATTCAAATATCGTCAACAGGTTCGACTTTGATTAAATTTCATTAGTTTTGGATCTCAAAGACTAAGTTAATGTAAGAAAAAAATGAATGGTTAAAACATGGGTGGCATTTACCATGGGAAGGGTTAATCCTTTCCCACCATGGGAAAAGTGACTTTTACACCATTGATTTAATAGTAAAATAATTGAATGGTTGAGATGTATTACTTGCTACCCTTTGGAAACTTTTTGTTTTTGTAAAATCACAAAAATGCAGACCCCACACGTAAATAGAATATTGTTTATTTGTTTGAGCAGATTTTTTTTATTGAATGGGCATTGTGTTTATGAGCTTTATGTGAACCAGAAAATAAGCCCTTATAGCGAATAGATTACAAGTCCGTATGACTAAAAAGGCTCCATTTGATAAACGTCATTTCATCAAGAATTTTTAATATTGATAAAAAATTGTAAAAAAATTAAAACTATTGCTTTAGAAAACAACAGTAGATAATATTGTTGTACAATTTATACATGAAACAACAGTCAATCGCTAATTAATTAATTAAATTGATTTTCTTATGTATCTTCAAAATAATAATAAGAGAATTTATAACACAATAATTTGACGCATAAGTCGCGCTTTGACGTTTAATCTGTACGGACCACGGTCTATTGCTAATATTTTTATTAAACATTTAATCCTAAAAATCATTAAAAAAAATCCAAATAAAACTAAACCAAAAAAATCAAAAAGAAAAACCAAAAAAAATATTAAAAATGGTTGTTAATACTACATCGTATTATATTTATAAAACATTTCGTCGTATTATTACTTAAAAAAAAAACTACATCGTATTATATCTATAAAAAAAATAAAATAGTGACATCATAATCATTATGAAACTAGGTAAGGAAAAGCAACACATACAAAGCAGGAAGGAACAAAAACGTGAGTGTGGTCTGAGAAGTAAACAGGGAGGTGTAATCCAAATGTTAGTTTAATTTAATATTGCACAAAATTATGTTTGTCCAAGCTGAAAATCCAAAAAAAACTCCTACAAACTTGTTTCACTGCCGGCTGTGGGTAAAATGCCACCTTTCCCATGGTGGTTAACCTTTCCCATGGTAAATGCCACCTAAAATATGATCGTACTTGTTAAAAAAAATTATTGTACTTGTAGAATCATAGTTTATAGCTATTATTTTGTTATAAAATCCAATGAGAAAAATTTATCTTAATAAAAACGCAAAACCATGTTTGACTACTTTCTATGAAATGACAAATAGTAGATAAATTATATGTAGTAACCTTTAATTTGCATTCATAGAGTTCTCACTCTTCTTGCAAGTTTGTTTTGACGATATAAGATGTAAAAATGCAATCTCTCACCATTTAAAAAAAGAGATAAACACATGAAAAATTTAAATGTAATAAATATGAATGATTGAATATTACACTTTACTCTCTCATGCAAAAATCACACATGAGAGAATTCAATCCTACATAATCATCCTTAAATCAACATAATTTTGACAAAAACCATCTACAATTTATAACTACAACAAAATTGGTGTCTCCTTGATTTTGCTCCTTCAAGCATACTTAATAGAACGAACAACAAGCCTATATCTCAAGTAACTCGTAAATTGTGTCACCTTGATCTTGCTATTAAAAATGGAACTTCTACGGTACACCTCACAACAAGGACACACGCATACAAAATTCTCATAACATATTATATGTCCTTATAGATTTATATATTTATTTTTGAAAGGAGATCTATTTATAGTATACCCCTAAAAAAATAGTATTCGTATTGCATATATAATATAATAGTATTATCATTAAAAACTATTGCTTAAAACTCTTCAATAAAAGTTGGTAAAAAACCATCATTTTAAAATATTGGTAAGAAAAATCATCATTTACATTAGGGCTTGCGTAAAATCGTTTGTGATTGTCGTACGTGTAAAAGATTTTACTCGTATTATATGTATTTGTTTTTACTAATACGTGTTGTGGCAGGTTTTAGCATGGGGAAATTGTTAAATTTCTCCATCTTAGACCAATTTTGTTTTATATGTGTTATTACCTGTACTCCTCTCTTATTACCTGTACTCCCTGTTTTCTGATATTTCAATTAAGACCCTAATTAAAAATAATAATTTGACCCCAATTGTTTTAGTTAATTCATTTATGGGTGGATACTTGATTTTTTTACCCTCCTCTGTTTTTTTTTTTTTTAAGAAACCCTCCTCTGTTGAAAAGTCTAACACTCATTACTCAATCTCATTTTCAATATACTTAATTGCTATTCATTATTTTTCTAGATCTAGAATCCAATCCCTAAAAAGAAAAAAAATTCTTATTCACCAAATTAACCACAATATGATTTAGGGGAAAATGGGTTGAAGGAAGAAAACAAATCAAAATCCCATGTCCTTCTTCTCTCTCGTGCATCTCCTCCATGGCACTAAACACCAATCTTCCATTTTTGTGAGTTCAAACTTGCATGTGATAACCGATGATCTCTCTCCATTGGTGGAAGTGGTAGGAAGCTAAGGTAAGAAAATTTCCTCTATTTTAATTCCCTCCACCAAACCCTTTTTCCCAATTTCCTTGTTTCCCAAAATCTTATGATTAAGTGTTGTACGTGTGTGAATTGGGCTTAATATGGTATTGGAGATTGCTAGGAGCTTTTCTTCACTAATACAACTTGAATCCTTCGTTGATTTAGGTGTCTTTGTTGCTTTTTGTATCCACCAAATCTTGTTCTAGTTGCTGCGTGTTGCCACGTTTCGAAGCGCGGTTGTTGTCCGATCTCGGCGGTTGTTGTTGCTGTTCGATTGCTGCTTTTATACAAACTCTGTTCATCTCTGTTGTTGTTACTAATGGAAGACGAAGCCACATCTGCTACACGCGCTGTCTCACGGTCAAACGATGACGAAGTTGATCCAACCCAGGTTTTTTTTTTATTCTCATTTATCTTCTTCATTTGTGTTAGTTCTCCTTGATTGTGTATTTTGACCCTTGAATTTTTCCATGATTTTGTTTCCATTATCTTTTAAAAATTCCAACATTGTTGTCGTTGATTATTTTGTTTGAAAAATAATTTTATTGTTAACTAATTGTAAATTCAAGTTAACTAATTGCATTTACAACTGCTGTTAATTAATTGACACACAATGATTCAATGTTGCTGGTTATTCTGTTTGTAATTTTTTTTGTTTGTTGTTAATAACTTGTAGGGATTGGAAGACACAATTATAAAAGCTTTTTTATGTTCACTTTTGACAGCAAGATATTTTATAAAAAAATTGCACAATTAGTGTTTTTGTTGTTTATTATTTGGTTTCTAAATTGGTTTTGTTGTTATTAACTTATAGGGATTGGAAGATAAGTCATTAGATAATGAGTATGGTACTGACTTAAATGAGGAACATCTTGCCAATTCTGGATTTGATCGATGTAATTTTGATGACGATACTGCAATTAACGGGCTTCAAGATATATGGAAAGTTGAAGTAAATGAGGCACCTGCTGAGTACATTATGAAATTTCATTTTCCAAATAATGATGTTGCTTTTGTGTTTTACAATTGGTACGCTAATGTAAATGGTTTTGCTGCCCGGAGAAGCAAGTTTATGAGGAACATCAAGGGTGAGATAACGCAACAGACTTTCCTTTGCTACAGGGAAGGTACTAGACAAGTAAAAGTTGACGCAGGGGTGATTAGGAAGCGACGTTCAAAACTACGGACCAGATGTGGTTGCTTGGCAAAATGTCGTGTTCATATTGAAGCTACCAATGGGAGATGGTACATCAAATATTTGAATGACGAACACAATCACCCCTTATTGGATGACAAATTTATGGGCATGTTACC
>Ga0315914_1010005_pt1 | contig 11951 bp, 10 predicted proteins | sample MpolenodulesMG_FD_203920 | JGI IMG/M metagenome (GOLD analysis project Ga0315914, IMG submission 203920) | Medicago polymorpha root nodule microbial communities from Los Angeles, California, United States - elongated nodules | ecosystem: Host-associated > Plants > Roots > Nodule | place: USA... | reverse complement strand
CAAAGATCCAATACATAGGGGGCTGTTTTGTATTTTAATTAGTTAGGGGGCCAAAATCGCAACTTTTGGAAAGATAGGGGACCAAAAGTGCAATTAAGCCAAAAAACTACAACATGAGTGGTACATATGGATAGTGCCAGGGTCTGGTTGCCGAAAATATAAGATTCTACGAACGATATTTTGAACCATCTGAAAAAATAAATAAAAAATTCAAATAGAAAGCAACATGAGACCGTAAAAAAAAAAAAAAACTAAGAACCTAAAAACCATATTTCCAACCAAACAACAAATACAAATTCAAATAGAAAGCAATTTATAAGGCGACCGTAAAAAAAAACATTAACACAACGTGGGAAGTGTTTTTTCTTTATCGTGGGTAGTTTTTTTCAATAAAAAAATAATATTAAAGGGTATAAATGGAAGAAAATGTGAAAAACTATCAACTATAAGTTAAGAAGCTATTTGAAATAGCTTCTCGAAAAAAGTTATAAGTTCGTGAGAAAAGCTTGTTACCAAACACATCACGTTTTCATCCAACAAGCTTATAAGTTAGTCCAACAAGCTATAAACTAGTTTTTTGTGTTACCAAACACATGCGCCTCAATTTCTTTCTAACCAGTGTTCCTGTTGTTTTCCAACGTCCATCGCATTTCCCTTCGTGCTGCGTTTTGTTCCCCTAAAACTCTTGTTCTCTCCCAAGACGTGAATTCGCTTTCTGCCAAAACGTGATTGCCTCCTTCCTTTGCGTGAGATCAACTTTTTATATCTTTGTCACTTGGCTGCCACATATGCTCATCAATCAATTCATAGGTTTCCTCCTCTTGATAAAGATATAAAATCCTATGTATCTATCGCAGTCAACCACTGCTCATCAACTTTTTATATCTTTGTCACAGTCAACACTGCATATATGTTAATACACAACTTTGACCATTAATATCTTTAATTATATGTAATAAAAAAAAATTTAAAAAAATGATATTTTGAAAATATTCATCTAGACAAACCAAAGAACATATTACATGCTAACATTTGTATTTATATATTAGTTAAAAAATATGGTCAAAGTAAGCTATGTAAATAGTGCACATTATAAAATTGCGACATATATTTTAAAACGGAGGGAGTATCATTTACAGAAATTTCCTTAAATAAAATTGCAACATGTATTCATGTCCAGAGTTTTGAGTTGGTCCAAGCTTTGATTTCATGTCCAAAGGTTATACTTCACTTTTGTACTTCGAATTTCCCGCACTCTAAGACACACATTAGACAATCCTAATTGTTCTTAAACATGCATTCCATATTTCCTTGTTATCATCAAAACTAAGGGTTTTGTTCATTTAATCAATTTAATTGGGTCTAACAGATTCAACATTGTACAAGCAAATAGTGGGATCATTGAGCTATCTATGCCATACAAAACCTGACATATCATATGGAGTAAGTTTGATTAGAAGGTACATGAAGAAAAATACAACATCTCTTCTAATTTCATTAAAAATGATCATGAGATATGTGAAAGGTACTTGCAATTATGACAAACCAAAACATGTGAGTATATTGCTATTCTGATTATGGTAATGCAGCAGTGTCATTGATACGACCTCATTAGACAAAGGTTTTTGTGAGCAAGTAGAATTGCACTTGATTACATTCAGTTATTTTCCTTTCCTAAATTTATGGTTCAATTTATTTCCTTTCCTAAATTTATGATTCTATTATTTCCCTTTCTTAAGATTATGCAAGTTGTTATGACAAGATTGTCTATATATGATGTAACAGTGAACCAATTCTGATATGTTGTTGAATAATAACAAGGTTTCACTTTCTTCCCTAATTTCTCATCTATTTTCTCTAGGAATTGACACTCACTCGAAGAGTGCCTTTTCTTCTCTTTTCTCTTTAGGAGTTGACACTCACTTGAAGATTGTCTTTTTCTTCGCAATGAGATAATTAAAGTGTATCAGACATGGTGCTCTATGTAGGAAGCAGTAGTAACACTTTCTTCCCATAAAACAGAGTACATATCAGCTTCAATGGCTGCTTGTCAAGCTTAACGGATCATCATGCTTATGTTGGAAATGAATATGAAAGAAGAGGAGAAAATGAAATTGTTGATTGATAGCAACTCTGCAATAGACTTAGCTAAGCATACAATGGGTCATGGTAGAAGCAAATATATTCCATTTCCTTAGAGATCAAGTCAAAAAGAATAAGCTGGAAATCCAGCACTGTAGGTCTGCTAACTAACCTTTTAAGAGTTTATTTATTGAGCAAGAAGACTCATTTAGTTACAAGTTGTTAAAGTATGTTAAGTTTTTTTTTCCTTTTGTATTATAAATAAGGACCAAGTGGTAGCTAAATGTAATGCAATTCATTCAATAAATACATTTTGATTCTCATCACTTTCCCTCTCAATTCTCTCTAATCAGATAGTCCTTGATTTTTACACATAAAATTTGCTCATGTGGAAATTTGACACAAATAATCGGTTTAATCATCATACATAGTAAGTCTTGGAGGGACTAAAATCTGCTCTACATGTTACAAGATCAATTGCGACGTAAAAAAAATACTTAAGATGGTATTGTTTCTACGTTTAATTTTGAGATTTGATGTATGCGAGTCAATTTCTCATGTTTCCCTCAGTAAATTTTTTCCAAACATCCTACCGGTAAGTAATTTGATCCAACCTCGATTTAAATATATTCAGTTGTTTGATGCAAAGGATATTATTTGTTATCCTATCTTTTTATTTGTTATCCTATCTTAGAATATCATTCCTGTACGCAATTTTCCTATTTTTCAATGAAATTCCATTTTGAATTTCAGAGTAATTAGAATATTGTGAGAATTTGGTAATTAAATAAAAAAGAATATTGTGAGAATTGTTTAGGCAAAGATCTGTAGACCGTTTTTGAAAAGAGTCTTAGACGTTAGACCAACTGAATTAGTTATCATAACAGCTTATCCATTTGGATTGGAATTAGTATCTGTTAATATTTTGAACACCAATGTGGCTGATGTTGTTTTTAATTATTATTGGAATATCCCTACTGCTATTTGTAATTTTTTTTGCAAAAGTCTGTTTGGCAATGGATTCAATTACAAAACCAGACTGGTTTTGCCATCCCTAAATACCACTATCCAATGTTGGACACTCAACGTTCCTATCGGCTTAGTTCTTGCTCTATTTTCTTTTGTTTAGCTATGCTAAATTGAAAATGTTAAATTGTTAGTTATGTTAAGGAAACAAATGGATTAGTTGCTAGAACTTTAGTTAGTGGTTCCGTTACAGTTACTCTTAACTGTAACATGACTGATAGCTTGGTTTATAAGTTTGCTGTGTCTTTTGGAAACCGATTTCAAGCCAAAAGAATTAATCTTTGTGATCTGAAGCCGAAGACGCCAGAAATGCTAAAGTTCTCTGGAGAAAAGACTGCTTTACAGCAGGCATATGATCAAACTAATGATGAACTTATTTAAATTCATGAACTTATAGCAGGTTATGACTTTAAACAAGAGTGACTGAAAAACATAATTTGAATAAAATACTTAAGACATTCTCTTCCTGTTACAAAATATACGAGTGAATGATAAAAAAGCCCCTTTCACAAATTTGATGCTTATCAAGTATTGGAATATTTATTAGTTAAAAAACATAAAGGCCAAGTTGAATAGATTATAACCACCATCGCAATCAACAGTATTGAAGACCATACATAATGAGAGTAACTTCATCTAGTTAAATGATTTTAATTCAGTGAATTTCTCACAATTAGGCTAGTGTGACGGTTACTGATAAAATTGATACACTCCAAGCTTAAAACACAAAGCAAAAATCAGAAGGAAAAAAAAAGGTTTGAAAATCAAAGTTAGTTTCTAAGGACCCAGTACAGGCACCCTCTACCATGGCTTCACTACCGGATAAAATAGAGTTTGATTGGGTTAAAATAGTTGACAGCGAGAGAAATCTAAATCCATGGAAAAATTTGCAGAGGATATAAAAGAATGATTATCCAACCATTGCAAAAATGTGTGCTCGAATCACTTAAAGAATTAGAGACTTCCACGGGACAACGCAAAAATAAGGGTACAGCTGCAAAACAACACAAATATTTTGTGATGAATTTCCACAAACACATTCAAAGAAGTCCAAAAGAGGCATATGTCTTATACAAAATGAAGAAAATGCAGATCCAATACGACTCTTTTTCCCTTTCTTCCTACCATCAATAACGCCAGATGTGCTTGAAGTTGAGGTTGTAGTCCGATGATTCAAGAAACACCCATATTAGACAGTAGAGAGAAACATCAAAATACAAAGTTTAGAACAAAAACACAAAAAATGATATTAAAAATTAGATTCCACTACTAAATATAAAATAATCATGGTTTAAAGAAATAGTTTGAGAGATTATAAAACACTGCAAATAAATTTGAACAATTAAATTGTTAAAGAGAAACTTACTTTTAAGAGGTTGAAACTAAGCTTTCAACGTAATCCATAGCATAATACCACCATATTCTATTGTTGACAGATTTAATATGCTCTACTCTTTTATCTTTCCAATTATAGACAAATGGATGTTGGTTATCACAGGGGTCTTGATTGCTTACCATTATAATTGTGTCGCTAATCTTAGAAACATACAATGGTAACACGAACAATAGATCCTCATAATGAATTTGAAGATCCTGAAAACTAATTTTGAGGAAAGGAATCCAAGACTCTTGAACTCCAAATTCCATCATCTTCCATAAAACAAAATAGGTCCCTTTGAGATTGTGAGAAAAACATAGACAATCCATCAAAACAATAAGAGATGGCTCAACAGTTGGTACTTCAACAAAACCACTAGGTGGCAAAAGCTGTTGATATGTCTCAGTACCCAGCTCAAGTGAGATAATCACAAATTGCTCGATTGTAACATCACTCCATTCATATTCAGTCATATTTTGAATAGCCAACCAGTTAACAGATCCACTCACATACACACCATCTCTCATAAATGGCTGAGGAACAATCGGGAAACTTTGAATATCTCGCCAGACATGGTCACTCAAACTGAAAACTTTCACCTTGTTGGCATGGTACGACACCACCTTATAAGTGTCATTTGAATTATCATAGCCAAATGTTAACTTCAAAAATTTAGTTGAATACCCTATTTTTTCAGATAATGTATTTGTGGCTGGGTTCCAGATACGTAACCAGACGTTGTGAGGCTCAGTAGGCAAAGAATTACCGTGCAAACAGAGTAATCCATTGCAGGATCCAACAATGAAACGGCAATCTGTATTACTAATTGAGTAGTAAGGATCGTTGGGATTGGCGATATTCCTCGACGGACTCTCCAGCAGACGACTTACAGGAATGGGTATTATGACGTTAAATTCCTTGGTGTCAGATGTCAACTGATCTGAAAACAGTGCTAGGTGGGTGTTCCGTCGCGACCGGTAAAGGTGCAATTTGGCAAAGGAAGGATCATGAGAAATTAGGGTTGTCCATGATTTGCAAACGCATTTAAATTGCATCAGATTTTTGACAGGTAGCCACGATAGAATTTCAGTGATGAGTTCATCGAAGAGGACTGACGTGGGAGCACCGCTGTTTGAATGAAGAGAATTAGGCGGAGGAGAATACATAATGAGAGAGAGAGGCAACAGATATGTTGTTGTTGAAACCCTAACAAACGTTTGTGTATTTCTGAGTCATCAAGTCTTTATACCGAAAAGTATTTTGTTTTTGGACAAAACGGAAAAAGTAAATATTTTTTATTTTTGAGAAATAGTGACATCAACAACAACATCCCTTCAAAAAAGCACAAATACAAAAAATAAATAGAAAAATTAGTGGAGTAAATTACACTCCACTCCCCTCAAATATGCTTGAAGTACACACCCTCTCCCCTCTTATGTTAAAATATACACTTCTATCCCTCGAAAAGAAAAATTTATACTCCCCTCCCCTATACGATACTTGAATTATAATCTTCTCCCTTAATAATTAAATATGCACTACACTTTAATCTTTTTTAACTTAAATAATTATTTTTATGATATATACTAATTTTGAACCACCATTTAAGAAAAATAAATTCATTTCTTTATAATTTAAATGTCAATGATAATTAAATTTCAATATTTTTCCATTAATTTTATAATTTAGAGTATCAAAATTAACTTTGAAATTACCATACTTTATTTTCTTTTGTAATTTTTCACATATTTTAATGAAATTGTGAATAAAAAATAGCGAAAAATATGTATTCCAATTTTGATTATATTAAAATAAACCACAATACTATTTTTTTTCCGAAGTATGTTAGATTAATTTTTTTTTGTTGCTAGATTATTAGAAATAAAAAAAATATATTGACGGAGTAAAATGTAAATTTTAACATAAGAGAGGAGGTGAGATGTAATTCAAGCTTCTTTTAGGGAAGGAGAATGAAATGTTTTCTAATATATTTTGAATAAGAGGGGAGTGTATATTTTAACATAAGAGGGGAGGGGAGTGTAATTCAAGCATCTTTGAGGGGAAGGGAGTGTAATTTACTCAAATTCATAATATGTATTCATTCAAATTGATAAAGTTCATTAAACTAATATCGATTTATAGTCGGTAAAAAATAAAAGGATAAAAGCTAATAGTATAAAGCGGCGAAGTACATATTCCTCTAAATATACTCAAGACTACGGAATATTAATATCTTTGGATCTGCAATGTTGACAAATTTAGGGTTTAAGGTTTACTAATGAAAAGCCATTGATTGTTATCATTGCATCTGAAACAAGTTATACAACATTTTTCTTTCTTTCTGCTTAAAAGAATGCTTGCTAGATTTTCCTATAAAACATATGTATTTTTCTATTTCTTGTAAAGTATAAGCTTTTAGATGATAATCATCTCTAATAGAATTTTTTTTCATTCTGCTTAAAAGAATGCTTGCTAGATTTTCCTATAAACACATGCATTTTTCTTTTTCTTGTAAAGTATAAGCTTTTAGATGATAAACATCTCTAATAGAATCTTTTGCAATAGATGCAAAAAGCATTGATCATATGTATGTTATTTCTTTTGGGTGTTCCGCCTATAAACGACACCCTTTGTGATGTTGTTTCTACTTTATCGGCCTTTGTTCGTCTTATGCATAGACTTGGTTATTAATAAAATTTTGCCATTCAAAAAAAATAATTTATTTGTTTTTCTCTTAGTGTGTACACTACACCAAACATTTTCCAAGTTTACTATTTGAGTTATTAAAGGTAGTTAATTATTGTAGTTACCTTCGAAAACTAATTTCAATTGAGACAATGACATTAGTTAGAAGAAAATTGTATAAGGCTTCACCAAATGGATAAGCACAAATTCAAGTCCACTTTCTCACTCAAATTCAAGTCGATTACTTCTAATTCTCAAGATTCTTTTGGTATCAAGACTTGTGTTCATCTACATGGTTTTAAACCGTGGTTGCGTGTCATTTTTACATCATGATCAAATGTGCAGCCTCACTATTTTTTATATTTCTGATTATGGCAGACAAATGTGTTAATGCGATCATGGTTGCGACGGTGGTTGCAGTTTTGTCGATTCCTCTAAAACATGTATGTTGCAATAAAAAAGTGTTGTATATTGTTGTTTTTGTAGAAGAGAGCAAAATGAGAGGAAATGAATTTGTAGAAATGATTAAAATAGTGTCTATCTATAGAGACAACATAATGGAGACTGAGTAACAGAATAACCGTTACTAACTAACTGTATTGGTTTGGTAAATTACAGATTTGAACTCTACATCCTTGAGTAAGGAACATAACCATTTGGAAGGAACCAAAAATAAATAGAGAATACAATTTTTACAGCATGACATAAATTTTTACCAAACTTTCTTACTGCATCAAAATGACTTCTCAGTTAAGTTACGACATGTTCTTCACAGTGAGCCATTTTCAGAGCACTTGCCAACTTTGTCCTGTCAAAAAGAATTGAAGACAACCAGACAAATATTAAATGGTATTTCAAAGAAATAATCAAGATGAAATTTAATTCACTTAATGGAGCACTGAACTTAATGTTTTAGTTTTTCCATTTTCCCTTAGGTCTTTTGAGAGGAACATGAAGGAAATCAGAATAACCCCGGTCTCTCAAACAAGTTAACTCAATAAGAGAAATATTGTTTTAAATGTAGAAAAAACATTGAAATGCAAAGGCAATCTTCCCATATGCTGATATAGTTAGTAGTAGTAAAACAACATATGGTGAAATGTGACAAAACAAAAATATCAAACCAACTTATGATATAATTCTACTACGCAATTCTACTTGTACCAATGCAATATTTCAAAACAACTTATGATAAAAAGCGAAAAAGCAAAAATTATATTACTTCTATGAAGTATTTTCATATAAACGTCATGGATCATAGTATTTACGGGTTAAAAAGAGAAAGGCAAAGGCATAATGGTGGTAGAAGGTCAAGATTATCTAGTGACACCAGCATTAAGAGCACTTATTATGGATAAAGATGATAATACACGTCTAATTCATAAAGATCTATTGGAAAGATTTGGTGTGGAAACTCATACGATGAAAAATGGCATAGATCATACTTGAGTCATAGATCATGGTAATCAAATTCGGAATTAGTCAGAGTTTTTAATCATCATAAATAAATGAACTGCTTCAGCTTTTATGTCTATCAAGTTATTCTACTCGTACCAACAATGAAACTTAACGATAAAAAGTTAAAAACCAAAAATCACATTAGTTCTTTAAGGTGACCAGATCATAGTATTTTCATATAACCTGCAGAGAGCAAACTTAGAGTGTTACAACGGCAGAAACAGAATCAGAAAAAAATTAATCATAACAGGAAACAAAAGTTTGAAATTTTGCAAAGTAAAATGCTGAGTTGTGTTGATTATCTACAAATAAAACAATGTGCTTACCAACAATGTCATTTTGGATGATGAGAAAAATATGCAGAGTTAGGAAAGTTAATATACAAACTGAAGAAAACTTGCAATTATATTCACAGAAGTTTCAGTGCCAATCCTACAATCAAAATGAAAGGTGTCTCACGCTATTGGCTTATGGTATTTTTGGGCCTTCAGAGGAATCACGTGTATCATGTAAGAACAATGATCAGGAAAAACCATGGTTCATATAAATCACACAAAAGAACAGAGCTGCATTAAACCTAGGTAGGGATTAGGCACATAATATGAAGCAAGGGTACTCAAAAACCAAAGCTGAAAGTAAAATATACATATTATATATACAATTATTTGCAAAAGCATTTTTCGTGCTTATAAAAGATAATAATAGGATAACTCTTTGTTTCCAATAGGTTCCCTCCACTAGAGGTAATCTTACTAAGGGTACTTGAACTTCTCCAAACCGAGATTGGAACCTTGGTTTGCCACACGTTGTGGGAAGTTATCCCCTTCCGCTAGACCCAACCCCCATTGGTGTACGACAATGAGTATGTAGGTACTTGTACTCATTTAAGGCTCTGTTCACCCATGAGTAAAAAAGCACGGGCTACGTATAGATCAGTTGATAATAATTTTGCCCAACTCTCAAGATATATGTAACCAATCCATTGACATGCTTCTTGCTTTAACATTTCACTCTACTACTTTTTATGACTTTTTTCCTGGCATTTCAATTTTAAATTTATTATCCTTCCAAATCAAGAACAACTTCATACTTTAGTTTTGTATAAAATGTTCCAAATACCAACCAAATTAAGGTCATTCAAGAATCATTGAATATCCTTTAGGGACGATTATCTTCAAGTTATAATTATAATAAATAGATATAAGAACAATCAGAAACAAACTCATTCAGTTCAGAGATTATAAAACAATTAAAATAAATTTGAACAATTAAATCATTCAATAGAAACTTACTTTCAAGAGGTTGAAACTAAGCTTTCAACATACTCCTTGGTATAAAACCACCATATTATATTCTTGTCAGATTCAATATGCTTTACTCTTTTATCTCTCCAATTATAGAGAACTGCATGTTGTTGGTCAAAATCATAGCCTTCTTGCTTGCATGCCATTATCAGTGTGTCGTTACTCTCAGAAACACACAATGGTAACAGGAACAATTGCTCCTCAAATCCCTCCCAATCACTACTACCATAATCAATTTGAAGATCCTGAAAACTTATTTCTAGGAATTGAGTCCAAGACTCTTGAACTCCAAATTCCATCATCTTCCATAAAACAAAATGGGTCCCTTTGAAATAGTGAGAAAAACATAGACAATCCAGCAATACAGTTACAAATGGCTGAATAGGTGGTACTTCAACAAAACCGCTAGGTGGCAGCAACTGCCTATATGTCTCTGTGGCCAGATCAAGTGAGATGATCACAAATTGATCGATTGTAATATCACGCCATTCATATTGATCAGTCATATTTCGAATAGCCAACCAGTTAATAGTGCCTCTCACATACACGCCACAATTCAAAAATGGATGACATTCGAGGTGTTTAGACTCAACCCCAAAAGGAACAATGGGAAAAGTTGGAATATCTCTCCAAACATTATCACTCATACTGAAGACGTTGACCTTGTTGGCAGAGAAGGCTACAACCTTGTAAGTGTCATTTAAAATATCATAGCCAAATGTAATAAACTTGAAAAAGTTAGTTGGATACCCTAATTTCTCAGATAATGTCTTTGTAGCTGGGTTCCAAAAACGAAGCCAGTGGTTTAGAGGCTTAGTGGGCGAAGAATCACCATTCAAACAGATTAATCCATTGCAGGAACCAACAATGAAACAACAATCCATATTAGTAAATAGGAAGTAGGAAGGATCCTTGGGAATGGAGATATTCCTCAACGGAATCTCGAGGAGACGACTTACAGGAATGGGTACGACACTAAAATCCCACTTGGTGTCAGATATGTCCTGGTCTGAAAGTAGTGCTAGATGGGTGTTACATCGCGACCGGTGAAGGTGCAATTTGGTGAAGGAAGAATCATGAGAAATTAGGGTGTTCCATGACTTGCAAACGCATTTGAATTGCATCAGAGTTTTGACGGGAAGCCGCGATAGAATTTCAGTGATGAGTTCATCAAAGAGGACTGACGTCAGAACACCACCGTTTGATTGCAGAGAATCCATAACGAGAGAGTGGCAGCAGCTATGTTATGAATGTATAATGAGCGTAACTATGAAGAAGGCAGTGACGTTGATGTTGAAACTTGAAACGCTAACAAATATTTGTCTATTTCTGAGTCATTATTAAGTCTTTACACGGGAAAAGGGAAAAGCCATCAACACCAACGTATTATTCCCTAACAAGCATTTGTCTATTTCTGAGTCTTTATACGGGAAACTTGAAACTCATAACTATTAAATCTTTATATGGGAAAAGGGAAAAGCCATCAACACCGACATATTATTCCCATTAAAAAAAAAGTAGTGATATATGTACATCCATTTGAAGACAACTTTGTATTTCTCTCTTTTTATTGGTCAAAACAATGGAGACAAGAAAAGGAAAAGAGAGGAAAAGAAATAATGTGAGTATGAGAGAGAAAATTGTCGTCCAAAAGTTGTCCAAAAATGGTTTTATTCTTATAAATATCTTCTTTTATTTTTTCAAGAATTCTTATAAATATCTAAAATTTCACTTTTAATTCTTTAAAAACATTCAGTAAGATTTGATTGCTAACCTTTTGTCAAATAGCCTAGTGTCTAGAAATAACTTTTTAAGGTGAACAAGTGGAATGTTTGGAATTCGAACTCTGACCTCTGCATATAAGAACACATTGTCCTTGTCAACTATGTTATGCACACGACTCACAAGACAAACAAAAATAGAAATATTTGATGGCTGAATTTGCACATTTCAGTGTAGATAAATGAAAATTTCGGAGTTCGAACTTTATTCCGTGACACTATTATAAGTTTATAATT
>Ga0315914_1010004_pt1 | contig 11952 bp, 7 predicted proteins | sample MpolenodulesMG_FD_203920 | JGI IMG/M metagenome (GOLD analysis project Ga0315914, IMG submission 203920) | Medicago polymorpha root nodule microbial communities from Los Angeles, California, United States - elongated nodules | ecosystem: Host-associated > Plants > Roots > Nodule | place: USA... | reverse complement strand
ATTATGACCACTTCATTATTTTTCACGAAACAGACCAACTAGGTAAAACAATCATCTTTGTTTTCTCGTCAAATCTATGTCTAACAAAGATTAATCTTCTACTATATTACAGTATTTTTTTTTTTTTACAAGTCTAACGTAAAAATTATAAGGAAAAAAACTCATTTTTTTTTCTTAAATTATAAACAAAAAGACCAACTTTTATTATATTTAATTATGTTGTTTCAAAAAATTATCTTTTTTAAAGGAAAATTAAATGCAAATTGCATTCAATATGTTCTCTCTTTCATTTTCTCAATAACCAATAGCCAATGAAAATTATTTTTGCATCTTCCTATAAAATTTATTTCAAAAATAACATAAGAGACTATGCTGCAAACTACTATATTTTAGTTTTTCTAATGAGTGTAATTTTATTTTTTTGCTTATAATATGGGACGGATGGAGTATGTTATAAAGTAGTTTTCATTATTTGATCAATAATTTTTAATATTAAATTAAATTAAATATGATGAAATTTATTGATTCATACACTAGGAATAATTTGGTTGTGCATTGACCAGAAAGTTTCCATTTTATTATTGTGTCAAAATTAATAATTTATGTGTTTTTATTCGATATTGTTTAATCTTGTTAGATCTTTATAATATAACATATGATTTTATAGTTGTATAAAATTTAATATGGAGGATATAAATTTACAGATTATTAAGTAAAATTTAATCAACGAGTACAATTTAATCAACGGGACAATGCATAATATATGTAAGGTTCTTGGTTGAAACCCCGCCACCACAAAAAAAATATCTACAAAACCAGTTCTTAGTTGATTATTTTCTCTCTATTAGATATGTTTTTACTTATTCTTTTCGAAAAATATTAACAAATATCTCCGAAACACATTGTAAAGACCTTGAAATTTTTATGAAAGTTTATGTATCCAGTGTATTAAAAATTAAAATGTTTGTGGGTCAAAAAAGAATTAAAATGTTTAACATTTAAAAAAAATTACTTAATTTATATTTATGATGCTTAAAAAATACCTTGATGATACTCGATAACAAAACACATATTTTTGATTATCAAAACATATATCCTTCATTGTACGTTTTTCTTTCAAGTATCGAGGGACCGAGTAGTATTAATCATGTTTCGACAAAATATCATTAATTTTTTGAGGAAAATATCATTAATGTCGCATGAAAATTAGGTAAACTTAACAGGAGTATATAGTTCGGATTACGAATAAATAGTTCATTGTAATCCAAAAGAAAAAGAAAAAAATAAACAGTTCAATAGATTATGACCAAAATAAAAAAAGTTACTAAACCACAAGAGTATGAATTTCGCAATTTAAATGTCTTAAAAGGAATAATTAAGGTTGTTGTAAGGTTGTATCATATAAATAAGGTTGTTCAATTAAGTGAAGGGAAATGCTACTTGTTTTGATTTAATTAAGTTGTACTTTTATGTGCTATAAAATTTATAGTAATATTCCACAAAATAAGTATATAAGATTGAGGAGTGCAAACTCCAACCCTTATATTTCAATGTTCATGTTTTCTTTCTTAAATAAAGTAGTTCAGTGATTAAACTCATGCAGAGTAAAATGTTGAGAAGTGGAAAATCCAGAAGGTGAATCCTTAATCCTTACATTCCAATTTCCATGAATCTGAATTACGATCTTTGCATTCCAATATTCATGAAGCTACCAAGTGAGTTGTGTTTACATGACTATAATATCTTTATTTTTTTAGGCAATAATATATTTATTCTTATTAATGAGTAACAATAAGTGTTTTATTATTATTAAATTAAATATATTATCGTCGCCCTTTTTTTTGCACAATTATCACCCACTAATATTAAGTGAGTTTTTTTTCTCATTTTACACTTATTAAAAAAAATGTATAAGTGAAGAAGAGAGAAAAATGGTTTTAAGTGTTTTTGTCAAGTAGTGGAGCATTTTCCATTATCATAAATGCAAAGTGTAATATATTGAATTGGGAGTGATGAAAATAATATTAATTAAAGAAATAATTAGAAAGAAAAAATATTACATTGAAAATTGAAATGAATCAGTTATTTTAAGATAATATCTTTTTTATAAAATGATCACTTATTAAAGGACGGAGGGAGCATCACACTTTGTATAAAATGATAATTTTTTTATGGGGTATAAAGGGATAAGATAACTAATGTCTCTTTGCCAAAGATGGCCGTCTCTATAAGTGTAAAACTTTGTTATTTGGTAAATATTTTTAACTCTTTTGGTTCTAATATTCTTTTAATTTCAACATGTCTTAAAAAATTCCAAAAACATTATATACTTAGTTAATAACCCAAGTTTTGAAAAAATAAACAAAACAGCTGTCTTTGATGAGGAAAAAGGAAAAATAGCACCGCCATATATAGGAGGTGTGTATGAACACATAACTGAGTATGGTAGATATGAAGTTGATAAATATAAAAAACATTATCTGAATTAAGTATAGGGAATTGAAATAATTAGTAGTTGGAATAAAAATTGAAAGAAATGAGAATTTTGGATTATTGGAAGAAGAATGTCGTGAATACAGCTGTAACCAATAGAGAATCATCACTATCAGACAAACATGTGCATGACCTCATCCCTTTCCTCATCTTTTTCTTTTCTTCTTTTAGTTAATACAGCCAAATATTTTCCACAAAACAAAATAGAATCCGGTTAACGAGTGCCTCGAAAATATTCTTTTAGTATTTTAAATTAAATAATTATTTTTAAAAAATATCAAATTTTTTAATTTCAATGTAAAATTTTAATAAAAATTACTATTTAAAATTCTTAATAATGCTACGAAGATACTAGTTAATATTTCCCAACAAAATATAAATACATACACACATTGTTATTAGATTGTTTATTATCTTTGTTAAAGGGGGAATAAGATTTTATAATTCGGGTTGAAGTTAACTCATTATTACAAAAACATATTATAAAATGATATTTGAACCAGTTATTATAATTATAAGGGGAGGTATTGGATTGAGATTTCAAAAAAAATTTATAGACTTTTTTAAAAAGTCTTGTGGTATTTAATCAGAACTTTATAAAATCTAAATAAATCTTGTGGTATTCAACCAAGACAATCTAAGAGGGTGTATTGAATTGAGAATTCAAGGGATTTTAAAAGACTTTTTTACAATAAAAAAGTATAGTGATATTCAATCAAGACTTTTATAAAATGTAAACAAATCTTGTGGTATTCAATCAAGACAATCATGACTTTTTCTTTAAGGCAACAAAATTCGTTGGTATTCAATTGAGAATTCTCATGACTTATGAATTGTCTATTGGTATTCAAAAATCTATAGATTTTGATGGATTCTTGGATGGAATGGATATTGTGAGACTTTTTAGTTAAAAATATAAATACTACTCTCTAAGACTCTTTTTTTCAAGACAACGATATCCGTTAGTATTATATTGAGATTTCTAAGAACTTATAAAATGTCTCTTGGTATTAAAAATTAGACGGATTTTAATGGATTCTTTTGTGAAATGGATTGTGTGAAACTTTTTAGTTGAAATTAGAGATGACAAAAAAATCTGCACCCGTGGATATCCGCAGATAAAATACGCGACTGACACGGAGCGGATACCTTAATGGATATCCATGGATAAAATAAACAGATATTTTAAATACGCGCTAATTAATGGATACGAATGCAGATTTAATGGTATCTGCACGCGCAGATATCCACGCCCGCTATTAAACTGAGTAAATTATATAAATAACTTTAATACATTTCAACTTCCTAAGCAAAAAGCCTCGGTAATGTGAGTATTATTAGTTATTACGTGATTGTTCAAATCTGTATTAGGCTCCATTAAAAGAAAGTGAAAGTGGTCACCATTGTTGAAACAAAAAGTTTTGTTTTTCTTGAATACGATGAGCTATATTTATGCTTTTGTTAAATCAATGAACTTTATTTTTATTAAATGTAAGGAACTTTATTTATGTTTTTGTTGAGTCAATGATCTTTGTTGTTATTGTAATGTATGGATATTATGTTTTGCTAAAATGAAATGAAAATGCATGTGACGAACTTTTGTTTTTAAATTTCAGCTACAAAAATTTAACAATTTTTTTTATAAATGTTATCCATGTATATCCGTATAAACTCACGAATACTTTAAAATCCATGGATTACCTTCTAAACGGATATCCGCGCGGATATGGATAGGGTACGGATTTCATATTTATCCAACGGAGCGGACACGGATCTCACACTATCCGCATCCATGGATATCTATTTACATTCGTAGTTGAAATATACTCATCTAATAATCTCACGCAAACTCTTTGAAATTTTGTAACACTCTCAAATTCTTTTATGTTCTACAATGACAATCCAAGATTATTTCTTTTGTTTGCCAAACATGACTGTCGAAACATGCATACCTGCAACTTGCATTTTTTTTAACAATCAGCTTGCTAGTTGTACTATACCCTTTAATAGTCTATAAATGTTATTTATTTTTTGGTTGACAATTAATTGATTATTATGTTGATTGATTTATAAGTATAGCACTTTATTTTTACAATTTCGTTTTTGCAATTGATGTATATGTCTGATAGTTATATAGCGTATAATGTACTGTATTTTTAAATCTATTGACACCTTTAAAATCTTGAAAATCCATAAAATTTTGAAAATATTAAAAATCTATATTATAAATCTATTAAAATCTTACATCAAGAATCTTGATCGTAAAAAGTCTTATAAAAAATGTTTTATAAAATTCTACAAAGTAAATACAATCCAACAAAGTCTTTTAAAATCTTTAAGATTTTTTCTATCAAAATTGTCTTTTAAAATCTTAATCCAATACACCCCTCTAAATTTATGATATTTGAATACATAACTAGATACAAATACGATATTTTTTTGATAAAAAAATATCATACTTGTATCTAAATCATATATTCGGATATATTGTAGAATGAGAAAAACTTTTAAAATATGACACTATTAAGTAGTATGAGAAACTTTTAAAATTTAAGATACGCACGATCTAGATACAGTAATAACAATTTAATAAAAAAATCTTATATTGTAGATTACCTTGAGAAATAAACATTAACTTCGCAAAAATAAAATGATTCATTAGTAATTCTTTTGAAAAAAATAAACGATATTTATCCAATTAAATTGATAGAGTACATTGATTGATACAAATACAAATTTAAAATCGATAAAAACAAAAAAGATGAATCTGCAAGCAAACTCACAACATGCATGTTGATAGCATAAAATGACAGAGTACATATGCCTACAAATATGACTATATTCAATCCACCAAAATACTAATGTTTTCGAATCTGCAATGTTGACGATACAAAAGTCATTGATTGAATATGCACTTGATCAAAGTGAATCTTTCAACCTGAAAAAATAAACACCACACTAAGACGGGAAATAAAAAAACCTACCGCACAAAGACGAGAAATCAAAATAAGCAAAGTCGTGTTAGACGACGAATTAAATCACATAACCAATGAAAGAAAGCTGAAAGTAAGCAAATAATAACTTATTTAACTAAAAGAGAAAGAAAAACAATTCAAAGGGGTGATTTTGGATCAACTTTAACTCTAAATCACCCCTCTTTGATAAACCAAGAGTAAGAAAAATTGTGACGGCCGGAGTTTGAGAAAGAGAGAAGAGAGAGACTATAAAAAAAAAAGTTTTTGTATTGTATAACCTTAATTTACCAAAAGATATTTGTGGTAAAAACAAAAATTGTAAAGTTTTTGTTCAAATTAAAATATTTTAATGTCATTGACTCTGCAAAACTTACATCAAGAAAACATAAAAGGGATTGTGAGGATTCTCTTTGTTTACCAAAGAGTTTTTTAATTTTCAATATCTAAAATTTAAATATTTTAAATATATATTTAATATAAACAAACATGTTAAAAAAATATATAAAAAAAGTGTTTTAAAAATGCAATGCTCTCACTGTGTTTCTATTTATCACATCCAAATGAAAATGTATCAATGATTTATCTCAAACGGATTTGGTAATATAATTTGAATAAAAAACAATGAAGAATTTGGATATTTTTAAGATTCGTAGTGGGAAGTATTATATGAGTATTCACAATATATCTCAAATGTATCTTGTAATAATATTGTTATAGATCAGACAAGGTTTAGTCCTTTGGACTTGAGTCCATTACTGTAATAAAGGTCCAATAAGGCATTCACATGCTACCATGGGCCACATGCACCAATGAAGAGCCACTTTTCACCAAATCACATGTTTATGGCTCCTCTGAACCGTTCATTTGATCCAACGATAGTCTGGTCAACACACCGTATAGGTAAGATCGACATTTCCATTTCTAAGATACATTATCACATTCCTTGAAAGCACCTCAAGACGCAAAGGAGTGCAAGTCCATCTAGACGCTAGGATCGTCACCACAAAAATAATGATGCAGAGAAAGAGAAAAGGACATTGAAGGATAGGAGATAAGTGTCATCTCAAAAGTGTATGTGTTCTCCCCATCACCACTTTCGACGATGGATATGAGGCTTAAATAACAATTTGCCTCCTTGGGACGACGATGGTGGTGGAAGAGAAGAGAAAAATTCCCTGCCACACGATTGAAGGAGCAAGATGTGTAAACAAGTTGGAGTTTGGATGGCTAAATATATACCTTTTTGATTGAACAAGAAATTACTAATAGCATTTTAGCATTTTGTAGGAATCATACAATCTCTAACAATCAAACATACAATTCCCTTTTTTCTATTCCGCTTGTACCATCTTTCATCCCTCCTTTGAGTAACCAACACAATATTCTAAATATCCATGAAAAAGGAGAATCAAGGTATATTCTTATTTTTCAACAGAGTCAATTACTTAAAAAATATTATTGTGTTTATTACAATATTCATTATATTTTCTATTTACTTTCAATAACACTTCATATTAATGTTTTCTACATAGAAGTAATGCATTGAAGGCAAAGACAATTGTTGAAGATATAAAGTTGAATGTAGATGAATAGGACAAAAAAAAAACATTTATTGAACAAAATGATCTATAGGTTGGAGATGAGGATGCTCAAAAGTAAAATGTAAAATTTTAAGTGTAGGATGTGATATCGAATCTTATTAGATATTATTATCATTATGTTTGACAACTTGTTTATACTTGTATTTCGAATGAAAATTTTCATGTATTTTGATTTTGTTTTGACTCTGTGTCCTTTTTTCCTAAAAAAAAAAATCGGTATCTGACTTAAGAACCGAATGTATATATGTTTTATTATAATTTTTATTTAAGTTTTATTTGTTTTTTAAAACATTTTATTTTATTTTGAATAAATAGGTGACATGAGAGATATATGGTGCAACAATGCAAAAAGATGGTAGAATTTTCCAACGGACCAATATTTATTGACCAAACCAAGACCTAATGCAATCATGACCATTTTCAATGAGTAAGAAGTGGGAAATAACTCAGTACCACTTCAAAAATCACACCATCAAGCACCAAAACTTTCACCTAATAACATGAGAAGGCAAATGATCATGCATTTAAAACAAAAGTCATTAGGGTATCCATAATGAAGGCTACGACCGTATTCGCTTCATCGACTAGAATGCTTTTTAGTCGTTTTTCTTTTGGGAACTTGAGTGATTTTTGTGTAATTGTATGTAATCTCATGCTTGTGACGTAATGCACGAATGTAGTAGTACTTAAACCTATAAATAGACTTATGTTCACTTTGGTTTGACACAACTTACCACCGAATACACCTTGTACTTGCATTTTTGTTTCAATATAGTTAATTACTTGTCATGATTTTTTGAGTTCTCTTTATTTTATTTAGTTAAGATCATCCTTATGATGATTGAGTAGTTTTTCAAGTCTTGGGTTCATGGAAAGTAGTCTTATGACAAACTTTCCATAATCCCTATTTTCTTTCCTTTACTTAAGAAATACATTCACCTAATTTAACCTTTTTTTTTTTGTTTTTCAATTAGAATTATGGTGTGGTTGTTAGAACTTAGCTAGTAATTAGAATTATGGCGTGGTTGTTAGAACTTAGCTAGCAAATTTAGACTTGTTTATGCACAACAAGTTCTAACAATAATTTGTCAATGTTATCAATGAAAGAATGAAAATTGAGGTAGACACTACAATTCACTAAATTCTTAGGCAACCTTCCGAAAAGTGAAAATGAAGATAGGTTGTTGGAAATATAAGGTTAACCGAAATGTTTGAAACATTAGAATAGCCTAAGACTTTACAAAATGTAAAAATTATTATTGAAGCTTAATGGTTCTAATCAATAAGGTTAGTCATGAGAATATGTTTTCTACTTGGTGAGGCAATTCTTTATTATTAGAGATGGAGTAAATGAAAAAATAGTAATGAATATATCATCCTTATACATGTATTTACAAGGTAAGAAAAAGGAATATGATTTGGAGAGTTCGTTATAAGATGAACTCCGACGCATTTTTCATCATTGAATATTTCCAAAACAAAATCAAAAATCTTTTTCAAATCACCTTACTTTGATATCATCATATAAAAATACAAAACATATTTTATTTGAATCAGTTCATATTCCGTTCTTAGAGAAACATGTATTTTGTGGTGCTTGACTTAATTCAAGTTCTACATCACTTGCACTGACACCTGAAGAGACATAATCTTTCAAGAGGAATACTCCCGTTCTAGCGACAAACAACTTTTGTCAAAGAATTTGGTGTAGAATTAGTATCCCCTAGTTCCTTAAGGGAACCTTCACAAATATACATTCATTTAATTTATCCAATAAACATTGTCATAAAGTCAAACTAGGTACTCTTATCTTCATATCTAATATGGTGTCTTTATGATTACCTCAATTGAAACTCGTCGTGGGTAAAGAAAGAATAACCGTAAATAAAGTGATTACAAGAATTATGGAGTTATGATCAAACTATTTTAGATTGAGTCATGTCAAACATGAGGCCATATAAATAATCATTATACTCTTTAGTCAAGTATTTACCATCACGTTATCAAAAAAAAGTATTTACTATCACAACCTACTCGTAAGGTCTTTATACTCTTTCAAAATTATTTCGTTTACTCAATTATTGAACTCTTTGAACCTTCATAGATTTCTAACTCATGTCAAACTATTGTCCCGTTTATAAATTCTTAGTTGATAGTTTATGAAACAAAATACCCGGCAACCCTAACTCAGAACGACATTGATTGTTGAACGGTTTAGAATATCGCACCAGTTCCTGTGGAGACGATATATAATTACTTACTTTTGATATACGTAAATATGCTACAACAGATCTATACACATATTCATACACACATGAACGTACATATGAACCACGATCAATTGAGACCAAATACACTTATGTCACTATTATATATAAATTTTAGAAGATGAACTATTATTAGTCTTAAATGTATTTTTTACCCTTTAACTTTTAAATATTGTGATTTTGGCCCCCTAAAAAAAATAACAATTTTCCCCTTAACTTTAGAAAGTGTTGCAAAACTGCTTAAAAGACGTCACGTGTCCCAAAATAGGAGGCCAAAATCACAATTTTTTAAAAGTTAAGGGGTCAAAAATACATTCAAGACTTACTATTTATAATTATGAAATTAATGACCATTTTATAACTAAGTTGGAATTTGAACACCATTTTTGAACTTTAAAGTTTACAAGGTTAAACTCATTAGTATGTGGTGATAAAATGTTGAATAAATTAGAGTAGTGACTATATACCTAATGTCTTAAAATTTTATCAATTCATATGTGATGTAAGACTTAACTGCTCACACTTGAAATCCAAAAATCTCTCCCTTAAGTGTAATTTTCCACCTTCTGATACCACTTTTTGGGGAGTCCATGGGCACGGGAGAAACAATGATCCATGACCACAAGAGAGGGAGATCCAACATCTCCACTAAAAACGTTAAGGAATTATGTATATGAATCACATATCTTATATATCCATAATATACCCATTTAAAGGCGATGTGAGACTCAACCACCCACACTTAAAATCCAAAAGATCAAATACATTATGTAGTCATTGAAGTTAGATGTTTGTAACAAGCTATTTCTTTGAATTTTTTGTTGTTAGGAATTAGTCTTTCAAGTCATACAATGTTGACACTGTTGTACATTTTCATACAAATCAACAAATTATATTTTTATAATTAACTTCTATTAAAAATAAATAAATAAAAAATCAAAACTAGAAGAAAAAAAACTCAAAACCAATGCCCTGAAATCAAATATGAATTTCACATTCAAACCAAGATCTAAAGTGTTTGGAGAGAAGAAATCAAAATAAGAGAGGGGGATCCACTTTTAAACTTTAGATATGGGTTGAATGTGAAACCCATATTTTATTTTTAAGTGTTGGTTTTATTTTTTATTTTTCTAGATTGAAGATGGAGATAAAAATGATGTTTTTTTTTGAGTTTTTTTTAAATAAAAAGATAATATGTTGAATTGATCATAATTATTTATTTTCTTTATGAACAACATTATGCTATCAGATAAAGTAAAGTATCAGTTCATAAAAAAATATAAAGTAAAGTATTACAATGGTTTGAATTGGCTTTTTATAAATATGCTTACAATTTTATAAACTTTGAATGTACTTTATAATTATTTTCATTTAAACCATTGGATCAACTAATTTCATATTCTATAAAAAAAGTATTAAATGCTAACCAAATGATATTATTCGTTAATGAGTTTCACTAAATGACAATTGTTTGAGAGAACTAGCTCGAATTTGATTTTTAAATGAAACAATTATTAGTCAAAATATACCTATCTCACAGTCGAATTTTGAATTATCAGCTCCCTTCCTGAAAATCGAAGAGTTAACACAAAAAAAATGCTATAGATATAAAAGTTGACATGTGTCAATATCGATCATTCGTCTATCGTCATAGACATACAATTGCATTTTATTCATTGATTTTCATAACTTTTTATATGTGATACACACACTTTTTTTATTTCAGTTATCCTTTTGTTTTATATGTCACAAATACATTGACCATCATAATTTATATATATTATCATTCAAAGAATCTTTTTTCATTCAAAAAATAAATTTTTATATATTAATTACTTAATATCGACAAAAGCTTTTTGGGTAAAGAAGGCTGTTTTTTTTTCTTCCCGCTAATAGGAAGGTAACTTTTTAGTTTAAAGAAATTATTAAATTTTGAGAATCCGATATTTTTTCCTTCATATAAAGTAATTTTATTTGGTACAATGTATCTGGATGGCTTGAGTGTAAATATGTTGATTTATGCATATTTATATTAATCTATAAATATGTGTGTTTGTGTGCATAGACACTTGTGTATCTAAACTTAAACAATGGATGAAAGAAATAGAAGGGCTATTATATGTCTTTTGTGTAGACATATGCGAAGAAGGCATGACGCTGATTGCGAATTCGGTCAATATTTTTCGGCCAACAAGAATGTTGGTTTTCAGAGTGTCATTCAGGTTTTGGGGTTAAATCGCTTGGTGTGAATCATGCGATTAGTAGAACCACTTCAAAGACAAGTTGTTGCCAATTCGCTTCTCACAGAAGGAGAAGCTTGACGAATTAACTCAGATCGGAGTTTTCTTGGACACCAATTGGAGGTGGGTGCCTAACTAAACACCTCTTTGGATGAATTAGAAATCACTAGAAGACTTTTAGCATTTTGCATTGATAATGCAGATTCAAACAATGCACATTCTTCCATGCCTTCTAGCACTCAAATTCATGACTTAAACTTGGATATATGGGTAAGATATTTTGTTATTATTAATCGCAAAATATTTTGTTTGACTCTTTTAAGTGACCACTTCTCCCTTTATAACATGGATTTTTAATGCGAATTATTATTTTAGA
>Ga0315914_1010001_pt1 | contig 11953 bp, 2 predicted proteins | sample MpolenodulesMG_FD_203920 | JGI IMG/M metagenome (GOLD analysis project Ga0315914, IMG submission 203920) | Medicago polymorpha root nodule microbial communities from Los Angeles, California, United States - elongated nodules | ecosystem: Host-associated > Plants > Roots > Nodule | place: USA... | reverse complement strand
TAATAAATAATAATAAAAGTTGTTACAAGGTTAATATTGAGATTTGAAATTAATTTAAGGATAATTATGGCAATGCAATCAAATTTTAAAAAGATTTGCTCCCCTCCCTTTCTAAAAATTGAACCAAACACTTCAAATTAAAAATCTCTCCTCCCCTCCCCGCCCCGCCCCTCCCTTTCAAAACTCTCGAACCAAACGGACCCTTAGAGACTTAAACCACAACATTGACGGTGGTTAGATCTTAGTCGTTGGATATACAAATTTTAAACCTCAATTTTAATTTAAAAATTCAAAATAAAAGATTTGTTTAAACTCTAAATTGTTTAATCTCGATACTTACCAACACTAATAGATTTTATTCGGAGAGAACCTAATTAATTCTCTTGTTGCCACCATTCCACCAAACACCATGACTAGATATTTAATGTATTTTGTATTTGAATTATGAAAATGGTTAAGCAATAAACGAAGCTGGCAAGCATAAGTATACCTGAAGAGCTCTGCATTTCCAAAAACATTCGCAAAAGGAAAATTTACTTCCATAAAGGCTAAACATTATCTCTAACCTAACCTCTTTCCATGGCCAGTACCAGAACTCGCTTTTGCTGTGTTCTTTTCATCATTTCTTTGGTATATTCCTTTGCATGGATATACATTGCCGCGGGATCTGCAAACCCTGGTGTCCAAGTCGAGACTACTGCTTCTTCACTCGACTCCTTTACGATAACCTAACCATGCATGGTCTTCAAGTCTCATACTGTAGCAAGGAAGGGGACACTGTCACTGAATGCATAAAACAAGATACCTGTGATCTTAATTTAATAACCTCCTGACTCAGGCTATCATTAGTCTTCTTAGCATCATCCAATACTATCTTTCGGGTAGTAAGACCTCCCAGTGTTGGGGTCGGAGTAGTTGAACTATGTTGGCTAGGCCGCTAGACTGTCTAGATATTGGTGATGTTTCTTGGGAAACAATTCTAGATCTAGGAACAGAAGCTGAGAAAAATTACTTTGACAATCCAAAAACAGGATTAAACGATTTAGAATAACTTGGTTTCTGTCGATGTCTCAATATTCACATCCCAGAGTTACAAAGTGACTGCTCAGAGACTAACTCGGTTTCTGTCGATGTCTCAGTATTTCACATCATCTTCTCCATGAAAGCTTCTAGTTTCATCAGCCTCTTCATCTTCATCGAGATACTTATCAACATCCGCGCAATCTTCTTCAGCATCAATCTGAAAAGTTTCAGAGATTATATATCCATATATTATATAGTCAATTGTTTTTCTTGCATTTTGGTAGAAGCGAAGATGAATTGGTTTACCTTATTCCAAAGTTTGGAATATTTTGAGTCATGTTACCCAAAAGGAAGACTACTTCTTAATCTAGGATCAACTGTAGCAAACAGTTTCCACTCTCCAATACATGTATCACGCCGCAAAAAGTTGACATTATAAAGTAAAGTAAATACATTAGAATTTGAGGATGTAAACACGTACAAGTAAAGGTGGTTTTAATCGCTATACAGATATCACTGTCAGTTAGGTTGTTAACTAGCATATATTTTCCTTAATAAAAACAATAGAAAGACATATCTCAGTGATGATGCAAAGAACAGGGTAATCTCAAATAAGGTTGCATGCATTGATTTTTGAAACACCACAAAACTCGTAACAATACATTCTTCTGCTCATTAAATTTAATGTAAATCAATCAGATGCAGTGTTTGGTAGGATCAAACCTTAATACAGAGCAAATTTAGGTTTCATAGCTTAAAACATACAATTATTCTTAACATCCGTGCCTTCCAAATACGATCATCTTCCAAATGTTCAATGCGAAAAAGAATTAACAAGATCCACTGATATAATCAAGGACTCATGAGAACAATTAACAATCCCCTGATTATCAAACTCTAAAAAGACATTTTCTAAGCCTAGTTCTCTCATCCATCGGAGAGCTTTAAGGAGATTGATTTTATGATTTTGGTTCTGTAATATTAATACTTTCTTTTGAAAAAGAGAGAAAGAAGATCAATAGTCAATACTCAAAGTTACAAGTGACTATGAAAACGTAACAAACTTAAGTCTCTGGAAAATTAAAATACAAGGGAAATAGACATTAATATAATCATGATTTTTCATTCTTTACAATTAGATATTATAAAGAGTAGTGTATATAATAGCAGGGTTCCATTACCAACTCTCAGACTAACATTTTATTGTCTCTAGACAGAATATAGACTGCCCTTATCCAAAGTTCACAATCAACTTGTTATCACAAACATACAGGTGCATGAAGATAGATGTTTCATAAACTAGAATTTGAATAAGAAAAACAGAAACGAGCTTTCATTTCAATCGAATAGGTTTTAGTTTTACTGCAACTGCTCTCTCAAGTCAGAATTGTTTGCATTAAATGCGTGCTATCGCAATAGATCAAACAGTTGAGTCTTGTAGGCCAAGTTATTATATACACAATTGAATCTAACAGCTTCAATGTATTGCTACTTTCTGATAAGATTCTGAACAAAATATCACTTTATCAAAACTGATCAGTTCTGCCATAAATCTGTTGACTCGTTTAGAAAGGAATGTGTGGTATCGACTAGGTAACGTAATGTTATTATGTGGAATAGAAATGTGCACATGACCAACTAAACAGAAACAATTAATAAGAACATGTGCATAGCAAAATGACCAAGTCAAAAGAAAACCAATTAATTATTAATAATCAGGATTTATAATTATTTCGGAGGAAATTAACAGTTATTCATGGAGATGATATAATTCCGCCGTCTTTTTCAGAGGGATTTGACAACTTCATGCTCTAATATCACATGTAAGTAGTTTATATTTTGACATTCACGTTTGCATTCAAGAAAGCTATGTTGTCATAATTCAATTGATCACACAGACACCAAAAGATATGCTTATAGTGGTAAACTGTATATAATATACATATGTAATAACAAGATATAAAAGATTAAAAGCATGAACCCAACAATGGCCATTTCCTACATACAAAATGATTTGGGGCATAAGTAGAACACTTATCATGTTGTAAAGTAGTATCTATTCATTAATAGTTGGCTAAATCCCATCAAATTGACACCAAGATTCGGTGTGATATATCATTCTTATGTAAGACACGTCAGCGTAAGTAGGTCTGAGGTGCCCTAGCTAGAATAGAAACAGCATTTACGTAAAAATGAAAAATAATTTAAATTTGAATGTACATGGTTTTGGTTCAGTTGAAAGTGGTTGAATTGAAGTTAATGAAGAGCTCAGCAACTCTTCTGCTTTGGTCCACTAAGCACCTATGAAATTGGATGGTCAACTCTCGTACCATTTCATTAAAAATGAGAATGAGAATGAGAATGAGACATATTGTGTTGATCAAAAGTGACTTTTGATCCAAGGGAGTAACTCACGTTCTTTGTCCAAATGCTTTCATTTCATATGAAAAAAACATCATTTAATTGTTTATAAGAATCTTACTAATTTTTTTGCATATTATCGTAAAAAATAATCAATATCAGCTATTATAAATAATAAAAATTCATAATATTTCACCAACATTTTTGTATCCATGGAAAAAGAAAACTAAGGTCTAATAAAAGATACTTGATAGTATCAGCTCCTCACTCGGATGGGCAGTCAGAAGTGAGGAACCGGACATTAGAAGCTTATTTACGGTGTTTCGTTAATGGACAACCTAAGCAGTGGTTGAAGTGGCTGGGATGGGCAGAATTATGGTTTAATTCCTCTTTTAATTCATCCATTGGGATGAGCCATGTATGGGAGGGAAGCACCATCTATATCCTAGGGAAAGCGCGCGAGTTCAAGGTGTGGATCAGCTGTTGTTAGAAAGGGACGTGATTTTGGAGGAATTATTTAGCTTCCCCAACAGGTAGCCTCTTAGACATGTCCTTCAATTATTCAGCGCAAGATACAAAATTGTTGGATCAGTAAGCCACAAACACATCCATCACAAAACTAGAAAAGACTAATAGACATAAGCTTGAAAATTGAAAGTCTCGTTGTTTTGGCTTAAAGGTTAACTGATATTGTCCCCAAGTGCATGGTCTCATATTCTTATGGCTTAATCTAATTTGAAGGTCAATTAGTGTTAGCTCAAGGAATCTTAAATACATCTCTAGCATGTGCATTTCAATTGAACATTGACCTGAAGTCTAAATTGAAATCCAGCTTTTTAGTCATATAAAACTGAGTGGTAGATAAACAATATAGCGTGCCAGTTATAAGTCGATTTTTATAAAATTCAATTTAAACATCTATAGCAAGGAAGGGGACACTGTCACTGAATGCATAAAACAAGATACCTGTGATCTTAATTTAATAACCTCCTGACTCAGGCTATCATTAGTGGTTGAACGAGGTGGGCTACGCTGTCTAGATATTGTTTATGTTGCTTGGGAAACAATTCTAGATCCAGGAACAAAAGCCGACTAAAATTTCTTTGTCGATCCAAAAACAGGATTAAACGATTTACAATAACTCGGTTTCTGTCGATGTCTCAATATTCACATCCCAAAGTCACAAAGTGACTTCTAGAGACTAACTCGGTTTCTGTCGATGTCTCAATATTCACATCTACTCCATCCAAGCTGCTAATTTCCGTCTTCATCGAGATACTTATCAACATCCGTGCACTCTTCTTCAGCATCAATCTGAAAAGTTTCAGAGATTATATATCCATATATTATATAGTCAATTGATTTTCTTGCATTTTAGTAGAAGGGAAGATGAATTGGTTTACCTTATTCAAAACATCAATCATATTCTGAAGTTTCTCTTGTGACGCCCCTATTTGTTGAAGAATCTTTTAACATTGTTGTGCGGTGATCTTCAAGATTGGGAGCAGAAGAATCAACCACATGCTTCAAAAGGGATAGGGATTTAAAAGTTTTTGGGACTGGTGTAAGAATTAGAATGAGAGGAAATGCAAAATTATAACACAAGCAGATCAGCTTCCACCAACTTCAAAGTTAAAAGAGAAAAATCGACAACTGTCACTATTGACGAATAAATATAATGTTGACAAGATCAATAAACAAACGTGCTAACATGTCAAATTGCTCATGCCTTTGTCATACCATGTACAGGCAAATCAGATATAAATCCTACTGTGTCGTTAATAAACACTTTCATCCGACGAATAAAATTAGAACAGTAAAGTTTATATATGCATACAGAATGTTATTAAACAGGTAGGATAGAAAGAGTACTGAAAAATATATTAGAATATTTTGAGTCATTACCTCAAAGGAAGATTAGCACTTCTTAATCTAAGATCAACTGTAGCAAACAGTTTCCACTCTCCAATACATGTATCACACCGCAAAAAGTTGACATTATAAAGTAAATAAATTAGAATTTGAGGAAGTATACATGTACAAGTAAAGGTGGTTTTAATCGCTATACAGATATCATTGTCAGTTAGGTTGCTAACAAAATAGCAAACACATATATATTAAGAAGACTTACGACATTTGTCTACCCGACAACATCAACGGTGGCTAAGCATTGTCCAGATGAACCCCCATGCATCTTCCGATCAGCATGTTGCACAACACGGGTACGGAAAATTTCAATTTGTGTTGGTGGATAATTTCCCCAAACTAAGACTCGAAGAGATTTCCCCAATTCAGTGATCAAATCATGTAATAAGAGGTGATCATAAAAAATGATGTAATTGCACATTAACTGTAGTTCATAAATCACAGACAGGACAAAATATCCTGTGAAACTGCATTATAAATGTCAAGAACAGGTTAATCTCAAACGATGTTGCATGCATTGATTTTTGAAACACCATAACACTAGTAACAATACATTCTTCTGTTCATTAAATTTAATGTGAATCAATCAGATGCAGCGTGTGTTTGGTAGGATCAAACCTTAATACAGAGCAAATTTAGGTTTCATAGCCTAAAACATACAACTATTCTTAACATCCGTGCCTTCCAAATACTATTGTTTCCATAAAAACAGTTTTAGCAAATTTTTGCGAGGACGACTTGATGCAGTGAGAAAGTAAAAAACCATAACGTATGCCAAAAGCAAAAACATTGCTTGAGGATAAATGTATGTAAAACTTAGTTGCTGAGGTTGAAGTTTAGTTTCTCAGCACTGCTCATAAAACCTTGGCCTCCACTTCCTCTTCTCATATAGACAAGTATCAAACAAATTATGATATAGAAATTAGTAAATTGTTGATTCACAGAGTTACATATCCCCTTCCAGACATCATTGTCAAAATTACACAATTTTTCATTCCTAAATAAAAATTGAGTGAAGTCATTTTTGTATGTAAAATGTGTGATGCGATGTCACTGTAGTCAGAATGTATCGAAATTACAAAAATTTTCCCAAAATGTGTCTTTTATTTAGTAAAAGTGAGGATCATTGATGACCAAACTATCGAAAACCATATTTGATGACCAAACTAACTAATGAACGAAATATTTAAATATTAAACCGACTAATGAAAGAGGCATTGATGTATGACCATTGTAACAAAAATTGTAGTTTACTCCATAAAAATTACACAAGCAGAACTACAAATCATATTGAAACACTAATTAATGGTTAACTCAATTTTTAAACACAAACCACTCCCAACTCTATTACCACTCTCAATTTTATATTGTCTACTTTGATATAATGTCGGTCTTAACTATCAAGCAAAAATGAGCGAATGCACGAGTACTTTGTTAGCTAATCCAAAATTTTCATTGATGAGCGAATGAAATAAATAAATATGCCGTAAATAAAAATTAACTGCATAAACTATAGGTGAGAAAAATATTTTTCATTGATGAATTAGTTAGAAGATGATATTTTACTAATTAAAATTATTGATTTTTAAATCAAATTAAAGAGTATTCTCATGGTAAGATTATGAAATTTCAGCTGAGGTGACAATTAAAATATGTTTGAAGTTGGTAGTTTGGCTAGTGGTAATTAAAACAAATTTTGATTTAGTTTTATAATATTGGATACAGAATCTTACAACAATTCCATTGTCGTCCAGCGGTTAGGATATCTGGCTTTCACCCAGGAGACCCGGGTTCGATTCCCGGCAATGGAACTTTTTAAATTTTTATTTCTTTTTCTTTTAATAAATTGGATTCACTACTGTCAAGAATTTCCTGCATATTCGAGACCATTAACAATCGTACGATCTTGATCTGATGGTTCAAAATAACATTTTCGAAAACCAAACTTAAATTTAGACCGTTCCGATCTTGATCAAACGCTTACTAGTTGATTAAAAGATCCATATTTTTAATGTTCAGATTTTCAGTTGCAAATGGATATGGCAAATTGATACAAGTATCCTGCAATTAAGCATAAAAATATGTAAACAATTGCATGGATGGATGGACCCATCAACACAATATCCATTTTTCAATCATTGTAACATATAATGCACTCTGCAGTCTGCACCGTTTAAAAGATGTAACAAAACAAGCTAATTTTCTACTGCAATGTTAGAATCTTGTGTATGTGAGGGCCTCCATTTTCTAAATGTCAAATAAGCCTGCAATATGCATGCCTGGAAGTTTGAAAGACCACAAAACCCATAACATACATTTTTTTCTTAGCATCCATGCCTTCCAAATACTATTGTGGGTGTGGCCACAAACATGTATACCGTGAATATTTTCAATGACTTGATGCAGTGAGAAAGTGAAAAACCAGCTTTAGAAAAGGAACGAATAGATTGCTTGAGGAAAAATGTATGTATATCTTGAAAATTTAGTATGACAGTTATACCTTCGCCGCTGAAGCTGAAGTTCAGTTTCTCCGGCACCGCTCATAAAACCTTGGCCTCCACTTCCTCTCCTGATATTGGTAAGATACTGTAATTCTATTCAACAATTTACTAATTGCTGATACTATGGATTAGGTGCATGCATGGATTCACAGAATTAACATTCTTCCATCCAGAAATATGTGTTACATTAATTATTTAATTAATCTATCATGGATTGACAATAATCAATTATTATAAGCTAATACTATGTTATAAATTATGGTCGATTGTATTAAGCATTAATCAGTTGATGAATATGTGTGATTGGGCTATTGTTTTTAAATGGACCGTGATGGGTTGGACCATTTAGTTAAGCCCAATGAGAGGTCCCTGCCTTCAGCCGTTTAGCTATTTAAATGTCATCCCATCAGACGGTTAAGCATTCTGAACATTCTGGTGCTAAACGGAATGAGGGTAGTCATCCTCTCATCTTTCTGACAGCTATCCTTCATGAATCCTAATTCAAAGGTACACAATTCTTCTTCCTTCTTTATTATTGATAATATGCTATAACTTGTATCTATTGATCTATGGCTAAACACTAAAACTTGTATCAATATGTGCATAAGAGAAAGAGCGGGTGAAGAAAGTGATAGGAATTATATAAAGTTTTCAACCACATTTGTACTTATAATAGCAGCAACGTAAACAGAAAACTAAATAGGTATGTGAAGTAATAAAATAGTTGGTGATCCAAACAATATGTCCATTCATCAATGAACATTAGAAAAACAAAACAATAATCATTTCTTCCAATTCAAAAATAGAATCAAACAACAGAAAATTAGTGGAAAGTAAAAGAAAAGTCCAACCCTCGGGCACTGACAACTTCAGCTTCTCCAGAAGCACCAAATGTATAGCGACCATTAGGGCCTAAAACACGAACAAGTCTCGACTTCTTGTATGCCAGAGCTGCAAGTTCAGCCTACACACTTAATACTATCAAAGCAACACAAAATTCAATTCAAGATACAATACTATCAAGCATCAATCAAATAGTTGATCGAAACCACAAAACATACCTGCAGCATAGCTTCCTTGGTGAATGCATGAGCAACTACTTGAAGTGTTTCAACCACACTCAAATCCCAAGAGATTGAAAATACATGACTATGATGGATTATGCTTCCCAAAATGGATAAGTATTCTTAGTAACTTAGTTGCTCTTGAACTTTGGCGTTGCAACAACTGTGTTCAGCTTCCGAATTATACGATATGTGTGATCTTAAGTACATGGATGACGATGTATCTCATGCCTATGATAATAGTCAAAATTCATTCAATTGAAGCTGAAAAGACTTGTATGAAAATGTTTTCAAGTTATTGTAATATTTTGTAACAGGAGCTTTTATAATATTCTTCACAGCTAAAAATTATGCGCTGTGATGAAAAACATAGAAAAGGACACCTTGATATGTTCATGCATGCTATTGACTGTTATAAACCACCTGATACCGAGTTCAATTCCCAATGACTAAAAATATGAAAATTTCCTTCAAATAGTGTATATAATTTTATATTTTTCTTTTTTTGAGAAATTTAATCCTTCAGAGCTTTTCCTCATTGGAAAACAAATTTATTTATAGACTTTTATATGGAGATATGGCTTGCTTGTGCTTTCAAAGGGCAAGTAACAACTTTACGTTTTGAGAAATAGCCAAGATAGATTATTTGACTATTTTTTATTTCTGTATGAAATGGAAAGAAAAAGAAAGAAACAAAAGTCAACAATGGATTCATAATAATGACATTTAATTCAAAGTGTGGGTCTTAGCACTAACACCCCATTGCTTAGTGGATGTTGTTGATCTGCATTTTATTTTATTTTCCTTCATAGTACTCACTGTTGCTCTACAAATGGCAGAGGCCTTGCTTGGAGTTGTATTTGAGAATTTGTTATCTCTTGTTCAAAATGAATTTGCAACCATTTCTGGAATCAAGTCAAAGGCTGAAAAGCTGTCAACCACCTTGGATCTGATCAAGGCTGTTCTTGAAGATGCTGAGAAAAAACAGGTCACAGACCGCTCTATTAAGGTATGGCTCGAACAACTCAAAGATGCTGCATATGTGCTCAATGATATTCTTGATGAATGTTCCATTGAATCTGGTAGACTTAAAGCCTCGTCCTGTTTCAACCTAAAGAACATTGTGTTTCGCCATGACATCGGCAAAAGGTTGAAAGAAATTACAAGGAGATTCGATCAAATTGCTGAAAGTAAAAACAAATTTCTTTTACGAGAGGGTGTTGTTGTTAGGGAAAGGCCAAATGAAGTTGATGAATGGCGCCAAACAAGCTCCATTATTACTGAACCCAAAGTGTTTGGACGAGTAGATGATAGAGAGAGGATTGTTGAGTTTCTTCTCACCCAAGCGCAAGTTTCTGATTTCCTATCGATCTATCCTATTGTTGGCTTAGGTGGTGTTGGTAAAACAACACTTGCTCAATTGGTCTACAATGATCATAGGGTAAGTAGCAATTTTAATACAAAAGTTTGGATTTGTGTTTCGGAGACTTTCTCTGTCAAAAGGATTTTGTGTTCCATTATAGAATCTATCACAAAAGAAAAATTTGATGCCTTGGATTTAGATGTAATACAAATAAAAGTACGAGAACTATTGCAAGGTAAAAGATTTTTGCTGGTTTTGGATGATGTATGGAACAGAAATCAAGGATTGGAACTGGGGTTAAGCCAAGATAAATGGAACATGTTGAACTCTGTGTTGTCATGTGCATCCAAAGGATCTTCCATTTTAGTTTCCACTCGTGATAAGGATGTTGCAGAAATCATGGGAACATGTTTAGCTCATAATTTATCTGGTCTCTCTGAAAACGAATGTTGGTTGTTGTTTAGACAATATGCATTTGGATGTGCTGGAGAAGAACGGAAAGAGCTTGTAGCAATAGGTAAGGCGATAGTAAAGAAGTGTGGAGGATTGCCTCTTGCAGCACAAGCATTGGGAGGTCTAATGCGCTCAAGGAGTGATGAAAATGAATGGCTTGAAATTAAAGAGAGTAAGCTTTGGACCTTATCATATGAGAATTCCATTTTGCCAGCCTTAAGGTTAAGCTACTTTCATTTAACACCGACCTTAAAGCGGTGTTTTGCTTTTTGTGCGATATTTCCCAAAGATATGGAAATTGTAAAGGAAGATTTGATTCATCTATGGATGGGCAATGGATTTATTTTCTCAAAGGCTAATTTGGATGTTGAATATGTTGGCAATATGATTTGGAATGAATTGTGCCAAAAATCATTCTTCCAAGACATCAAGATGGATGATTATACAGGAGACATTACTTTCAAGATGCATGATCTAGTCCATGATCTTGCTCAATCAGTTATGGGGTCAGAATGTATGATTTTGGAGAATACAAACACTAACTTGTTAAGAAGCACACACCATACTAGCTTTTACTCTGATATTAACTTGTTTTCCTTCAATGAGGCCTTAAAAAAAGTAGAGTCCTTGCGAACGTTGTATCAATTAGAGTTTTACAACCAAAAGGAATATGATTACTTCCCAACAAATCGCTCTCTTCGGGTTTTAAGCACAAACACTTTAAAGTTATCGTCACTTGGGAACTTAATTCATTTGAGGTATTTGGAGCTTCATGATCTTGACATAGAAACCCTTCCTGACTCAATTTATCGCTTGCGGAAATTGGAAATCTTGAAATTGAAACATTTTCAAAAACTGACTTTTCTACCAAAACACTTGACTTGTTTACAGAATCTCAGGCATCTCGTCATTGAAGATTGTTATTCATTGTCTTGTGTGTTTCCTTATATTGGAAAATTGTCTTTTCTAAGAACATTAAGTGTATACATTGTTCGGTCAGAAAGGGGTTTTGGCTTGGGAGAGCTACATGATCTAACACTTGGAGGAAAACTGAGCATACAAGGACTGCGAAATGTTGGTAGCTTACTTGAAGCTCGACATGCCAATTTGATGGGTAAAAAGAACCTCCAAGAATTATCCTTGTCATGGAGGAATAATGGTGAAACTGAGACACAAACTACTAATGCTGAGCAAGTACTGGAAGTTCTTCAACCTCACTCAAGTCTCAAGAGGTTGAAAATACTTTACTATGACGGATTATG
>Ga0315914_1009996_pt1 | contig 11960 bp, 5 predicted proteins | sample MpolenodulesMG_FD_203920 | JGI IMG/M metagenome (GOLD analysis project Ga0315914, IMG submission 203920) | Medicago polymorpha root nodule microbial communities from Los Angeles, California, United States - elongated nodules | ecosystem: Host-associated > Plants > Roots > Nodule | place: USA... | reverse complement strand
AGGAAAGTTATGGTTATAGGTGGGATGTATATAGAGTATCGTCTTAAAGGGCGCAAATTGAAACGTTATCTTGGCCCAGCTCTTAAAATTGAAAAAACAAAAAAACATGTTTTGTGCATTGGTAAAACCCAACTCTCAAAAAAGAAAGAAAGAAAAACTTTTACTTATGCAATTGAAAAGACATGAGAGAAAAGAAACCTAAAAAGGAAAACCAAAAGGTCTAAAACCCACAAAATTGCAAAGAAATTATTAAGATGTCGTCTAAAAAATATTTATCTGGTAGTAAAAAGCAAAAAAAAAAAAAAACGAAATGAAGAGTTAGAAAATCATAACAAGGATTTATTGATAAATTTGTTTTTAAAAAGGTAGATACGCAAAAAAATGTTCCTAATGATGAGCCAAATTTGGAAAACAAAGACAATGAAAATCTGGTCTTGAAAATGAAAATGAGAAAATTGATGATAATTCAAATGTTCCTAATGATGTGTCAAATACTTCTAATATTGAAAATCTTGGTGATGATTGTGAACAAGAAATTCTTCATTTTGATATTTACAATCTAAGAAATAGGGAAAGTCTTGATAACACGTCAAGGGATATTTTTATTGAAAAGGGGCCTACTAGAGAAATGAATCTTTATTTTCCTAATGACAAATATTCTAGGCATTTCTCATATGGGAATTATTCTAGGAAATTAAGCAAATGTGAGATTAGTGATAAAAAAAGGGGCTAGTTTATTGCAAATATGATGACAAAGTATATTGTTTTTGTTGTAATATGTTTGAATCTTCTACTTCTAATAACTTGAGTTTACTAGCATCGTGTTATGGGGTGCCAACATAGCTGAGATACAAACCGTCATAACTAATGCATGTCTCATTTTTCATTTATAAAATGAAAAAAAAAAAAAAAGAATCATGCATGGGTGATTTTCTTATTGGGTGATGTTCTTATTTTTCCGAATGGTATGAGAGATATTCTTATCCGCATCATTTAGAATAGGATCATGCATTTTCATTTATTTTGGTCGTGGAAATTGTTTATATATGCACCATGATATGCTAATTGTTTCTTAACTTGATGTTTTGGTAGTCTGATTCATGCCTCTAGTTTATGTTTAGTTTCTTGACATGGGTGTTGGAATATATATAATCCCCTTTACAATTAACATTTTAGGTACTAAAGAAAAATTTTCAGGTTTGATGATGTTTGAAATGTTATCGCGTGCACGGAAAGATATGGGTGTTTCTTTAAATTGTAAATGTAATTTAAAATATTTTTGAAGATTATCATTTTTCATATTTAAAGAATAATTTTTTGTTAGTTTATTTTAATAGTTCTTTTTAAGATACATGGAAGTTAAATACTCTCTCCGATCTCTTATGTAAGTACCCCCTCCGTTTCAAAATAGGGGTCCTCTTTCTTATTTTTCTTCGTCTCAAATTATTTGTCTCTTTCATAATATCAATACAACATTTATTATTTTTTTCTAATAACATACTCATGTTTATTGCATTTTAATTATTTAACTACTTCACTAACTATAATTATTAAGAGGGTTTTAGTAAATAGAACACATTTTACCAATTAAATCAACACTACTATCCTTTTCTTAACAACTGTGTAAAACTTAAAAGGGACAACTAATTTTAGACGGAGGGAGTAACAAAAAAAAAACCCTTTAAAAAAATGTATTAACTAAATTTAAGTTATGATAATCGCTCATGAGGATTATGGGCACCCCAAACCTGGATAAAATATTCTTTTTCAAAAAGTCCACTATTGTGTGTGTATCATTACAAGGTGATCCAACACCTTCAACCCATTTTGTGTATCATTACATGATATATTGATTAGAGTGAGAATTTAGAAACGTACCCATGAAGTCAATTTCCCAATAGTCAAATGCTTCGATTTCTAAGATTCCATTAAGTAGCATTTTGTTCATTTTTGCTATTCCCCCGTATCTCTGGTATTAACTACATCTTTGAACAAACTTCCAACAATCCTTAAACATGGTGGGCCAAAAGAAACTACTTTGCAAAAAAATTACAATTGTTTTATCATACTGTATGGCGAACTATGGCAGTGCCAAAGGATGCCCTTTATTTCTTTCTCCCCAAGACACATGCACAATACCCAATATTTCCGACATTGAAAAGGTAATGCTCATCCCATATGTAGTGGTTGGCAACCTTGTATAATTTTTTGTCTTTTCTCCCAAGTTAAGTACTCCAGTAACCTTATACTTGCTTTAAAGTTTGTCATGTCAGCGAACCATGGTCTTTGATATATTGCAAACAATTGTTCGTTTGGAAACCTTTCTGTAATGCTTACTTTGTTTTGAGTGACTTGTTTATTTTTTAAGCATAGAAAGTCAATAAGCTACCACATTCTCGTCTCCCTTCTTGTCTTGATTTCTAAATCGAATTCCTGCAGAAAAAGAATCCACCTAAGCAGTCAGGGTTTTGCATCCTCTTTGTTTAGCAAATATTCCAGGGTTGCATGGTCAATGAAAACAATCACTTTAGACCCCACTAAGTAAGAATGAAATTTTTCCAATGCAAATATCACTACTAACAACTCTTTTTCTTTAGTTGCATAATTTATTTGATTTTCATTTAAGACCTTGCTAGCATAATAAACAACATGAAAAAAATAATTCTTACAATGACAAGTGTAGTGATCAATATTTCTTTCAAAATTTGAAAGGATTTCAAATAATTGTCATCAAAGTTAAGTCTTCTGACTTTATGCCAGATATTCAGAAGATTATGGTTGGTCCTGACCACCCGGTGGATCTAGTGTTACAAAAGGAAATGAATTTGGTGAAAGATTTATTAGCTAACAGTGCCTCAGCAGAAGTTCCATTCACTCCTTATTTGACGAAGGCACATAAGAAAAAATAAGTTAAGGTGGCATAACTAACCCCTTCTCAAGGTCCACCCCCGTTACCTCCAAAATGATGGATATTCGGGGAGTCGGCAGGACACGTTATTGTTGTATGGTTTGACAAGATTCCGTCCTTTTTGTCTTTAGATTTCTCTAGGGATATGAATAGCTTTCCTAACTATCGCTTTCCCTGGGATTTCCGTTGTTTCTTTCCGTTTCCTGCATCTCTTTTTGAGGGTTTTGGCCTAGTCCCCTTCTTGTATATATATTTTTCCAATTTTTAATAATATATATAGAGTAGGCGGTAGAGGATGGGAGCTCTAGTTGGGTGCCAACCTAGTTGGGATGTTTCTGGCACTCCTTGATGCCTAACCTAGTTCATGCCTTATAAAAAAAAATCATTTTCTTTCACCAGCAAATTCCATAGAGGTTTATAAACTTCTAATCCCTTTGATATCTGACGATAGTGATTATTTTTTTATTACTTCTACTTTAGCTTGATCAACTTATATACCTTTAGGTGATATCTTATGTCACAGGACTATCCCTTATGTTACCATAAAATGATATTTTACCCAATTCAAAACTAAATTGGAATCTATCCATCTTTTTAAAACATAATTAATATTATCTAGGCTTTTTATCATAAGAACTACATAAAAAATGAAAAAATCATCCATAAAAACTTCAATGAAATTTTCCATCATATCAAAGAAAATAGAAAGCATGCACCTTTGAAAATTAGTTGGGGTATTGCATAACCCGAATGGCATCCTTCGATATGCGAACACTCCAATAGGGCCCATAAAAGTTGTCTTTTCTTGATCTACTAGATCAACAACGATTTGATTCTATCCTGAGTATATATCCATCTAAGCCATGTTTGGCTAGTCTCTTAAGCATCTTATCCATGAATGGTAATAGAAAGTGGTCTTCCTTGTTGCAAAGTTTTACCTTTGGTTATGCACATCCTCAATCCGTCATACGACATAGCTCATTTACTTGTTTAACTAGAGTTCCCACTTTCTTTTATCTTCTATCAAGGATCATTCCTCGACTCTGGATGACTTCCTGTTGAAGTCTGGATATTGCTTCCATATTGGCCCGAGGCGCTTTCATCAACATGAAAATCGTATCTCTCATGGGTATTTTGCTTGGAATTCACCCATTTTCAAAAGGGAAACTGTGTTATGCCTGGTCCATGCTGGGATGTGGTTATGAATAGAAATTCGTATCTTTTCTTCCCACAGTTGAAAAAACCAAGTACCGGAAGGTGAGAAAAACACAAAAAGGGGGTTTGAATTATGTTAGCTTTTTCTTCTTTTTAAAACTAAGTCTAGTGTTCAGAGTCTAATGGAGTTCAGAGTCTTGAACAAGGTTTGGAGTCTTATGCAGCGGATAATGTAAAGAGATAGAGAGAAGAGAAAGACACAAAGCAATTATACAGGTTCCTTCCACAATCCGGAAGTAGTCCTGTCCCCCTTGCACTTCCAAGGAGAGTTCACTAAAATCAATATCTGATTACAATTGCTCAAGCACAAAAGCAAGACACTTCAAACTACTCAAGCACAAAAGCAAGAGGTTTCCTATGCTCAAGCACACACGCAAGAGACTTCCTATGCTTCCAGTCTTCAGACTCTGTTGAACTTTAGCATAACAACTTTTAACTAACTCCAGCTTCCAGTCTTCAGACTCTGTTGAACTTTAGCTTCTGATACTCTTCAGACTCTTTGATGACGTCAACTTTTGGTAGTCAGCTTTTGATGGTCTTCAGACGCTCTTGTCTTCAGACTCTATCTTCTTCCTTGCAACACAAGCTTCCTTTTTGTAAATTCCATTGCTTTCATTTGTTCTTTCAGAACTATTCTTAACTTATAATTTTTGACTATGGTCCTGCACACTTGAACAAATATTAGCATATCCAGTTGATATTTTAATACCTTATCATCATCAAAACTTAAAGGTTGTAATATTAAACACATTTTGTACCAACAATACCTAGTAGTTATGCCTAAAACTCTCAAAATAAATTTCTTGTACTTCTCAAGATCACAACTAATTTAAAAGGAAATTCATAGAAAACAGAAACAAACTTCTAAAACTAAATCTTTTTGGGTTTTTGAAATAAGATAAGAAAATAAAAATAACCTAATCTAAATAAAAGTAAAAAAAATGAAAGTTAAATAAAAGGAACACAAAAACTAACCTAATCTTAAGAGATTCAAAACTAATTCTAACCTAAAGAGATAATCCTAACTAGAAAATCGGAACTAACCCTAAAATCTAGAAACTAACATAATCCTACTAAGAAATTCAATTAACAAAATAAAACTAACTTGAGAATAAAAACGAAACCTAATAAAAAACATAAAATAAAAATAAAACAAATCAATATTTACAATTTAAATTCAGCGAATTGCCTTGTTAAAAATATGAACAATCCCCGACAGCAACGTCAAAAATTTGATGGGACGAATTGACAAGTACACCAAATCGTAAAAAGTAATAAAGTTTTAAGTTATCTTTTTCACACAAATTTTCGTTCAACTTAACAATTAACGAAGTTTGTTTAAGTAAAAGCAGTAAAAGAGTTTATGGCTTGCATGTTTTTAATTGTCTTGCACAATGCGAGATTAGGTTTATTTGATTAAGATGTTTAATAGAGATTAGGGTTTCCTTGAACCCCCTCTACCTTCTTTGTTGGAATTCACTCAGATTACTATCAGTTATAACCTAGCCTTGATAAATGAAAGTTATGATATGACCTCATGTTATCAGTGGGAAGTTTTAGCATGTGTACCTAGACAAGGGCTATACTTTTGACTTTCCCTAAAGATGGATCATAATCCTAACAATCATACTTATATTTAATTAAAGAATTTATTTAAAACCAAAAATTTACTATTGTTCTTGTTTGGATAGTCAGTTTTATATCTCACATATGGATCAGGTCAACCGATAGTTGAAAAGAATTAGAAGTGAACAGAACATATAAAATTAAAATCAAGAAAATTGAATCATAAACTAAATATAAACTTTATTAATTAAATCCAACAAATAAGTACTGGTTCATCGTGGAACCCTTATAAAGAGAGGTTTAGTTACACATGGCAACAAACATCATTACAAAATATGAGAAAAACATACCATAGAGAAGAAAATGAGGAGGATAAAACCCTCTACCTTAAAGCTCTAATCCATTTCCTTGTACTGCTAACTTTTTAAATGAATAAAAGTGTGTGCAAGGGTCTCTATTTATATACATCGTTACTTCTAGGTTAAGAGAGGGAATTTGGGCTTTTTCCTCGAATCCAGCTTGGAAAACAAACTCAAGGGTGCGAATTCTGCAGTTTTTTCGTCCTTTCCTTTTATCTTGGTTATTCACATCCTTTGATGTCTTGCTTTGCTGATTTACATGATTTCTCACTAAAATGACTCAAAACACCTATCGAGTTGCATGATTAGGGATGAAACTGAATTCAAATGAAAACAATAAAAATATTCCTCAAATCATGTACAATTCATCTATATGACCTCTTATTTGTCTTCAAATGCAAAAAAAAAAAAAAAAAAAACTAAAAACATATTTCCGTCATCAGTCGCTCATGAGTTAGCACATATAGCTCCATTAGAAGATATATAGCTCCCAACTTTTAGAAAAATAATTATAAAATTTGTTTTAAAAAAATTTATGTAATTTTATTTAATTTAAATATCAATTATCATTCACCAAAAGAAATATATCAATTATCAAACAATAGAGAGGGACTTGATTCATTTACTCAAAGAATTAAGTGACTAACCTAAACTCAAACTCAAGGCTTCGGCTCTTTTGTGAGACAGATAGGGAGCGTCGTCAACTTTCAACTGCACCGACACACGTTCCGTTCCTATCAACACCGCTCGCTCTGATGAATACACAGCTGCCGAACTCGCGGCGTCTCCGCTCTCAATCCAATCTGCCGCCGTCAGTAACACTCCCCGACGAGGTTATGGCCGAAATCTTATCAAGGCTTCCAGTAAGATCTTTGATGCAGATCAAGTGTGTGTGTAAGTCTTGGAACACTATTATTTCCGATCCTAAATTTATCAAAATGCACCTCAATAGATCTGCACGAAACCCGCACTTCTCACTAGTCTCTTACGCGTCACCCTCATTTGATGATGGTGAGCACCGTTTCGTACCTTTTCCTGCTGGTAGTTTATTAGATAACCGTCATATCACCTTTCCTAAGGATCCTTATTATCTGTTGCATGACAAGGATTGTCGTGAAGTTATTGGTTCATGCAATGGATTGGTCTGCTTGTTAGGTTATTCTTATGTCGCCCTCGATACTTACTCTATGTGGCTCCGTTTCTGGAACCCCGCCACCAGGAAAATATCTGATAGGTTAGGTAGTTTCGATGATTTCAATTATGGATCAAATTCTCGGAGGTTCGTGTTTTGTTATGATAATTCATCCGACACTTATAAGGTTGTGGCCTTGCATTATAATAGAAATGTCAGCAACCCCATGGTTGAGGTGAGCATTTTTACTTTGGGTGATAATGTTTGGAGAACTATACAAACCTTATCTCTTGTGCCTCTTCAGCTTCTCTATTCTTATTGGAGAATGTATGATGGTGTACAATTTAATTGCACTGTTAACTGGTTAGCATGCAATCAGATTCCTTCCAAAGTTGATGAATTTGTGATTATTTCACTACATCTAGGGACTGATACATACACAAAGTTGATGCTCCCTCCAGGTGATGAGAAGTCGACACATTTATCAAGTGTTTGTGTGTTGATGAACTCCTTCTGCTTTTCTCAAGATTTCAACGGAACAGATTTTGTTATATGGAAGATGACAGAATTTGGAGATGACCGGTCTTGGACTCAATTCTTCACATTTAGCTATCACAATCTTCGAATGAATTTAAATTCAAGAGTTGTTTACTCGTGGTTGACATTAAAGCCATTGCATCTTTCTGAAGATGGTGATACAATGGTATTCGCAAGCTACCTACATAACCAAGCAATTCTCTATAACTTGAAAACTAATAGAGTACTGAAATCTAGAGTTAACAAAAAGATATGTTGGTTCTCTATCAAGGATTATGTCGAAAGTCTTGTTTCCACCGGTTGAAAGTAAGTTTTTCTCCAACATAATATTTACTTCAATTTATGTACTTGGTTTTTTTGAATAGGTTTCGATTGTGTGATTATTTCCTTTACTTTAAAACTTTGTCGTAGATATGGTGAATCAACCGCTGAATACATGTTTTTAACCATATATTGATTTTGCAATTCAACAGATATTGAATATTCTTCTTGTTCTTATCACACTGATTCAAGTATCACCTGCATGCTGTTTAGATCTGTATTATTTTAGCATTCATGATAGTCTAATTTCTTTATTTTTTCACAAAGGGATATGACTACACTCTTGAAAATTAGGCATTCACTCTTGAGAGGTTGAGTAAGATTGTGTGCGAATGTGTAGAAATTCTCATTTTGATCTCTAACAAATTAGGACCATCAACTATATGTCTAACAGTATTATTTTTGGGTTCCACCGGTGATGAACTTATTGAACCCTCACCTTCATTTTTGGGTTCTCACTTTTATCTCTAACAAATTGGGACGATCAAATATATGTAACAGTATTATTTTTGTCTTCCACCGGTGAGGGACTTAATTGAACCCTCACCCTAGAAGCCACCTTACAACTTGTTTCTAAATGTTTTCTGCGCTATTTTTGTTACAAATCTATCCTGTCTTCCTCTTGTTTGCCCTTTCTGAATTCTGCAATTGAGTTCGTTTTGAGTTTTTTAAACTGATATTGCTTGCCATGGAATTATTCCAAACCAAACTCTCAGCAGTTGGATACGTAGAATCTCATTTTTTTTATTGACTAGTTATGACTTTAAGTGTGTCGTGTCTTTTTTCTTCAGTTAATATTACACTAATATTAACCACATAAGAGCTACAATAGATCTTTTCATATCACAATTCAACATTTATGATTTTTTATTCATTTATACCATGCTATTTCATTTTTGGCATATCTTTGTAATGACACATGGTTTTTTTCGTAGGTTTGCATGTTGCAATTATATTCCTTATCTTTCTTAACGATTTGTTTCTCTATCTAGATGAAATTATTGAAAGAACCATAGATTTTAATTGTTTATTTTATCTTAGTTGTGCATCTGGTATGATGTTATTTTATCTTCTGAGTTAGAATCTGTTTGTTTAGGATGTTTTGACACTTATCTGGAAAAGTTTTGCTTTAGTAGCGACAATAGCGATGCAAGTTGCAACACAATAATATTCTATAAATCTAGTCACAAAGTCTGATGCATCCAGTTCTGATTTAGGGTTATGTTACTAATGAATCTGAAAATGAATGAAATGAGCTTTGAAACTTGAGAATGGGGAAAACTCTACAGGCACTACAGTGTGCAACTTGTTGGCATGTTATAAGATGCTATAAACTTGAGAATAATGATACATTTCACATGATTTACTTTGTGTTTCTGTTCTATTTTTTTCGTTTTTCATCGATCTATTGTTTAAATGGGTTCATTTTGAATTGTAGATCTACAGCCTGAACTTCAAACACATCAGGCATGAATGATGGAACATGGCGGCGGAATGCTATGAAGAAAAATATTGGAGCTTATTGGAACTACAACTTGTTTGGTTATTGTACTCAATTTATAGTCTATTTTCACCCGAGCTAAAACTCCACACTTTATGAGTTATTTTATTGATGTCTGTGGATATTAAACTTATCTTTATATTGATATATATGCAACATTAATGTATGATAATTTGATAAGTGTAATTTAGTGTTAAAAATTGTTGTTTTATAACCAAATGTGGATTCTTTTTCACAATTTTCTTTTCGTGTGTTGCACAAAATTAATATTGCACTGGTCAAATAGGATAATATTTTTTGTAAAGTTTCTGATTTGAAATTCAATAACATTAATAATCAATTCCAACAACACGTTAAATTTTGTTCCTATCAGCGCCGTGATGATGAATACCCTGCAACGGAAGTCACAGCGTCGGCGTTGTCAATCCATTCTGTCACTGTCAGTAATCCCCCCATGAGCTTATCACCGAAATCCTATCATGGTTTCCCGTAAAAATTTTGAACAGATGAAGAGCATAAGGAATCAGATCATACATTCGTCAAAATGCATCTGAATTGATCCGCATGAAACCCACATTTCTCACTAGTATCTAACAAAGCGCCCACACAACGTTGTGATTAGAGTTTTGTACTCTCCCCCGTCGGTCATTTATTGCAAAACCATTACATCGCCCTTCATAGGGATCCTTGCTATCGATTAGATGACAAGGATTGACACAACGTCGTTGGTTCCTGCAATGGATTGGTCTTCTTGCTCGGTTATTCTCTCACCCAGTGCAATATCAATTGGTGCATACTTGTTAACATGTATGGTGAGAGAGATGGGGTTTTTAGAGTTAGTGGTACAGACGTTCCATTTGGTGGAACGATATTTGCCACTTACTACAAATTTTTATTAAGTTAAAGAGGTGTATAAGAAACTGTTGGAGGGAACTATTGGCATGTTTAACTTGGCATGGTCGAAGTCTTGACTAACATAAATTGGTTTGGGCAAAAGTTTCATGTTTAGTGTGGAGATTATTTCATCATAGAGATTCTACTAAAGATAATTTATTTAGTGTGGTGGTTGTTGTGGTGCAAACGAGTCGGTTTCTCTCTTCTTTTTTTCGAGTGTCCGGTTTTTGCAGGAGTATCGTATGAGATATGTAAGTCAATGGGGATTTTCTCTGCCTTCCAAATTGAAGGTTTGACTTGTTTAGAATGATTTGAAGACTTGATTGGAGGCGGAAGAGTTTTCTACAGTAGAGTCAGTGTGGTGTGGTTCCCTTGTATCTGGAGCATTTGAAAGGCAAGGAATGAAAAGCTAAACAAGGATATTTGTCTAGATAACATATGGTAGAGTTCGCGAAAAGAAATTTTTGGAATTGGTTGAGCTTGAAATCAAACATTTTGGATTATAATATTACGCAATGGTTTTTGAATCCAAGAGCATGTATTGGGTGTGTAGATGTTTAATTTTCAATTGTAAGTCATTCTCTTTATCGGAAAGGTTCATGTGCTTGCGATTTAGTTTTTTGCTGATTCTGGTGCTGAGTTTTGCTCTTGTATCCTTGCGGCTGTCTGCCTTTTGTCCGCTCTGGCATCATGGATTTGGCGTTTCTTCTTGTGATTTCAGCAATTTCAAGCTTGTTGGTTGGAATCATGATGATTGGTTCGAAATTATCTTCGATTGGTTCCAACAATTTTCTTTTCGAGTGTCAATGTAGTTGCTTTGGAGTTTAGTTGTTCAGGCAGAGAGCTAGTGCTTCTGTTTGTATCTTTTAGGTGCGGTTTTGTCTCATAGTGTATTAGCTTCGGTTTGGTGTTTTGTTTTGGGTGTGAAATATTACTTGAATGTGCACAATGATATGTAGGCATGATGGTAGATAGTAATGATAATTGCAATGCAGAAAGAAATAAGTAGCCACAAATGGTAAATGATTCTCATATTTCAAATAAACTAATTTCAACTAATAGCTACTTTCTGCTACTTAAAATTCATTTAGTCAAGAGTTGCAAGCCACAGTTATCAGACAATTTTTTCTACTGAATCTAGCTGGATGCTCATATATGACTAGTTAATTATCAGTCTGTGTCAGTGATTTCTGCTACTATAAGTCAGTGCTTATGATCAGTAATCAGTAATTAATTAAAGCCATAAAGCACCAGCATCTTTGAGAAGAGGAACAAGAGAACCATTAATATGAAAGGCCAAAACCCTATCCATAGAACCAACTAATTTCCCACCAATGAAAACAACTGGAAGTGAAGTTGAATTTCCAAGTAACCTCATCAATGCTCTTTTCATTTCTTTCCCTTTAGGATCTTCATCAACTTCATGAACCATTGCATTCACTCCCATTCCACAGAACAAACTCTTCATTGCATGACACATACAGCAACTACTTATGCTGAATATCACAACAGCACTTTGTGTTGCTA